>Ga0213834_100030_pt1 | contig 315625 bp, 276 predicted proteins | sample SWPTP12_FD_160580 | JGI IMG/M metagenome (GOLD analysis project Ga0213834, IMG submission 160580) | Coastal seawater microbial communities from Marineland, Florida, United States - SWP TP1 #2 | ecosystem: Environmental > Aquatic > Marine > Coastal | place: USA: Florida | collected 2016-08-06 | reverse complement strand
GAACAAAATTAAGGTCAAGACTTCCATCCTCATTTAATCTGGCTATAGATCTTCTAGCAACTCCATTAAAACCTGTAAAATCACCACCTAATAAAATTTTTCCATCAGGTTGAAGTAAAATTACATTAGTTTCAAAATCAGCTCCTGTTCCCATATTAAATGTATTATCTACAGTTCCATCTTCATTTAACCTAAAAAAATATTTTCCTCTTGGATCATTATTACTGGTAAATTTATACTGTCCACAGACCAAAATTTTCCCGTTTTCCTGAACAGCAATTGATCTTACCACAAAGTTATCTAAAACTTCAGCATTAAAAGAAACATCTAATGCTCCATTAGAAAATAATCTTACTATTGGCTTGACTGCTGCACCATTATAAGTATGAAATTGTCCGCCAATTAAAATTTTTGAATCTTTTTGTAAAGCTATACACCCAACATAATTGCCTGTACCTGTTCCGGCAGCAAATGTTAAATCTAAACTTCCACCTTGGGCGGATATCATAGTATTGAATAGCAAATAAAAAAATAGAAATAGTATTCTCATAAATTATTTGTTTTGGCCAAATTACAAAATATTTATAATATATTAATAATTAATATCATAGAAATAAAATCAAAAAAAACAAAAGGATTTTTTTCAATCAAAAAAATGTGATGATACTCTCCAAAAGTCATTTTTTGAAGATTACAGAAAAACCGGTGATCTGAAATTCAAAACTGAAAATGATGAGTTTTTGGTTTTTGTACTGGATTAAATAAAAAACGCTTCCCAGATTTGAGAAGCGTTTGTTGTTTTACTCTTTAATGAATTTTGTTGTTTGTTCTTCTCCTTTTGTTTGGAATTTGATCAGATAATTTCCTTTTGTTAGATTAGAAACATCTATTTTAGAATCATTTAATTTATTTTCTTCCATTAATTTTCTTCCATCTAAAGAATAGATTTTATAACTGTGAATTGGATTATCAGTTTTGATATTTAAAATATTTTTGACTGGATTTGGATAGATTAAAAATTTGCTCTTTACATTTTCAATACTAGACATTATTTCATCCCCACTTAATATTCTTGCAATTCCATTTGTAGAATTATTATTGTTATATTTTATTGCACCACCCACTAAAATTTTATTATCCGGTTGTCGTAAAAGTGTAAAGACAAAAGGACCAGAAATTACGTTTGTTAAAAATGATGCATCTTTGCTACCATCATTATTCATACGTACTAAGTAAGGGCTGCTACCTAATGGCCCAACAATATATTTACCATCTGTTTGTTGTTCGATAGCATATGTACTTCCCGAATAATAAGGAACAAAAGTATTATCCAGATTACCATCACTGTTTAATCTTACAAGTTTCCCGTTACCTCCTATAAGTATTTTGCCATCATTTTGTGCTAAAATAGAATTTACAGCTGTATATTCGACTAAGCCTTCTCGGAATGAAAGATCTTTAGTTCCATCTGCATTTATTCGATAATAATAATAGTTCGATGACGTTGAAAAAAATCCCTCAGACTTCCCAATAACAATCTTGCCATCAGGCTGCAACGCTAAAGCAAGGATTCTTGTGTTGTAAGGATTTCCGGGAACAAAATTAAGGTCAAGACTTCCATCCTCATTTAATCTGGCTATAGATCTTCTAGCAACTCCATTAAAACCTGTAAAATCACCACCTAATAAAATTTTTCCATCAGGTTGAAGTAAAATTACATTGGTTTCAAAATTAGCTCCTGTTCCCATGTTAAATGTATTATCTACAGTTCCATCTTCATTTAGCCTAAAAAAATATTTTCCTCTTGGATCATTATTACTGGTAATATTATAATATCCACAGACCAAAATTTTCCCATTTTCCTGAACAGCAATTGATCTTAGTACAAAATTATCTAGAACTTCAGCGTTAAAAGAAACATCTAAGGCTCCATTAGAAAATAATCTTACTATTGGCTTGACTGCTGCACCATTATAAGTATGAAATTGTCCGCCAATTAAAATTTTTGAATCTTTTTGTAAAGCCATGCACGAAACATAATTACCCGTACCCGTTCCGGCAGCAAATGTTAGATCTAAACTTCCACCTTGGGCAGATATCATAGTATTGAATAGCAAGTAAAAAAATAGAAATAGTTTTCTCATAGATTATTTGTTTTGGCTAAACTACAAAATAGTTACAATATACTAATAATTAATACCATAGAAATACTCTCATCAAGAAAATCCCATTAAAAATAAAAGGAAAATTCTTCAAGACCAAACAATTTGACGATACTTTCCCAACACCACTTTTTGAAGATTACAGAAAAACCGGTGATCTGAAATTCAAAACTGAAAATGATGAGTTTTTGGTTTTTGTACTGGATTAAATAAAAAAACGCTTCCCAGATTTGAGAAGCGTTTGTTGTTTTACTCTTTAATGAATTTTGTTGTTTGTTCTTTTCCTTTTGTCTGGAATTTGATCAGATAATTTCCTTTAGTTAATTTAGAGACGTCTATTTTGGAATTATTTAATTTATTTTCTTCCATTAATTTTCTTCCGTCTAAAGAATAGATTTCGTATCCAGAAATTAACTCATCAGATTTGATGTTTAAAAAATCTTTCACAGGATTTGGATAGATTTTAATATTCTCATTTTCATTTTCTGAAACTGAAAGTATGTCTTCGCCACTTATTCTTACAATTTGTTTTTTATTGGTTCCAATAAACGAATTAAAATTTCCACAAGCTAATATTTTTCCATCAGGTTGCAGAATCACTCTTTGAATATTGTTAACACCCCATTCTGTGTTAAACAATTTGTCCACAGTTGCATCCGCATTAAGGCGAAAAAGCCTCGACGAATACATACCTCCGCCAACTAAAATTTTTCCGTTTGGCAGAACAATAGCTGAATAAGCAGTGGCTGAACTATTTTTTGTAAATGTACTATCTAAACTTCCGTCAGTATTAAGACGTATAATTCCTCCGGTTTGTACATTATTATAAGAAGTGAATGATCCGCTTATAATTATTTTCCCATTTGATTGCATTGTCATACTAGACATTGGAAGATTGCCGCCTATACCAAATTGGTTAAAACTTGTATCCAGACTACCGTCACTGTTTAATCTTGCAATACTATTTCTGGAAATATTGTCATAAGTAAATGATGTAAAACCACCAATCAGAACTTTACCATCAGATTGTAAAATTACGGATCCAAGAATGTGATCGGATCCAATACTTGAATCAAACGTCTGATCTAATGTCCCATTATTGTTTAAACGTGCTATTCTTCCTCTGGAAGTCCCATTATATGATGTAAAACCGCCAGCAATCAGAATCTTGCCGTCATTTTGCTGAGTAATGGAAAAAACACCCTGAGAAGGTCCGGAACCCGCAATATTAAAAGAAGTATCTAAACTTCCGTCTGAATTCAATCTTGTAATATATTTTTTTTGAATATTATTATACTGTGTGAAATCTCCGGTAATCATGATTTTTCCATCTTGCTGAATCATTATATTATAAACATTTCCAACAACACCCGAACCTGGATTAAAAGTTTGATCAACACTTCCGTCCGAATTTAATCTTGCAATACCCTTTCTTGCAATGCCGTCGTAGGATGTAAAATCACCTGCAACAATAATTTTACCATTTGACTGCAAAGCCATTGCTACTATCTCACTTCCATTAGGACCAGATCCTGTATTAAAACTAAGATCAACACTTCCATCCTGTGCTGATAAAATGATGCTGAATATGCTGTAAAAAAATAGAAATAGTTTTCTCATAGGTTATTTGTTTCGGCGAAATTATAAAATAATCGTAAATATCCTAATATATTAAGTAACTAAAATCAAAAACCTTACTTTTGCAAAACAAAATCTCATTAATGAATCCAGAGAAAAAAGACGATTTCATATTCGGTTTAAGACCAGTGATGGAAGCCTTAGAAGCCGGAAAAACCGTAGATAAAATATTTTTACAAAACGCTTTGACGGGCGAAATTTACTTCGAACTGAAGCAGCTTTTGGCCAAGCACAATATCCGTCCAAACTACGTTCCCGTAGAAAAACTCAACCGTTTTACCCGAAAAAACCACCAAGGTGTCGTGGCCTTCATTTCAGACGTTCCGTTCCACAAAATCGAGGATATTTTGCCTCAGCTTTTCGAAGAGGGGAAAACACCATTTATCTTAATTCTTGATAGATTGACCGACGTTAGAAACTTCGGAGCTATCTGTAGAACTGCAGAATGTGTGGGCGTTGACGCGATTTTAATTCCGGAAAAAGGTGGCGCACCAATTAATTCTGATGCGATTAAAACTTCGGCTGGAGCGATTTATAACATCAAAATATGTAAAGAAAAAAACCTTGCTCACTCGGTAGATTTCCTTCAGCAAAGTGGAATCAAAGTATTCTCTGCAACGGAAAAGGCGCAGAAATTGATATACGACGTGGACTTCACAGAACCGTGCGCAATCGTGATGGGAAATGAGGAAACGGGAATCTCAAAAGAGGTGCTTCATCACTCAGATGAAAAAATAAAATTGCCAATCGAAGGTAAAACCCAATCCCTAAACGTCTCTGTAGCGTGTGGCGCAATTCTTTATGAAGCCGTGAGACAGAAGATAGCTGTTGCTGGTTGATAGTTTTTGGTAGAAATCGACTTAATTATTATCAAAACGTCAATTATAATTTATTATTAAACATCAATTATGAAAAAAATAACAGCGCTTGCGCTAATTGCAATAACATTGGTCGCTTGTAAAAAGGAAACAAAAACCGTTACAAGAGTTGACCCAAAAACCGGAAAAACCGAAACTGTAACCGTGGAAGTTTCCGACGAAGAAGCTTCAAAACCGAAAGCGATTGCTGACAGCAGTGGCATTTTCAAACAAAAATTCATTCTGGAAAAAGGCGTGACTTACCCGTTGGTTTCTTATCAAAGAGAAATCCAATCGCTGAACACACCAGATGGAAAAACAATGTCTGCTACTACTGAAACGACGGACGAAATGTCTGTGACAGTCAACGATTTCAAAGATAACATCTACGATTTAACATTGAATATGGTTGGCAAAAGAATGTCCAATTCGTCAAACGGAAAAACGGTTTCCATCGATACGAAACAAGCCGCTCCAAAGGAAGAAGCGCTTAAGATGGATTATCTTGTAAGCAAAGGTCTGGCAGGAAATAAACTGAATGTGAAAATGGATGCTTACGGAAATATCAAATCTGTAACTGGATTTGATGTTGTTTACAACAATCTTAAAAAAGCAATCGCTGGAACTGTGAAGGACACAAAACAGCAGACTGCTTTTATCGAAAGTTTCAAAACCGGCTTCAACGAGGCAATGATGAAGGAACAATTGGGTAAAAACCTGAAACTTCTTCCTGCAAAAGGCGCAAAAATCGGTGACAAATGGACCGATTCTGAAGATATCGTTCCTGGAAAAGTAAAACAAAATTTGACTTTCACATTGACCAAAGTTGAAGATGGAAAAGCAGAGATCAGCGTAACTGGCGTGATTCCTTCCAAATCTGACAAGCAAACTCAAAACGGAATGACGCACACAATGAGCGTTGGAGGAACAGAGAGCGGAAAAATCATCATCGATGAAAACACAGGCTGGCTTCTAAACCAAAACCTGAGCATCAAAACTAATCAGAAGGAAAGTGTTTCTGACGGAAAACAGACGCAGAGTATGAGCAAAAACTCTACGACGTCTATCATTATCAATCCTTCTTATAAATAGATTTTAGAATTAATTAAAAAATAAGGAAATGAAGTACATTTTCGAATTTATCATCGCAACCATCATCATATTCTTCGTTTGGAATATTTTGAAGAGAATCTTTTTCAATGCGTTTTATAAAAACTTTCCGACCTTAAATCCAAAAAATCAACAGCAAAACCAGCAAACCAGTTCGAAAAAAATGCCCGAACAAAAACTAAAATGGGATGCGGAAACGGTAGATTTTGAGGAAATTAAAGAAGAGAAAAAGGAATAGTCAGATTCTGACACAAAATAAACATAAAACCTTTCAGATTATTAAGTCTGAAAGGTTTTTTAATATTAAATTTGGAATTTGAAATTTTAAAGACACTTTGACAATTGATATTAATTGTTAAGATGCTGATTTCAAATCTAATATCAAAAGCTTAATATCTAACATCTATGTTCAAAAACAAGAAAAATCTCATTTTCATCCTTGCAAGTTTGGTCGTTTTCATTTTGCTGGCGGTGGTTTATGCCAATCCTGTCATCTCTGGAAAACGTTTGATGCAACACGATATCGTTTTCTACAAAGGTGGTGCGGAAGAACTTTTACAATACCGCGCAAACAACGAAAATGAAACCTATTGGAGCGACGCAATGTTTGGCGGAATGCCGACATACCAGACCGGCGCGCAATTCCGTGGCGATGTCATCAAGAAAATTGACGATTTGTTTTTGTTCCTTCCAAAGCCTGCGAATTATCTGTTCTTGCTGTTTGCCGGATTTTTCTTCTTGGGAATGGTGGCTGTTAGAAATTGGAAATATGCTTTGCTCGGCGCGACATTCTTCGGATTGTCAACTTATTTTTACATCATTATTTCGGCTGGACACAACGGAAAAGTTCATACGATTGCCTACTTTGCGCCATTGGTAGCGGGGATTTTATTGGTTTATTTTAGGAAAAAATATATTCTCGGATTCATCACCACTACCCTGTTTATGGGACTTCAGATTTGTGCGAATCACCCACAGATGACTTATTATCTGTTCCTAGGATTAGGATTTTTATTCCTTTCTGAATTGATAAGAGCCATCAAAGGAAAAATCGAATGGAAACATTTTCTGATTTCAACAGGAATCGTTGCCGTTGCTGGAATCATCGGCGTTGGAATGAACTCGCAAAGACTAATGGCAAACGCAGAATACGTGAAGGAAACAGTTCGTGGAAAGCAAATCCTGAACGATAAAAATCACACTGCTGGAAAATCCGGAATGGACAAAGAAAGCATCACGATGTGGAGCTACGGAAAACTGGAAACGCTTAACTTATTCATTCCTAGATTAATGGGAGGAGCTAGTCAGGAAGAAGGTTCTGACAAAATAATGGAACAAATCCAGGTTTTGGCTCAGGACAATATCAAATCCCAACAAGAATACGATATGTTTCTCAGAGGTTTCGGAAGTCCTACCTATTGGGGAGACCAGCCGACCACTTCTGGACCGGCTTATCAAGGTGCGGTCGTTTGTTTCTTGGCAGTTTTAGGATTCTTCTTTGCTGGAAGAAAGTACAGATATTGGATTTTGGGCGCCTCGATTTTGACGATTTTCTTAGCTTGGGGAAGCAATTTCTCTGCGCTGACGGATTTCTTCATCGATTATGTACCGTTGTACAACAAGTTCCGTGCGCCGTCTTCTATCTTGGTGGTTGTGGAATTTTTGTTCCCTCTGATTGCGATTCTTGGTCTATATAAATTCTTTACAGATGAAAATCTGACCGAAGAATACAAAAAGAAAATCCTTCTTTACGTTTCAGGAAGTGTTCTCGGAATCACATTGATTTTGATGGTTTTCGGAAAAGGAATTTTGGGCTTCTACACAGCGAATGAGAAAACTTATCTTCCGCCTTATGTGTTGGATTATTTGGTTGATGAAAGAGCGTCAATGTTCCAAACCGATGCTTTGAAAGCGATTATTTATGTTTTGATTACAGCTGGCGTTTTATTTTTTGGATTAAAGAAAAAACTGAACGTCAACATCGTTTTATTAATCATCGGATTCGTGAGTTTGTTTGACCTTTGGACGGTGAACAGACGTTATCTGAACGATGATAATTATGTTGATAAAACCTTCGCCGATTATCCTTTCCAAACGGAAAATTCGGAATATCTGATGAGCAAAGCAGGCGACAATTCTTTTGTTCAAAGCCTTTTGCAACAGACCGAAGTGAATAAAGCCTTGCAAACCATCGCCGAAAAAGACAAAGACCATTATAGGATTTTCAATAATATTTTACCGACTTTCAGCGAGACAAATACTTCTTACTTCAAATCTTCGATTGGCGGTTATCACGCGGTAAAACTGAGACGTTACGATGATTTAATCAACAAATATTTCTCAACCACCGACCAGGTAAAAACCATCCGAATCCTGAATATGCTGAACACCAAATATTTCTTAGTTGGCGACCAGCAAAAACCGGAAATCACTCCAAACCCTGAAGCCAACGGCAATGCGTGGTTTGTTTCTGACATCAAATTCGTGGACAATCCAAACGAGGAACTGAACGAAACAGGAAATCTTGACACCAAAAAAATCGCTGTGATTTCTAAAGATGACAAAGCTTATTTCAATGGGAAAAATCTGGTAAAAGATTCGACGGCGTTTTTGGCTTTGAAATCTTATCAGCCAAACGAATTGTCATTTGATTCATCTTCCAAAACGCCTCAATTGGCGGTATTTTCCGAGGTTTATTATCCGCACGGCTGGAATGTTTACCTGGACGGAAACAAAGTGGATTATATAAAAGCAAATTACCTTTTGAGAGCACTTTATGTTCCAGCTGGAAAACATAAAATTGAAATGAAATTTGAACCAGCCGTTATCGAAACTGGCAAATTATTTTCTTTGATAAGTTTTGGTTTATTTGTCTTGTTGAGTTTGATTGGGATTTATTTTCTGTTTAGAGATTCTCGGAAATCTGAGGTTGCAAAATTTCACTAAAACTATTTCTATAAAGGCTAATTATTTCATTAACCATAACTATGAATTTCAATAGACAAAGACATAAAGTTCTTAAATTACTTTCAGTAAGTAGAATTCAATTTGATAGTGGAAGAAGAAATGCAGATTTTAAATTAGGTATAAGTTTTGATGATTTGCAAAAAGAACTGAAATGTGATTTAGATACTTGTGAATTGATTTATTCTACTCTTTATAATGAAAAAGAAGTTGAATATACAAATACCGCTGTAGTTGGTTTAATGTCAAGCCAAAAGGGATTAAAATCATATTCAGAAAAAAAGTATTTGAAAGAAAATGAAAAAATAATTTTAGATTATTTTAAAAATTTTGTTCAAATAGTTATTCCTGTTTTATCTCTGATTATAGCTATTTTTGCTATTCAATTAAAAATTGAGACTTCAAATGATAAAACAAATAAAAAAATTGAAAATCTACAAATACAACTGAATAAACAAAAGCAATTTATTAACGATTTAAAATACAACAAAAAAAGCAACCCAAATTGAGTTGCTTTAATTTTTTGCTTGAAAGCGGAAATTATTTTCTGATTCCCAATTCAGCGATGATAGCTCTGTATCTAGAGATTTCTTTCTTCTTCAAGTAATCAAGAAGAGATTTTCTCTTACCTACCAACATTACTAGAGATCTCTCTGTAGCAAAATCGTGACGGTTGGCTTTCAAATGCTGAGAAAGGTGGTTGATTCTGTAAGTGAATAGAGCAATCTGTCCTTCAGCGCTTCCTGTGTCATTTGCAGATTTTCCGTGCTTTGCGAAAATTTCTGACTTTTTTTCTGGTGTTAAATACATTCCAATATTATTTAATGATTATTATGTAATTCGGGTGCAAAGATATGATTTTATTTGGGATTGGAAACTGATAATCAAAAGTTTTTATCGCAAAGGCGAAAGTTTTTAATTTGATTAATGTTAAAAGTCGCAAAACAGATTCCTAATCAACTTTGAGACTTGCAAAGATACTATTAATAAAGCTTTTTGCGCGTTTGCGATAAATCACTTCTCCTCCATCAAAAATTGTTTCACCACTTCAATGTCAGCTTCAAATTCCACAGATTGCTTTTCCTTTTTGTTGAAGGCTTCGAGTTTTTCCGGGATTTCTATTTTCTCCTTCAAGACCTCCTCTACTACTTCCACAAATTTTGCAGGATGAGCAGTTTCCAACAAAACACCAACAAAATCCTCATTTGATTTTTCTGAATATTTTTCCAATCCCAAATAAGCCACCGCGCCGTGCGGATCCAAAGTATAACCGAAATCATTTTTTACTTTTATCATCGTCTCTTTTGTGTCTTCATCCGAAAAAGAATAAGATTCAATTTCTTTTTTGAATTCTGAAACATCATTATTGAAAAGACTTTTCATTCTTTCAAAATTACTTGGATTGCCGACGTCCATTGCATTGCTGATGGTTTGTTTTGAAGGTTTTGATTCGTAATTTCCTGTTTCTAAAAACTTTGGAATGACATCATTTGCGTTGGTTGAAGCGATGAATTGATGAATCGGCAATCCCATTTTCTTGGCAAAAAGCCCAGCGGTTAAGTTTCCAAAATTCCCGCTCGGAACAGAGAACACGATTGGTTTTCCTAATTTTTCTAATTGAGCAAATGCCCAGAAATAATAGAATGATTGCGGAATCAATCTGGCAATATTGATACTGTTTGCCGATGTCAAAGTGAATTTCTGATTCAGTTCTTCGTCGGACAAAATTTGTTTTGCCAAAGCCTGACAATCGTCAAAAGTCCCATCGATTTCCAACGCTTTGATATTTCCGCCCCAGGTTGTCAACTGTTTTTCCTGCAACGGACTCACTTTTCCTTTCGGATAAAGAATATAAACCTCAATTCCCGGAACATTGAAAAACCCAGAAGCCACAGCACTTCCAGTGTCGCCGGAAGTTGCAGCAATGACTTTCATCGGTTTTCCTTCTGAGAAATAAGCCATCATTCTCGCCATGAATCGCGCACCAACATCCTTGAAAGCCATCGTTGGACCGTGGAATAATTCCAGGGAATAAATATTCTCCGTGATTTTCACAGCCGGAATTTCGAAGTTCAAAACTTCATCGATGATTTCTTTCAAATTTTCATCGGAAATGGATTCGCCGAGAAATTCTTTTGCTACTATGAAGCCAATTTCCTGAAGGCTAAGATTGGATAGATTTTCAAAAAACCCAGCATCAAGTTGCGGAATATATTCCGGCATAAAAAGTCCGCCATCATCTGCCAAACCTTTAAGGATGGCTGTTTTGATGTTGGTTTCTTCTTGTTTTCTTGTTGATATGTATTTCATTTTATAAATGATGATTGATGAATGATAATTGATTTATATTATTTGTTGATAAATTCAAAATTTTTAATTTCTCGCAGATTTAGCAAATTTTGCAGATTTATTTACCACAGTATTGTCATTCCGTAGGAATCTCAACAGTCTAGATTGACTTCTTCGACCCACTTCGTTAGGTTTCCAATGGAATGACAACATTTCGTTTTTAGGATAAATCTTGATTTAATGACGAATCTGCAGCCCGACTTGAGTGGATCCCGATGTAAAATCGGGAGGGAACGGAAGGCGGATTAAGCTGCCCAAATTTAAGTCACCTTTAATTACGAACATTCAAAGTTCGCAATGAAACTTCCGACATCCAACTTCCAGCTTCTGACTTTTAAATGACTCGTGCGCCTTCATCGTTGATTTTTGTGACGAATGATTCGCTTTCTATATTTTTTTGAGTGAGTAATTCCTTGATTTTGTGTGAAATAACTTCTGCAATTTCTTTCTTTTCACACAAAGCAAAAACCGACGGACCGGAACCGGAAATCCCAAAACCAATCGCGCCATTGTCCAGAGCGAGTTGTTTCATCTCATAAAAATACGGAATCAACATCGCGCGAACTGGCTCTATGATGACGTCCTCGAGACTTCGGCTGACCAAACCGAGGTCGTTTGTGCAAAATCCGGCGACCAATCCTGCGATATTTCCCCATTGCTGAACGGCTGATTTCAGGCTGATTCTTTCCTTGATGATTTTTCTCGCTTCGCCAGTCGGAACGTCTACGTGCGGATGAACGGAAACCACGGACAAATCCTTTGGATAAGGCAACTTGAGCGCATCCAACGGTTCGTAACTTCTGACCAAAACCATTCCGCCCAAAAGTGCCGGCGCAACGTTATCGGCGTGGGCATTTCCGCAGGCGATTCGTTCGCCTTCCATTGCGAGAGGTAATAATTCTTGTCTGGAAAAAGGCTTTTCCATCAATTCATTAATTGCAACCAAAGCAGCAACACTACTCGCTGCGCTAGAACCCATTCCGCTGTTGAGTGGCATTTTTTTGTAAAGCTCGATATCAATTCCTTGCGTTGAATTTATCTTTTCGAGAAACAGTCGGATCACGTGAGAAACGACATTTTTCTCTGGGTCTTTGGGGAGTTTTCCACCGTCGCCTTCTATTTTTGTGATGGCGATTTTATTTGAATTGTTTTTTGTCAGGATGATTTCGTCGCCTGGCTCATCGATGGCAAAACCGAGAATATCGTAGCCACAAACGACGTTGGCGACTGTTGCGGGAGCGAAAACTTTTATAAAATCCATTTTTATAATTGATAAATGATGAGTGATAAATGATATTTATTAAAACGATGAATTGAAATCAACTAACAATTATCGTTTATCTTTTATGATTATTGAGCCGTAACTCTTACCAAATCTGCGAAAACACCTGCGGCGGTAACTTCTGCGCCAGCGCCTGGACCTTTGACCACCAAAGGTGTGTTTTTGTACCTTGAAGTGGTGAATGAAATGATATTATCACTTCCTGACAGTCCGTAGAAAGCGTGATTGGCGTCAACCATTTTGACTTCGATGTTGATTTTTCCGTCTTCTAAAATTCCGATTAGTCTGAGTTTTTGACCAGAATTTTCTGCTTCATTTTTGAATGATGAAAAATAAGGTTCGTTCTTTTCCAACTCTTCATAAAAACTCGGAATCGAATCTGCTTTAAGACAAGCTTCCGGAAGAAAATCTTTGATATTGACATCGGACATTTCCAAAGGTAAGCCAATTTCTCTTCCAAGAATCAGCATCTTTCTGGAGAAATCCATTCCGTTCAAATCGTCTCTTGGGTCGGGTTCTGTGTAACCTAATTCTTGTGCCGTTCTTACGACTTCTGCAAAGGTCTTATCGCCAACATAATTATTAAAAATATAAGAAATGGTTCCTGATAAAATTGCTTCTATTTTCAGAATTTCGTCTCCGGAAATCCAGAGGTCGTTCAGCGTTTTGATGATTGGAAGTCCGGCGCCAACATTTGTTTCATATAGGAAACTGACGTTGTTCTTTTTCGCCAATCTTTTGAATTTGCTGTACTGTTCGTAAGCCGAAGAATTTCCTTTTTTGTTGCAAGTAACAATCGAAATATTATTCTCAAAAAACTGTGGATAATAGCTCACCACATCTTCGCTGGAAGTGTTATCTATGAAAACTAAATTAGGTAAACTTTTACTTGAAATAGAGTTTATAAAATATTCTAAGTTAGAATTTTCTAAATTTTTATCTAAAATTTCATTTAAGTTAAAAGTCAAGCTTTCATTTTCTGAAATAATCATTTGCCGGCTGTTGGTTACGCCTATAACATTAATTTTTATTTGGTGATTTTTCTCCAGATTTTCTTCTTCTCTTTTAAGTTGTTTGAAGAGTTCTTTACCAATATTTCCTGTTCCAGCAAACATCACATTGAAGGTTTTCACTGGCGAAAGTAACAGCGAATCGTGGACAACATTCAATGCTTTTGAGAGTTCATTTCTTTCAATAACGGCTGAAATATTAAGCTCCGAAGAACCTTGGGCAATGGCAATAATATTGATTCCATTTTTGCCCAAAGCACTGAAAAATTTCCCGCTGATTCCTCTCGTTTTTTTCATATTCTCGCCGACTACGGAAAGAATACTTAGCTCATTGTCGAACTGCGGTTCATCGATTTTGTTGGCATTGATTTCAAATTCAAATTCTTCCCGGATGGCCTTTTCGGCTTTTTTCTCATCATTAAAATTGACCACAAAAGAAATGCTGTGTTCCGAACTCGCCTGCGTAATCAAGATGATATTGACGTCATATTTTGCCAACGCATTGAACAATCTTCCACTGAAACCCTTCATTCCAATCATTCCGTTTCCGGTGATATTGACGAGACAAGTTTTCTCGATGGAGACAATTCCTTTGATTAGACCTTTTGAAATTTCGGATTTCTGTTGAATCAAAGTTCCTGGATTTTCCGGGTTGAAAGTATTCTTGATATAAATCGGAATTTGACTTTCGATGGCCGGAATCATTGTTGGCGGATAGATTACTTTTGCCCCGAAATAGGACATTTCCATCGCTTCCTGATAACTGAGTTCTAGCTGAGAAAATGCATTTTTCACCAATCTTGGGTCGGCTGTCATAAAACCATCAACGTCTGTCCAGATTTGGATTTCTTTAGCTTTCAAGCCTGAGCCTAAAATCGCTGAAGTGTAGTCCGAACCGCCTCTTCCGAGTGTTGTCGTATCTTGATTTTCATCTTTCGAAATGAAACCTGTCACTACATAAATTTGATTTTCAGGATTCCATTTTTTTAGATTTTCATTGGTTTTGATGAAATCGACGGACGCATTTCCGAAGTTTGCATCTGTGACAATCAGCTCTCTCGCGTCTTTGTAATTCGCAGGGAAATTTTCTGATTGAAGATAAGTTGCGATGATTTTACTGGACATTTGTTCGCCGTAAGCCAACAATCTATCTTTGATTCTGCCTGATAATTCGCCCAGATTTTTGACGCTGAAAAGAATATCTTCAATTTCATTAAAACTTACTTTGATCATCATTAATAATGGATTCTGAGAAGTTCTTGGCAACAATCCTGAGATGATTTGATAATGTTTTTCTTCTGCAGCTTTCAATATCTCGGAGAAATCATTTTGTAGCAATGCCTCTTCTGCTGCCAATAAAAGAGAATTTGTAATTCCTGAAAAAGCGGAACAAACCACAATCAAAGGTTCATTTTCATTGAATTCTTTTTCAACGATTGATTTTACATTCTTCAATGCTTCCAAACTTCCGACTGAAGTTCCTCCAAATTTTAATACTTTCATTTGTATTGTAGTTATTTTAAATAAAAAAGCCTTCCTGATAATTCAGAAAGGCTTTTTGTATTGTTACTATTTTTTAATTTCACATACACACCTTTCTGCAACTATTAATTGTAGTTGTTGTAGAAACGGTTGTTGTGATTGTGAAATTCATTTCGTTATTCTTAATTCTGTTACAAAAATAGAAAAGTGTTTTTAATATGCAAATTATTCGATGGTAAATTATTTTTTTATTTTAAAAACCACGCCAATCATTTAATTTTTATCAAAACGGATTTATTCAAAAATTCAGATTTGAATGAATTAAACAATCAAAAATCTGGATAATTTGAATATAAAAACACGTTAAATAATTGAAATTTCAAATAATTTTAAAATCATTATAAATTTGTTATAAAAATTTTATCGTTGATTATCAATGCTTTAAACATAAGTTATGAATTTATTTGGTACTTTGTATTGCACAATACCTTTTAGTTTACATATCTTTGCAATGTAAAGTTAAAGAAAGATGTTTTTAACGTCGGAAGTCAGAAGATGGAAGTCGGAAGATTTTAAAATTAAGACATTGAATCTTGAACTTTAAATTTTGAATTATAAAACCAAACAATTAATATGAATACCGAGAACACAAAGGCGCAGATGCGCAAAGGAATTCTGGAATTCTGTATTTTGAGTCTTATTCAACAACGCGAAATGTATGTTTCCGACCTGATAGAATCTCTCAAAAAAGGAAAACTGGATGTAGTGGAAGGAACGCTTTATCCCCTCCTTACAAGATTGAAAAATGGCGAATTCCTAGCTTACAGATGGGAAGAATCCACAAGCGGACCGCCAAGAAAGTACTACCAGATCACGGAAAAAGGAAGCCTCTTCCTCGCTGAACTGCAAACCACTTGGCAAGAACTGACAGATTCTGTCAACCAAATTATCTCAAACTCTCAAAACTAATTATTATGAACAAGACATTATCTATAGCACTCGCTGGTTTTTCCTTTACGATAGACGAGCTGGCTTATATAAAATTAAGCGATTATCTGAATGCTCTTAGAAATTCTCTGGACGCCGCTGAAGCTGATGAAGTGATGAACGACATCGAGATCAGAATGGTAGAGATCTTCAAAGAAACACTTGGAAAAAGAGAAGTCATCAACGATTATGATGTTGAAAAAGTAATTGCTCAAATTGGAACACCTGAACAAATTGATGAGCAGGAAGAAGCTTATTTCTCAGAAGGGAAACAGAAACAATCCAAAACTTCCGGCACTTTCTCTTATAGCAGCAATTCTCAAAAGCAATTATTCCGTGATCCGGAAAAACAAAAAATTGCAGGTGTCTGCGCAGGATTGGCGGCTTACTTCGGAATGGAAATCAGCTGGATGAGATTGATCTGGATCGGTGCATTTCTTTTCCTTTGGGTAGCTCCAGGATCATCTTTCCTAGTTGTGATTCTTTACTTTATCCTTTGGGCTGTTTTACCAAAAGCAGAATCAGCTTCGGATTTTTTGAAAATGAAGGGAAAACCTTTAAACTTCGACAATCTGAAAGAAGAATCAGGGAAAATCGTTCAGTTTGCTAATGAAACTACGACCAGAGCAGGCGAAATCTACACAGAGAACAAACCAAAGATCGGTTCAGCTGGTGACACAATCCTGAAAATCCTTAAATATTGCCTTGCAGTATGGTTGGCATTGATGGCTGCAGGCTGTTTCATTGGACTTTTCGCAATGACTTTTGCTTATGGATCCGGTAAATTTGGAATCGACAACAACCTTGGATTCTATCTTGAGGAAAATAATATGGGCTATCTGATCTTAGCGATTGCAGCTTTGCCGACTATTATCTTCGGTGTTGCGTTCTTATTATTATCGATCAAATTATTCTCTCCGAAGACGAAATTCAATTATGTAGGTCCTGTTTTGGGAACATTGGGAATTATCTGGCTGGTTTTGGTTGGCGTACTGGCGGCAAATGCTTCAAGATTCAATTTTGCTTACAGTGGGGAAAATGAAGATTATGAGAATGTTTCTATCACTGCTCCAAATGCAAACGATACAATCTATCTGGATAGCAAAAAAGTAGCTATCCCTGAAAATTTTAAAACTTACTTTGATGAGATCTACTCTGATAAAGTAAGCATTTTCAAAAGAGATCATCCTAGTGTTGAAATCACAAGAAGAGACGATATTAAAACGCCCTATCTGATCGTGAAAAAAGAAGCAGACGGTTACAACCAGCCTCTTAAAATGAAAGTACCGGTACAAATAGTCGGAAACAGAATCATCTTCCCTAACTATTTCGAATACCCTTACGAATTCCGTTTCAGAGATTACAGATTGAATTATGAGCTTGTAGTTCCAAGAAACACGAAGATCATTAATGAAAAAGAATATGAAGTTTACGTAAACGATGATAATGATGACAACGACAACGATTCTGATAATGATAGCGGAATCACAGTTGAGAAAAACAAAATCAATATCAACGGAACGACAATCGAGTACAATTCTGACGAAAGCGATAGCGTGAAGATCAACGGGAAATATTACTCCAAAGATTCAGCAGATGTGGTTTTGGAAAGACTGAAAATTGATGAGAAAGTTAAGAAATCTATTGAAGATCTTAACATCAACATCAAGGACGGCAAGAAAGAGATCAACATCAAAACTAAATAAAAATTGAGAGTGGATTAGTCGAAAAGCGGGTCAAAAACTGTAAAGAGTTTCCGCTTTTCCTCTAGTTCTTCCCAAAAAACTAAAAACTATGTACTCAAAACTAAGAAACAACAGAACGCTCAATCTTATGATTATTGGCATTCGTTTTTTAGTTGGATTTGCATTCATTCCTTCAGGGCTTAAAAAAGTATTAGGAGAAAGATTTACCAGCATCGGAACAGATCATCCGATCGGTTATTTCTTCGAAGCGATGTACAGGACAGGATTTTACTATGAGTTTTTAGGATTTTGTCAATTACTTGCAGCTTTCCTTTTATTTACTCAGAAGTTTGCAACTTTAGGCGCTTTGATGTTCTTTGGGATTATTCTTAATATTTGCGTTCTTACAATCAGTATGCATTTTACAGGAACCTGGATCATTACTTCATTAATGCTTTTTGCAGGAACTGTTTTACTAGCCTGGGACTGGAACAAACTGAAACCGATTTTAGGCCTCAAAATCTCAGAAACGCACGATTACAAAGAGCCAAATTACAAATGGCAAATTGCAGGATTTATTTTATTTATCATTTTACTCTCAAGTTCAATTTTATTAAAATCAAATTAATATGAAAATCTATACACTTTTACTTTTGGTAGTTTTCACCACATTATCAAAAGCCCAGACACACCGTTTTATTTACGAATATCAATTCAAACCAAATTCGGAATCTACAGAATACAGAAAGACCAATATGGCTCTGGACATCAATCCAACTGATGTTAAATTCTACGATTACGAAAGCGTGCTGAATGATTCCATTAATAAAAAAGGAGGCAGAAATTACAACTGGACCGGCGCACCAGTCATCACCAGGAAGAAAAATTCTTATCAGAACACCAATTACGAGATGATGATGGACTACTTCTCCTACCAAACCACCGACAAAATGGATTGGAAACTGGAAAGTGAAACTAAAACTTCAGGCCAATACACTTTGCAAAAAGCAACCACAAATTTCGGTGGAAGAGAATGGACGGCTTGGTTTGCGAAAGATGTCAACATCTCAGAGGGACCTTACAAATTCCGTGGATTGCCAGGTTTGATCTTCGAACTGAATGACAGTAAAGACAATTTCATCTTCAAATTGGTTAAAAGCCAGAAGCTGGAAAAAACTTACGACACCTCAGATTTCCTGGAAGCTTTTGCAGGCAAGAAACCCTTGAATGTCAAAATCGAAGATATGCACAAGCAAATGCTGAAGTTCTATAACGATCCGATGAAGGAACTGAGAGAGAAATTTGACGATGTTCCACCGGGAACTTTCCAGGTCGGAGGAAAAAAGATCACCAGCAAAGACCAATTCAAAGAGATGGCAAAAGTGATGAAGACGCATATTATAAAAAGCTACAATCCTTTAGATCTTACAAACGCCGTAATTTATCCGGCTGTGAATTAAAAATTTAATAAAATATTAACCAAAATTTTATTAATAATATTATTTTAATTGATAAATTTGTTTCAGAAAATTAATTTCTAACTAAAAAACTACAACAAAATGATACAACTAGTAATTGCCATCGCCATCAAACTGGTCGATTTTTTCACAAACCTTTTTTGACACGTAAAGAATATCCAGATATTTCTTAGAGAATAAACATATTTTGTAAATTTGTAAAGTATAGCTTTGTCGCTGTACTTTATTTTTTTGTTTATGAGGAAATTTTTAGGAAAAGCCATTCTGAAACTTATCGGCTGGAAAGTCGTTCTGCAAGGCGATGTCAACAATCTGGACAGATGCATTCTGGTTGTTGCACCACACACGGACAACAGCGAATACATTCTTGGTAATCTTGCCTACTGGACTTTGGGTAAAAAACTGAAAGTCATCATCAAAGATGCGCATACAAAAGCTTTCTACGGCAGCATCGTAAAAGGTCTTGGCGGCATCGGAATCGACCGTTCACAGAAAAATGATCTTGTGAAATTTGTAGCAGATGAGTTTAAGAAAGATGATTTCAGCCTTGTGATCACGCCGGAAGGCACCAGAAGCTGGGTGCCAAAATGGAGAAAAGGCTTCTACAATATGGCTTTGGCCGCAAAAGTTCCAATCGTTTTGGCTGGCGGCGATTACAAACGAAAAACCATCAATCTCGGTTACATCATTCCGTACGAAAAATTGGAAACGCATACTTTTGAAGAGATTATGCAGGAAATTCAAGATTTCTATGTGAAATATGATATCACGCCGAAACATCCTGAGAACTGGAATCCGCAAATTTACTAGTGATAGTTGATAGTAAAATTAATTCTTTGCTAATCTTTTAATTTTTTAATCTTTTAATCTTTTAATTTTACTGAATGGACGACGCAAAAAAAACAGAAATACTTGACCGCCTAAACAAAGCAAGTAAAAATACACTTGGCGAAACTCTAGATATTGTTTACATCGATGTTTCCGATGATCATCTGACAGCCACAATGCCTGTCACACCAAAAGTTCATCAGCCTTACGGAATTATGCACGGCGGCGCAAGCTGCGTTTTGGCGGAGACTTTGGGGTCTTGCCTCTCATTAATTAATCTTGATCTTTCCAAATCCGTACCTGTAGGAACCAATATCAATAGTAATCATCTGCGTGCCATCCGGGAAGGACTAGTGACCGGAACAGCAACTTTCATCCGAAAAGGAAACACAATGCATGTTTCTCAAATCGAAATTCGTGACGAGAAAGGCAACCTCATCAATCATACAACAATGACGAACAACATCGTTCCGGTTGGTAAAGTTTAATCTGATCTACTTAATATGCTAATTTTCAGATTACCCGACTCAGAGGTTTTTCACACGTTGGAGAACTCATCAGAAAAACAGGTTTCATTTGTCAGTTTTGATTCTAAGACTATTTTGGATTTCAAAGGTTCGATTAAAGAAATTTCAAAAGAAGACATTGAAAATTTAACCGTTGCTCCGAAAAATAAAAGTTCTCTGATAGAAATCGGGAAAGAAACGCAGGAATCTTACGCTGTGAAAATTTCGCACGCCAAAGATTTTATCGAGAAAAATGAGTTAAAAAAATTGGTTCTCTCAAGAAGAAAACTCTTGATGTATCTTGATATTGATTCTGAAAAAAAATTATCCTTAACGAAAAGCTTTCTCAAGTTTTGCGACAGCTACCCTTCTGCTTTCTGTTATCTTTTCGAAAAAAATAATGAAATTTGGATGGGCGGATTCTCCGAGATTTTGGGAAAATTTGACAAGAAAACAAATTCTTTCGAGACAATGAGCGTTGCAGGAACTTTACCTCTTGATGAAGCCTGGACAGACAAAGAAATTGAGGAACAAAAAGCAGTTACAGAATATATTCAATCCATTATAAGGAAGTTTTCTTCTAATATGAAAGTCTCGTCGACCAAGGATTTGATTTCCGGAAACATCAAGCATTTGAAAACCGATTTTTCCGCAGAAATAAGTCCTGAAAGTTTAGACAAAATCATTTCTGAACTACATCCAACGCCCGCTGTTTGCGGATTCCCAAAGGAACTTTGTGCGCAGGGAATTAAAAGTATTGAACATTTTAACCGTGAATTTTACGCCGGTTATATTAAAGTTGAAACGGAAGATTTTGTTTACTACTTCGTGAATCTGAGATGCGCCAGCTTCTTCAAAAACTATGCTTTTTTGTTTGTCGGCGGAGGAATTACTTTGAAAAGTGATGCCCAAAAAGAATGGGAAGAAACGGAACTCAAATCTCTTGCAATACAGAACAACTTGGTTTTCGAATAACAAAATAAATAAACATTTAATTAAATTATTCAATTAAATATCAGAACATCATTACAAATAAGTTAATTTTAAAGCCTACAAATTAGTATATATTCAAAATTTTGTTATTTTTACATCAAAATAGCAAAATGAACCAACTTGTAAAAATTCTTCTTACCGGCACGCTGATCCTTTGCTTTCTCAGTATGCCGGTATTATTCTACAGAGTTTCCGGATATATTTTGTTTGTTGGTTTCCTATGGCTGGCTTACGATGCATTCCAACGGAGAGATCAGATAGATGTGAAAATTTTTGCAGTTCTCACGATTCTTTACAATCCTTTCTTCATCATACCTCTTCCCCATTTTTTATGGCTGATTGTCAATATTTTGGTCATTATAGGAATGATTCTCAATATACTTTTCGCGGAAGACAATCCTTATGAAGATTTCACAAAAAAAGATGACCACTAAGTCATCTTCTATTTTTTGTTATAAGTCTAATTTATAATCCTACTGATATTCTAAATCCAGTATTTACTTTAATTTTCATAGTACCAGCCGCAAGTTTACCACCTGTAATTTTCAAATAGAAAGTATGCTGATTGGTCTTCAAATGATTTATCAAATCTTCACTAGTTGGCGTAAAAGTGATACTTGTAGGATTTGTGTTACCAGCAACTTTAGCAACCAAAACTTCACCTACATTTGGCGTTTTAAAATAAACTTCAGCGTCTTTAATAGCATCTAATGGGACTGTATTCCCCTCCGCTGCTTCTACAACGAATTTATCTAATCTTGCTGATTTCAAATTATCAATTGACAAAGAAGAATTATAATCTTTAATTTTTTGGTTAACATCAAGGCTTACAGGAAGCTCTGGCGAGGTCAAAGAAACACCTGTATCGATCGCAAATGGAAAATCAGCATTGAAATCCAACGGAATTGTGAAAGGAACCGGCACCGTAATGTCATCAATAATATCTTCTACTTTACTACAACTTGTTGCAATATTTCCGATCATCAGGAAAGATGAAATCAAAACGGCACTTGTGATTATTTTTCTCATAAAAATATATTTTTCTTTAGGTGTATATAAAAAGATGCCAAGTTTAATTCAAAATTTAATGTTTGATGTTTTCAACGTCCGCAATTGAGTGTTTGTGGCGGAAAAATAAACCGAAAAGAATTGCTATCACTAAGGCATAAGCAGCAAAATAGAACCAGATTTCAGACCACATTTTTTCTCCGGCAGATGAAGTGAAAAAATTAGTTATTAACCAACCACTTATTGAACTACCTAGTATAGCGCCAAATCCGTTAGTCATCATCATAAAAACACCTTGGGCTGAAGATCGAATTTTGCTGTCTGTAGTCGTTTCGACAAACAAAGATCCTGATATATTGAAAAAGTCGAAGGCCATTCCGTAAATTATATTTGATAAAATAATAAGAATAAGACCAAAACCTTCTGGAGCGCCAAATGAGAAAAATCCAAATCTTAAAACCCAAGCCAGCATACTTATAAGCATTACCTTCTTTATACCAAACTTGTAAAGAAAGAAAGGAATAGCGAGAATGAAAAGCGTTTCAGAAATTTGTGAAATAGAAATAATCATTGTAGAATATTGTACAACTGCAGAACTCTTAAAAGCTTCTACATTTCCAAAATCTTTAAGGAAAGTATCTCCATACATGTTGGTAAGTTGTAATGCTGCCCCTAAAAACATGGAGAAAACAAAAAACATTGCCATTTTCCTTTCTCCAAAAAGTTTAAAGGCATCCAATCCTAATTTCTGAGATAATGTTGCATCTTTACTGATCAACTTTGGAGGTGGACATTTCGGTAGAAAGAAGGCAAATAATCCAAGAATAACAGCTATAATTCCAGCAAAATAAAATTGGTTTGCATTCAAAGAATTACTGAAAAAATCTGCGATATGAGTTCCTATGTTTTTTCCAAAATCAGAAAAAGATTGTTCATCACTAAAAATATTGGTAACCCACATTGCTACAATAAATCCAATTGTTCCCCAAACCCTGATAGGCGGAAACACTTTTACGACATCATATTTACTATCCTTTAACAATTTATAAGAAATTGAATTGGATAAGGAAAGTGTGGGCATATAAAAACACATTCCAATTAATAATATCCAAAAAAATGTTGTGGGATCATTAGTTTTGGCCAGCATAAAAAGAGTAATCCCATAAAGGATATGAAGACTTCCGTATAACTTTTCTGCATTTAACCATTTATCCGCAATAATTCCCATCAAAGCAGGCATAAAAATAGACGCAATTCCCAATGTAGAAAAGACGGCTCCAAACTCCGCCCCACTCCACTGCTTGTAAGCAAAACCATATGTTCCCAGAGTTGTAAGCCAAGCTCCCCAAACAAAGAATTGCAGAAAGCTAAGTATGGTCAATCGTAATTTTAGACTCATTATTATAAAATGATATTAGTATTGGTTAGTCGATTTTTTTGTTTCTTCTTTTGATCTCCTCCTGCAATCTGAGCGCCGTGTCGTAATCTTCTTCTTTCACAGCGTCTGCCAATAATTGATTGAGCTCTTCTATTGTGAGACCAGAGAGATCATTGAAATCTGAAACTTCTTCGGATTCGGTTTCCTCGTCTCCTACTTTTGGTGTTTCGTCAAGTTCCAGTAGAATTCCGGCTTCGTTTAGAACATCGGAAGTGGTGAAAATTGGCGCATCGAAACGAACAGCCATTGCAACAGCGTCGGAAGTTCTGGCATCCAGAATCAGTTCTTCTTCTGATAATGGATTCTTGAAATTGATATTTGAGAAGAAAACGCCGTCTTTTATTTGATAGATGATGACGGATTCGATTTTAAAGTTGGTAGTTTTCACGAATTGTGTGAATAGATCGTGCGTCAAAGGACGAGGCGGATTGATGTCTTTTTCTAATCCTAAAGAAATGGATTGCGCTTCAAAATTCCCTATAACAACAGGTAGTTTGACTGATGTTTCTTCATGTTCCAGCAACAGCGCGTAAGCTCCCGATTGGGTTTGGCTGTATGAGATTCCTCTTATGATTAATTTTTTATAATCCATTTAGCAAATATAAAATTTTTTGGTAATTTTCATTGAGAAATTGTTGATTTTTACGTGGTTTGCATCGGATTTGTGTGGAAAGGTAGATGTAAAAAGTATTTATTTCAAAATACAAAACTCTAATGGAATATAACGTGTTGATTTTGAATACGAATCCTAAAATAAAAAAACCTGAGCCAATGACTCAGGTTTTGATTTTATATTGAGGCAGATTATGCGCCTTTCAAAGCTTTGATTTTCTCTGTCAATGCAGGAATAATCTGGAAAGCGTCGCCTACTACACCATAATCAGCAGATTTAAAGAAAGGTGCTTCCGCATCATTATTGATGACAACAATCGTTTTAGAACTGTTGACACCCGCCAAATGCTGAATCGCCCCGGAAATCCCAACCGCCACATAAAGATTTGGAGAAATAGCTTTACCAGTTTGTCCAACGTGCTCTGTGTGAGGTCTCCAGCCGATATCGGAAACCGGTTTGGAACAAGCTGTTGCCGCACCCAAAACGTTTGCCAGATCCTCGATCATTCCCCAGTTTTCAGGACCTTTCATACCTCTACCAGCAGAAACTACAACTTCTGCTTCTTTAAGATCAAGCTTTCCGGAAGACTGCTCGTGGTTGATTACTTTTGTATCTTCATTTGCGATGCTCAGTTCTTTCACTTCTTCTGAACCTGAAGCTGCATTTTCTTTAACACCATAAGCGTTTTGAGAAACCGTTACGATAACACCCGCTGCGTCAGCTTTTGCGTGCATAAATCCTTTTCCTGAGAAAGCTCTTCTTTTAACCTGAAAAGGCGAAGTGCTTTCAGGAACGTCGATCGCATTGGTAATCAAAGAGTAATTTTTCTGAATTGCTAACATCGGTGCAACAGAAGATGCATCTGTTGTGTGAGGAAAAACGATTACATTGCCGTCAAAAACTTCATTCACTGCCTGTGCATAAGCTTTTGAACTGAAATTTTTCAGACCTTCATCTTTTACATTAATGACTTTATCTGCTCCATATTTGTAAAGTAAATCTGAAGAATCTGTAGGATTGATAGAAATCGCAGTCACTGAATCTCCAGTTTTTGCTGCGATTGCTTTTGCGTAAGAAACGGCTTCAAATGCTGCTTTTTTATAAATTCCGTTTATATTTTCTGCGTATACGAATACTGCCATTTTGATTGATTTAAAGATTAAAAAATTAAATGATTAAAAGATTAGATCACTTTTGCTTCTTCGTGAAGTAATCTTACCAATTCGTCCAGGTTATCTGCAGAAACTAATTTCACGGCTGCTCTTGGAGCAACGCTGTCGAAAGAAACTGCTTCTACTTTTACTTCGGAATTTGAAGGTTCTACAACAACTAATGCTTTTGTTCTTGCAGACATAATACCTCTCATATTCGGGATGATCAGATCTTTTTCGTCAACCAAACCTTTTTGTCCTGCAACAACAGCCGGTAATTTTACGGAAATAGTTTCTTTTCCACCTTCAATTTCTCTTACTGCAGTTGCTTCTGAACCATTAACTTCTAATCCAACAGAAGCATTCACGAAAGGAAAATTAAGCAATTGTGCTACCATTCCAGGAACTGCGCCGCCGTTGTAATCGATGGATTCTTTTCCCATCAGGATTAATTCATAACCACCGTCCTGAGCAACTCTAGCGATTTCTTTAGCCACAGAAAAACTGTCTTTCGCTTCAGTATTGACTCTGATTGCATCATTTGCTCCGATTGCCAGAGCTTTTCTGATAACCGCTTCTGTTCCTGCATCGCCAACATTCACAACTGTTACGGTTGCGCCTTGGGATTCCTGTAGTTTTATAGCTTTTGTTAAAGCAAATTCGTCCAAAGGATTGATGACCCACTGGATTCCGTTTTTGTCGAATGCAGACTTGTCTGCCGTAAAGTTAATTTTACTGGTAGTGTCCGGAACACTACTGATACAAACTAATATTTTCATTTTATTGTGATATATTTTGTTATATGAATTTGGCTAATTTATATAAAAAATGCTATGCATGCATAATTTATTGTTATTTATTAAATAGGATTCTCTAAGCCTTTATTTATCGGATATTTAGAATATTTACAAATAACAAAGCTGATGAACACTCACTATTTTGCTTCAAAAGCATCAACAGTTTTGATAACTTAAATCAGTTGAATTTGTATGTTAAATAAATTATTTCTTAACCTGACTTGCTCGGAATTCTATTTTACTTGGCAAAACTCTCGGGTTCATATTCAACATATCAAGGACAAGATTTCCCATATCTTCAGGCTGGATTTTCCATTCGTCTTTTTCTGATGGTACATTTCCGTTGAAATAAGTAGCAACTGAACCAGGCATAATCGTCGAAACTTTGATATTGTATTTTCTAAGATCGATCATCGCTGCTTGCGTGAAACCCACAACTCCAAACTTCGAAGCGTTGTATCCGGCGCCATTTTCGAAGAAGTTTGTTCCCGCAAGACTTGCAATTGTGATGTAATAACCTTCCGATTTTTTCAGTTCCTCGACTGAAGCTTTCAACGAATAAAAACAGCCTGTCAGATTGGTTTCCTGCATTGCGTTCCAATCTTCAATGCTCAGCTCATCAACCGGTTTGAAAATTCCTAAGCCTGCATTGGCGACCACAACATCTAAATTTCCAAATCTTTCTACAATTTTTGAAACTGCATTCTCTTCGTGGGCAAAATTTCTAACATCCGAACTTACTCCGAAAATACTTTCTGAAATTGTTTTAAGTTCCGAAACAGCTTTATCAACATCTTCCTGTTTTCTTCCGCTGATGGCAACTTTGTGACCGTTTTTCAATAAAACTTCTGCGATTCCGTAACCGATTCCTTTGGTTCCGCCTGTGATGTATATAACTTTTGACATAATTTTTACTTTGATCCACTAAAATAAAAAAAACGCTCTTATTGAAAGCGTTTTTTTATAAGTTTAAGAAGAAGTTATTACTTCTTTATGAATTTTTTGGATTGTTTTCCATTCTCTGTCTCAATATTGAGTATATAGTTTCCTGCTGGTAAACTTTTCACATCGATTTGATTATTAGAAACTTTTTTAGAAGAAAGAATTTTACCAGAAATATCAACTAAGATTACATTTTTTATTTTAGACTCAGATTTGATATTAATATAATCTGAAGTTGGATTAGGATATATTGAAATTTCTGATATGTTACCTTCGATCTGACCAGCCGCCACTCCTAATACAGTTGAATTAACTGCTTGTACACTATAGTTATCTATAGAAGAAGTTGTTGATGCAGTGTTGCCGGTATTAAACTGACTTACTACATTAAACTGTGTTCCATCCAGATTTTTTGTAATTGTATAGCCAGAGATTGAAAGTGTAGTTGTTACCCCACCAATAGTATAGGTAATTATACCATTTACTTTATCATAAGTACAGCCAACAGTTACCCAGGTATTTGCTGGATATGTTACAGCACTGATTCCAGTAATATTAAAAAAGCCAGTTGCACTTGTAGTTGTATTTGTTAAATTGGCCTGACCTGTAAAAAGTTTGGTGGAAGTATTATATTTCAATCCAACAATTCCAGCAGCTGCATTTGTAACATTGATACCAGGAGACATGTTTCCCGTAGAAGTTCCAGTATAAAAATCGAAAGTAATTTTTAAAATATCATTTCCAACGGTTCTTGCTCCCCATGCCCCTGCAAAGCCTAATTTTACAGCCTGTCTATTAGAAACCGCCGCTGCTGTTGCTCCGGAAATCATCTGAAACGATTTACCGTGTGCAGCATCAACATTAATAATTTGATAGTCAGGTGCAGTTCCACCATTTAAATACATACCGCCTTGACCTGGCGCACCGAATGCAAAATCAGTCCCTACATTTCCTAAAGTATAAGAATCATAGCTGTCAGATTCAATAATCTGAGCTGACAAAAAAGTTGTCGAAAGTGCAATTGCACTTAAAAAATAAATTTTTTTCATAAATTTTTGTGTTTTTATAATTACAAATATAAAAAAAAATAATTCACTTAATGTGAATTATTTTATAAATATTTCAATAAAAAAAACTATTCCGCAAAATATTCAAAGAAATATGGGATACTTTCTATACCTTTATAATAGTTGTAAAGTCCGTAATGCTCGTTTGGTGAGTGGATCGCGTCGGAATCCAAACCGAATCCCATTAGTACGGATTTCGCGCCAAGAACTTTTTCGAACAAAGATGTAATGGGAATACTTCCGCCACTTCTATAAGGCAACACTTCTTTTCCAAAGGCTTTTTCCATTGCTTTTTTAGCTGCCTGGAATTCTTTGGTATTGCTTTCCAAAACGTAAGGCATTCCGCCGTGGTGAGGCGTCACTTTTACTTTCACACTTTTCGGCGCAATCTTTTCGAAGTATTTTGTGAACTTTTCCGTGATCTCTTCTGGTGTTTGGTTTGGAACCAATCTCATCGATATCTTGGAAAAAGCCTTTGAAGCAATCACTGTTTTTGCGCCTTCTCCAGTGTAACCACCCCAAATTCCGTTTACATCCAAAGTTGGACGAATCGACGCTCTTTCCAAAGTTGTATAACCTTCCTCTCCCTGAATATCATTAAGGCCAATCGACTTTTTGTAACCTGCCTGATCGTCTTTCAGTTTATTCATTTCTGCCCTGTCTTCATCCGAAACAATCAAGACATTGTCATAAAAACCATCGATTGTGATGTGTCCTTTATCATCAATTAATTCGCCAATCATTTTTGATAATACATTGATTGGATTTGGAACCGCGCCGCCATAAAGTCCGGAATGCAGGTCACGGTTTGGACCTTCTACCTCAACTTCTACATAACTTAAACCTCTCAAGCCTGTTGTAACCGTTGGTTGTTCATTAGAATAGATATGTGTGTCGGAAATCAGAATGACATCGCAACTTAATTTTTCCTTATTATCTTCAAGGAAATCACCCAAACTTGCAGAACCAACTTCCTCCTCACCTTCTATCAAAAACTTGACGTTGCAAGGTAGAGAATCTGTCTTCATCATTGCTTCAAAAGCTTTAACGTGCATAAAGAATTGACCTTTGTCATCGGCAGAACCTCTTGCGAAAATCGCACCTTCCGGATGAAGCTCGGTTGTTTTTACAACTGGTTCGAATGGATCGCTTGTCCATAACTCCAATGGATCTGCTGGTTGAACGTCATAATGTCCGTAAACCAAAACTGTTGGCAAGTTCACATCGATAATCTTCTCTCCGAAAACGATGGGATAACCTTTAGTTTCTAGAATTTCCACGTTGTCTGCTCCGGCCACTTTCAGATGTCTTGCCACTTCGTCTGCACATTTCAGGACTTCTGATTTGTAGGCTGGATCTGCGCTAATGGAAGCGATTCTCAGAATGTCGAAAAGTTCGTCCAAGAAACGTTGTTTGTTTTCGTTGATGTATGTTTGGGTTGTGCTCATTTGATAAATGATAAATGATGGTTGATAAATGATTTTCCTCACCCCAGCCCTCTCCAAAGTAGAGGGAGTTAAGGTTCGTAAAAATAAAAAATGTCCTGCAAACGCAAGACATTTTTTATTATAATATTTTTATAAAATTCCGATTAGTGTTCAGCTTTTGGTGCTTCTGTAGTTGCCGGAGCTGTTGCTTTGGATTCCATTGAAGCCGCTTTTGCTGTATCTGCAATTTTATGTACAGCTTCTGCCGTGTCTGCAGCTGGCTTGTAAGTTCCGTGTGGTGCATTTGGGTCATCGTATCTTATAACCTCATCTGTTTTCACGATACGTCCTTTGTTACCTCCGGCAGGAAGATCACAAGAAACAACTAGAATAGCGGAAGCCAACAATATCACTGATTTTTTCATATCATTAAATTTAATGCGTCAAAAGTAGTGAAATTGAGATTTTCTGCAAAATGTTTTTTTGTAAAATGTACGCCGTATAATGTATTATATAATAAGTCTAATTAATCTGCCACAATTTTTGTTATAAATCTCAAATCAAATGACGAAACCTCAACTTTGCGAAGCGCGCCCCGACCTAAGTGGAGCTCTTTTTTTGTGGCTGGAAAAGTGAGGGCAAAAAAAAGCGGGAACGGAGGGCGGATACAGGCGCCCAAATTTTTGAGTTGGTTTGAATGAGTTGGAAGGTTTGAGAGTTTGAGAGTTGGTGAGTTGGAGAATTTGAGAATTTGAGAATTTGAGAATTTGAGAGTTGGTACTATAAATAAAAAACCTGACTCGATTGAATCAGGTTTTGTGGTTTTAATAATTGATATATTAAGGTTTTCTTTCTAGAACTTCGTCTACCATTCCGTACTCTTTGGCTTCGGTAGAGGTCATCCAGTAATCTCTGTCTGAGGCTTTTTCGACCCATTCGTAAGTTTGTCCGGAGTGATGTGAGATGATGTCATAAAGTTCTTTTTTCAACTTCAACATCTCTCTCAAGTTGATCTCCATATCGGAAGCTACACCTTGTGCGCCACCGCTTGGCTGGTGGATCATCACTCTTGAATGTTTCAAGGCAGAACGTTTTCCTTTTTCTCCTGCAACTAAAAGCACTGCGCCCATTGAGGCTGCGATTCCTGTACAGATGGTTGCTACGTTTGGCTTGATGATCTGCATGGTGTCATAGATTCCCAATCCTGCATAAACGCTTCCTCCAGGGGAATTGATGTAGATCTGAATATCTTTCGCCGAGTCAGAACTTTCCAGGAAAAGCAACTGCGCTGTCACGATATTCGCCACTTGATCGTCGATGCCTGTTCCTAAGAAAATGATTCTGTCCATCATCAATCGGGAGAAAACGTCCATCTGCGCAACGTTCATTCTACGCTCCTCCATAATGTAAGGCGTCAGGTTGGTCGGATTAAACATTCCCATATATTGATCTGTTACCAGACCGTTGTTTCCCAAATGTTTTACTGAGAAATCTCTGAATTCTTTTTTAATGTCCATATTATCTGTGGTTGTTTTTAATAATCTTTTATTGAGTTTGCAATTTCTATTCCTTTGCTAAAGTAGGACTTTCTGTCACAAAATACGAAATAATTCTTTGTCTAAATTGTTCTTTAATTGAGTCAGAAGGATAATTTGCTGATAGATCGGCGTTCCATCTTCCTCTGTATTAAGCGAATGTTTGAGGTCATTAATGATCTTCACCACATACTCTCTTTTGTGTCTCAAAACGATGTCTGAAACCATTTTTGGAACGACCTCATCCTCGGAACTGAAATAGATATTATATTGATTCCAATTGCTGGTCTGATAATTATCGATGAGTGCATTGGCCAATTTGCCGGAAACTTCCTCGTCCATAAAATTGAAGAAAAACTTGCCAGAACGCAATTCCTTTTGTTCGATTCCTTCTTTGATCTCGGAAATGATTTTTTGATTGATGTTGAGTTGAATTTCACATTCGTCTTCCTCGAGATGATTGAGGATTTCCTCGATGACCGTGATCTGATACTCGTTGCCTTCGTGGTCTTTTCTGTTGAGGACGAGGTCGCCGTATTTCAACATTAGATCCACCAACTTTTCTTCGAGCATCAAAAGTGGATTGATAGAAGCCAAAGCTTCCTGAACGACTTCTAACTTCTGAGGCGCTTGTTTTTCCTGAAACGATGAAGGCTTTCTCTCCTGCTCTGCAGAATTTTTATGGATTTGAAGTTCATTGAACAAACTCTGCTCGCTGAGGCCAAATTTATTTGAAACTTCCTTCAGATAAACTTCACGCTTCAAATCATTTTTCACAAAAGCCACCGACTTGACAATGTCACGAATGGCTTCTGCTTTTTTGATAGGATCATCATTCGCTTCCTTGAGAAGGATTTCAGCCTTAAAATCGATGAAATCTTTCGCTTCTTTGTCGATGAAATTCTCAACGTAATCCTGCGGATGTTTTCTAGCAAAAGAATCTGGATCATCGCCATCTGGAAATAGCAAAACCCGAATGTTCATCCCTTCGGAAAGCAGCATATCGATGCTTCGGAAACTGGCTTTGATTCCGGCATTGTCGCCATCGAAGAGAATGGTTACATTTTCGGTGAGGCGTTTTATTAATTTGATCTGCTCTGTTGTCAAAGACGTTCCGGAACTTGCGACCACGTTTTCAATTCCACTTTGATGAAGGGAAACCACGTCCATATAACCTTCTACCAAAAGACAGAGATTCTTTCTGGAGATGGCTTGCTTACCTTGATTTAATCCATAAAGAACGTTTGACTTGTGGTAGATCTCGGTTTCTGGTGAATTGAGATATTTTGCCGTTTTGACATTATTCTTAAGAATCCTCGCGCCAAAACCCAGAACTCTTCCTGAGAAACTGTGGATTGGAAAAACCACACGATCACGAAACCTGTCAATTCCGGAAGGTGTGTTTTCGGGAAAGATTGAAAGTCCTGATTTTTCTAAAATTTCTTTGGAATAGGCTTTGTCTAAAGCAAATTCGGTGAAGGCATTTTTCTTTTCCGGAGAATAGCCGAGTTGGAATTTTTTAATAATATCATCTCGAAGTTCTCTTTCTTTAAAGTAAGAATAGGCGATCATTTGACCTTCCTCAGATTCCCAAAGCTGAGTTTGGAAAAAATCGTTGGCGATCTCGTGGATCTTGTACAGAATATCTCGCTCGGTCTGCGCTTGGATCTGTTCCTCAGAATATTCTTTTACATCTTCCTTAATTTCAATTCCATACTTTTTTGCTGCGTGGCGAAGTGCTTCCGGATAAGTGAAATTCTCTATTTCCATCAAGAAAGAAATGGCAGTCCCACCCTTTCCTGTGGAAAAATCCTTCCAGATCTGCTTGCTTGGAGAAACTACAAAACTCGGCGACTTCTCTTCGTGAAAAGGACTCAAACCTTTGAAGTTGGAGCCAGCTCTTTTCAGTTGGACGTATTCGCCGATGATCTCCTCAACCCGGATGGTCGAAAAAATCTGGTCTATGGTTTCTTTTGTAATCACGAGGTAAATTTAGAATATTAAATCAAAATGATCCAACTGACAGGCCTAAAAAATTTTAATCAAAGAATTCTAAAACCACGGAATCAAATTTGAAATTACCTTTGCATCTGCTTTAATATTAAGGCAATATAAACGCAAAATTACCTCATTGATAAACTCGATATTGATGATCTGTTAAATTTACAGTTTATGATTTCATAAATGATTATTTATATTATTTTTGCAAAATGGTAAAAGACATACAGTCTTTCAACGCACAGGTAGAGATTGAAACCGTTTTAGTAAATAAAACACGGGCGCTTTTTTTATTCCTATGTCTTTTTATTACCAGTTTATTTTCTGCACAGCAAACGCCCACTTCAAAGAAAACGGATCCAGAACCATTAATTTCTGTTGTAGGCAACGCTGTCATCTATTCTAAAGATCCTGCTTTTAATGCGCAAATACGCAGTAATAAAAATCTGCAACTCAATTCAAAAATTGAGGTTTCTGAGAACAGTGCTTTGAAAATCAGTTCGAAAAGCACACAGAAAAAATCTAAGGTTGCAAAATCAAAAAAGAAGAAAGAAAGCATTGTTATAGTAACAAAAAAGGAAAAAGACGAAAAGTATCAAGTCGATCTTCCGAAGAAGGCAATCAATATCAAAATTGACAGCAAAGACCTGACAACTGAATTTCTTTCTGGATCATCCAATCGACATATTTCTTTCTTACCACCAAACAATGATTCTTCCTTATCAAAATTCGTTGTTGGACAACATTTATTTCAAGAAAGAGCTTCTGTAAAATTCCCAACTAAAATTAATTATTATTATAAAAACAGAAATCTGAAACAGCAGATTTCGATTTATAAATTATCTGTAAGGCCACCGCCTGTTCTGGTAATATAAATCTGTTTTTCAAAATATTTTTTATGATTATTCCAATCATATAAATCATTTATTAATAATAATTATTTTTCATGAAAAAAATAAATTTACTTTATGTGATAACATTCCTGCTTTTGGGTAGTGGAATGTTATTTTCTCAGACCGCGGATAGACTTTATATTTCAGTATCCGCTACAGGAAGGGTTTATGATATTACTGGTATTCCAGCAGCTTTACCCACCCCTTTAACTGTTCTTGATTATTCTGCCGGAAACCAGGACAGAGTAAGTAACTTAGCAGTAGGCTATGACACACCTGGTGGTGCTCCTACAAATGTAGTGTTCATTCACGGGAATACAGCTGCGGGAAGTACTATTTACAAAAATACTGTTACAACCGGACAAACTACTCCTGCAGGAACTGCCCTTATTGGTGGTATTGGTACCAACAACGTTCCTAAAACAGACGGTAATCCTTCCGGTGTAACATATGGTTTTAGTAATTCCAATAAAAACCTTTATCAAATCTATCCTACATCAGTGAATTTGGGTGCAGTAACAGCACCTGCTAGTGATGCAGTTTGGAACAATACCGGTGGAAACGTTTCAACCATCTGGGCAACAGATACATTTTTTGATTATCAAAATAATATATTCATTTTCGTGCAAAACACGAATGGTGGTACAGTTACAAGATATTTATACAGAATTAACCCTACAACATTAGTTGCAACGCGAGTAAGTACTATAACAGGTCCTGTAGGTAATACCGCAGGGACAACAACTGCCACAACTACTACAGTTGGAAACATTAGGGGACTTGCATATTTAAATGGGTTAATTTATGCTGTTTCTGTTAATAATGATACTCAATTATTTTTTTACAGCATCAATCTATCCACTGGAACATCAACCTATATTAGAAACTACTCTGGTTTTACAAATTTAAATGCAACCAATCAAGATTTAGCCTCAGTTCCATATTATATTCCTTTTGTCATTAATTGTGGAGGATCATTCATAACAGAAACCGCACCTCTTGTTTCAGGTGTTGCGGCTAACAGAACACTTCGAGTTCCTATTTCTGCCGTATATGAAGCGGGAACATACAATATTAACGTTTCAGGAGCTGATTTTACAACCGTAGCTTATACTGCAAGTATTACCACTACCACTACTTTTATAGATGTTCCGATTACTTACAACGGAACAGGTCCTGGTGGAATCAGAACACTTACTGTTGGTTTGAATGGAAGCACAACTACATGTACTACGAATGTACAAGTGGACGCTGATACTGATGGTGATACCATTGGAAATTCACAGGATTTGGATTCTGACAATGATGGGATATTAGATATTTTTGAATGTCCGAATAGTGTTGTAGATGTAAATTATAGTTCTACAGACGGTACAGTTACAAATTTCTCTGCGCCAGCGGCTGATTTAGGGTTTATCTTCGATGTTTACACGCTTGATAATTCATTTAATTTAAATATAAACGGAACCAATTTATCAACAACCAAATTGGAATTTCAACCAGATCAAACTGATAATGTTCGGTTTTTGGACGGTAATACTTATGGCAACGGCACTGTACCTCAAATTTATCAAATGACAGGAAGTGCGGCTGCACCATTGGTAAGAATCATAATACATAAAAATGGAGCTGTTAATATGTATGGAAGTAAAGTTGGTGGAGGTCCGTTATTTCCACTTCAACTCTACAACGGAAATGCATTTAACAATATAGTCTGGAATCAGACAGGAGCTAATAGTATCCAATTAACTCAAGCAGTTGTTGGTGCGACATATATTACAGGTAGAGGAAACGGAGTCAGAAATGGTGTCTGTGATCCTGATGGCGATGGAATATCCAATCAGTTTGATGTAGATAGTGATGGTGATGGTTGTGCTGATGCTTTGGAAGGTTCCGAAGCTGTAAAAATTGATCAGATTCATTCTCTCAGCCTTCCCACTACAGATGCTAATTATGCCTATAGAGGTCAGATCAAAGTTTTAGCAAACGGTATTACAACTGGTACACCTACTCAGATAGTAAGTAAAATACCTGGAGCAAACGGTGTTCCCGAGTTGTTAAATTACTCTATAATGAATACTTCCGGAAACGCTGGTGTTGTAGACAATACAGACGGTACATCAGACGTAGGACAAGGTATTGGTGATTCTCAGACTGCAGCAGTTAATTCTTGCCTGTGCTACAAACCAAGTGTAACTGTAGGAACTGTACTTGATACAAACCAAGGAATTACGTCTTTACAAAGAGCCGGAGTGGTTGGAAGCAACTGGCCAATGGTAAGAAAAGGCGCATGGACGGCTCTTGAAGCTAAAACAAAAGGTTTTGTTCCAAACAGATTAACCACAGCTCAGATTACAGCCATTCCTACTGCTAGCTTGATAGAAGGAATGATGGTTTATAACACAACTCTAGACTGTCTACAGATCAATACCGATGGTACAGCAGCGGGATGGAAATGTTTTACCACTCAAACCTGTACTGATGTTAACTAAAAATATAAAAAGCATGAAAAACATTATATTCATATACTCAGTCTTATTTTCAATGATGGTTTCTGCACAGGTAGCTGTTGGGAAAACATCTGTGTCAAACGACAATGTATCTCTGGAATTTGGAGTGGCAAATAGAGGTTTGCTATTACCTTGGGTTACAAATACCACTGGGGTAACAGGTGTTGTAAACGGAACGATGGTCTATGATCTTTCGGATAAAAAAGTAAAAGTAAAATACGCTGCTTCGTGGAGAGACCTTACTGTGAATACTACCGGAACAACGATAGATCCTGTAAGTAATGTAGATGGTGTTACCATTCAGAACTCTGCTACAGAATCTACAAATGCAAAATTTGCTATTGGTACTCCGACTGCTACCGCAGGAATTCTGGTACTTGAAGACACTGATAAAGCAATGGTATTACCGAAAGTAGCAAGTCCGCACCTCAACATTATCAATCCTGCACCGGGAATGATGGTTTATGATACAACGGCAAAACTACTGGCGGTTTTCAACGGTACTTCTTGGACTTTCTGGAGAGCTCAGGTTAACTAAAATGGATTCATAAATTCATTAACATAACTATTTATGATAGGAGAAAGCGAAATCTTTCTCCTATTTTTTTTTACAGAAGAAATAATCAATATTATAATTCGAATCTTTCTCGAATCTCTTAATTTTGTAAAAAATAAAAATGACATTCTCCATCCACACTCTTGAGGAATGGAATGACGTTGTAAAGCAAATCATTCCTGGAATCAAACATCCAATTTTATTATTAAAAGGAAATCTCGGCGCAGGGAAAACAACTTTTTCTCAGTTTCTGTTAAGAGAATTAGGAAGCCAGGACGAAATATCTTCGCCCACCTACTCCATCGTCAACGAATACGACACCCCAAAAGGAAAAGTTTTCCATTTTGATTTGTACCGGCTTAAATCCGTCGAGGAGGCCTATGACTTTGGTATTGAGGAATATCTGGAAAATGGTTACTTATCAATTATCGAATGGCCGGAGATTTATATGGACGAACTGGATGCTTATGATTTTCACGAAATGACCATTATCAATACAGAATCCGGAAGAGAAATCGAATTTAATTAACCTTACACTAATTTGTTTTATCTTTGTTCTTTATTTTGATTAACGATTCATCTTTATGAGCAGTACATCCACCATCTTTACGCCTTTTACAGAAGAAGATCTGATGCCGAAGGAAGAAAAACTTGAAGTTGTAAAAAAGGGAAAAACATTCAGCATCGGAATCCCAAAAGAAACCTGCCTGAACGAAAAAAGAACGTGTATCATTCCTGATGCGGTTCAGATTTTGGTAAATAACGGACACAAAGTCATTATTGAAGCCGGAACAGGTTTGGGATCGCACTATACAGATTTATTGTATTCCGAAGCTGGCGCTGAGATTACTGACGATCCAAAAGTGGCGTTTGCTCAGGATCTGGTTTTAAAAATAAATCCACCCACAGAAGAAGAAATCGAGTACTTGAGACCGATGACTTATCTTATTTCTGCGTTACAAATCAACCTTCGAGATAAGGATTATTTCCTGAAGCTGGCTTGTAAAAAAGTCAATGCCATCGCCTTCGAATTCATAATGGATGAGTACAAGCAGTTGTCATTGGTAAGATTAATCGGCGAAATCGCAGGAAGTGTTTCCATATTATATGCATCCGAACTTTTGGCAATGTCAAACGGATTGATGCTCGGCGGAATTACCGGCGTTCGTCCAACAGAAGTTGTCATTCTAGGCGCAGGAATCGTTGGCGAGTTTGCTACAAAAGCAGCAATCGGACTTGGCGCAAGTGTCAAAGTTTTTGATAATTCGCTTTCAAAACTTCGAAGACTTCACACGATGGTGGACAGCCGCGTTCCGACATCCATTATAGATCCAAAAGAATTAACCAAATCATTACGAAGAGCCGACGTTGTGATCGGTGCGTTGCCAAGACTTAATCTTTCACCAATCGTGACGGAAGATATGGTGATGAAAATGAAAAAAGGAAGCGTCATCATCGATATCACCATCGACAACGGAAAAGTAATCGAAACTTCAGAATTAACGACGACTGAAAATCCTTTTGTTGTAAAACACGGTGTCATCCACTGTGGATTGCCAAATCTGACTTCGAAAATGCCAAGAACGACGACAAAAGCGGTCAGCAATTTCTTCCTAAGTTATCTTTTAGGTTACGACGAAGAAGGCGGATTCGAAAATATGCTTATTCATAAAGCTGAGATCAAACAATCACTTTACATGTACAAAGGAAGACACACCAAACAGTTGATCTGCAACAGATTCGACCTTCCTTATCACGATATTAATCTATTGATTTTCTAAGATTCGACGATGTTCAAAAAACTTAAATTCTATTCTATCGGTCTTATTCCAGGATTATTGATTGTATTTTTTATTCTAAATCAAAAAGGAACAACCTGCTCGTATTTTCCTAATGACAGGGTAATCGCCGAGACTTTGACCAAAGATTTCACTTATTCTCCAACTTTCAAAACTGAAATGGAAAAGAACAAAATCTCTGAAAAATTTCTGAAAGACAGCATCATCGCAGCAGGAAAAATCGATTTTGACAGAAGTAAAGCTCAGGCACAGCCTTGTCCACAATATCTTCTGGTCTATCCGAAAAACAATCCAAGATTCGAAGTCAATTATTCCAAGTGTAAGGAAAACGCAGAATTTACAGGATTCAAAAAAGTAAAATAGATCTGTTGATTTAATATTAATTTTAAATTTGATTTCTAAAAGTTAACTTCTAATACCTATCCAATGAATGGCAGAAATTTACTACTCCCGGATTATTTCCTATTTGGAGGGATTTTCGCCATATTTCTTCTGATTGTGCTCTGTTTTTTTCTTTACGGAAAATACAAATCGACGAAGACCAAAAATCAGATTCTCGAGGATAATTACAAAGCGATTGAAAGCAAACTGGAAAATGTCCGGTTGGAACATATCGAAACGAAGCTCAATCCTCATCTCTTCAAAAACATCCTGAATTCGGTTCAGTCGCACGCTTATCAGACCTACATTTCACTCGATAAGCTGGCTAACATTCTGGATTACATTCTCTACGAAAGCAGCAACAAATACGTCAGTGCAAAAGCAGAACTTGAATTTGCGATGAGTCTGATTGACATTAATAAAATCAAAATCAATCCACTTTTCGACCTCAGAATTAAAATAAAGATTGATAAGGAAGATTCTATTTTTACAGAGAAAATTTTTGCCCCTTTGATTTCGGTTGATCTGATTGAGAATGCTTTCAAACATACAGATTTTCTCGCTCAGGATTCATTTATTTCAATTAATTTAAGTCTTGAAAATCGTCAGTTCGAAATGAAAGTCAGCAACAAAATTTCCGAAAAAACACCGATGCAAAAAGAGAACAGCGGTTTCGGAAGCGGCTCTTTTGACCAAAGACTGAAAATGATTTACAAAAGCCATTACAAGCTCACGAAAAGTATTAACAACGATATTTACACCGCTCATTTAAAAATAGATTTGGGAGAATTTTATGATAAAATGCGTTATACTGGACGATGAACTTCTGGCAATCAGTTATTTGAAATTGCTTTGTGAAGAAATTGAAGGTGTTGAAGTCGTGAAAGCGTTCAACAACCCGAAAGTCTTTCTTCAGGAAATCGACAATATCGATTGTGACCTCTGCATTCTGGACATCGAGATGCCCGGACTGAACGGACTTCAGGTTGCTGAATTGATCAAAGGAAAAAAAATCATTTTCACGACCGCTTACAAGGAATACGCAGCAGAAGCTTTTGATCTTGATGTTGTAGATTATGTCCGGAAACCTATCAAAAAAGAGCGTCTGGAACAGGCTTTTGAAAAGGTTGAGAAATTCATCAGCGACCAGCAGAAAAACCATTTTTTCGAGTGGAACACCAATCTTGGGAAAACAATGATTTTTACCAACGAAATTGTTTACATCAAAACTTCTGAGATCGACAGCCGCGACAAAGATATTTTCCTGAAAAACGGTTCCGAATTAATCCTTAAAAATCTAAGCTTTAAACATTTGTCAGAATTACTTCCTCAAAAATATTTTGTTCAGATCAATAAAAAGGAAATGGTAAACATCCACCACATCAAAGTTTTTTCTTCATCAGAAATCATTCTGGACAGCATTTCATCAGACGGAAATCCGCTGAAATTAATTGTAAGCGAAGTTTACCGAAGTGCGCTGACGGAAAAATTCTAAAATTCATTTGATTACATTTTAAAGCCTTTTCATTACAGGATCGGATTTCGGATCTTTTCTAAGCTTACATTTGCCGGAATTTTAAAAAGATTTCGGATGAAAAAGCTGATTAGTTTTGCCTTATTATTTATTTCAATATTAAATTTTGCGCAGGAAAAGGATTCAAAAGTTAATGTTTCATTTTTTGACGGAATCGCCGTTGCAGGTTACGTTGACAATGGCGGATTTTTAAATTTTACCGGCCCCAATGTCAATTTCGTTCATCATCAAACCAAATTTATGCTGGGAATGCTGCCTTCTGTCAGGATCAAGGAAGACAACTCTGCAACTACAAAAAACAGCATTGTAACGCCTAATCTCGGAATGGGACTTACGGTTGCCTACAAAAAACTGGCAATCCAGATTCCATTCTATTATAATGTAAAAACCGCGACTGCAGACGGGAAATGGAAAATGGGAATCGGCGTTGGTTACCGCTTCAGGTAATTTGATTACATTATTTACAAATTTCATTACATTTAAAAAACGGATTGAATTAATATTGGTCAAAACTTCTCAACTTAGCATCTCGAAATCAGGTAAAATTTATATTAATGATTATGAAAAAGTACAGGAATATTATTTTTTACGTTCTTACAATTGCTTTCTTCTCCTGTTTGATGTATTGGTTTTTCATCGAAGGTAAAACACTGGAAATTGGAGAAAACATTGCACCAAGCAAAGCGACAGGCGCAACAATGTGGGAAAACTTCACTGATTCTTTTCTTGCAAATCTTCATCATCCGCTGGCTCTTTTGTTAGCACAGATTGTAACCATTATCCTGGTTGCAAAACTGTTCGGCTGGATTTGCGTAAAACTAAAACAACCATCCGTAATCGGAGAAATGATTGCCGGTATTGTGCTCGGTCCATCGTTAGTCGGACTTTATTTTCCGGAGTTTTCCGCATTTATGTTCCCAAAAGAATCCCTACCAAACCTCCAATTCCTCAGTCAGATTGGCTTGATTCTGTTTATGTATATCGTCGGGATGGAACTTGACCTCAGTGTTTTGAGAAAAAAAGCACACGACGCAGTGGTCATCAGCCACGCAAGTATCATTTTTCCTTTTGCGCTGGGAGTTGGCCTTTCTTATTTTATTTATAAGGAATTTGCGCCGGCTGGCATCCAGTTTAGTTCATTTGCATTATTTATTGCAATTGCGATGAGTATTACAGCTTTTCCGGTATTGGCAAGAATTGTTCAGGAGCGAAATTTACATAAGACCAAAATCGGAACCATCGTCATAACTTGTGCAGCAGCAGATGATATCACGGCCTGGTGTATTTTGGCAGCAGTAATTGCTGTTGTGAAAGCGGGCTCATTTTCAGGGTCGATCTTTGTCATTTTGATGGCGATATTTTACGTTTTTCTGATGATCAAATTGGTAAAACCATTCCTGACCAGAATTGCTGAATCACAGAAAGGAAAAGGTTTCATCAACAAAGCTTTGGTTGCCGTTTTCTTTTTAATACTAATCATTTCTTCTTATGCAACGGAAGTGATTGGAATTCACGCACTATTCGGGGCTTTTATGGCTGGAGCGATCATGCCGGAAAATGTAAAATTCAGAAATCTTTTCATTGAGAAAATCGAAGATGTCGCATTGGTTTTATTGCTTCCTTTATTTTTCGTTTTTACCGGTTTGAGAACACAAATCGGATTGTTAAATGAAGGCTATCTTTGGCTGATAACCGGATTGATTATCCTTACTGCTGTGACAGGAAAATTCATAGGAAGTGCTTTGACTGCTAAATTCCTGAACATCAGCTGGAAAGACAGTCTTACAATTGGTGCTTTGATGAACACGCGCGGCCTTACGGAATTAATCGTTTTGAACATTGGTTACGACTTGGGTGTTTTGGGTCCGCAATTGTTTGCAATGCTTGTGATAATGGCGTTATTTACAACATTTATGACTGGTCCTTGTCTGGATTTGATCAATTATCTTTTCAAAGGTAAAAAGACGATGCTGGAAGAAGATGTGGATGCTAGCGATGAAAAATATAAAGTGCTACTATCCTTCGAGACAGCGGATTCCGGGCAGACTTTATTAAAATTTGCTGATAATCTTACCAACAAAATGAATGGGAACAAAAGCATCACCGCCATGAATATTGCGCCGGTGGACGAGCTCCACGCTTTTGATATCGAGAATTATGAAAAAGAACTGTTTGAAAATGTAATCGAAACTTCTAATGAATTGAAACTGGAAGTCACTACCCTTTTCAAAGCTTCTACAGATATTGAAAATGATCTCATTAATATTACAAACAAAGGCAACTATGATCTGCTTCTGATAATGCTTGGGAAATCAATCTACGAAGGAAGTTTGCTTGGGAAACTGCTTGGATTCACGACTAAGATCATCAATCCTGAAAAATTATTAAACACGGTAAAAGGTAAATCCTATATTTTCAACTCTTCACCTTTTGATGATTTTACCTTAAGCATTCTCGATAAAACTAATATTCCTGTCGGGATTATGGTCGATAAAAAATTTGAAAGTGCTGATAAAATTTTCATCCCTATTTTTGAACTGAATGATTTCTTTCTGGTAGAATATGCAAAACGATTGATCAACAATAATGATTCTCAGGTTATCATTCTTGATGCTGCGGGACAAATCCGCAAGAATACCGAGATCCGTGAACTGATCAGAAATATTGAGCACATTGCACCCAACCATATCACGCTTTACAACGAAAAAACGATTGAGAAAGATTTCCTGCAGTCACAAGATTTGATGCTCATCAGCAGCAAAAGCTGGAGAAACCTGATAGATTCCAAAAGTCTCTGGCTGTCTGATATTCCATCGACCTTGATTATTTCAAATCCATAATTTTTTTGAAATTTTCAGAATTAATGATTATCTTCGTCTGGTGAAAACAATTAACACGACATATTATTACGCAATTTTGACCCTCAAAAAGGATTAGGATTCGTATGTATCAATATCAAACCTCGTCCTAATGGCGGGGTTTTTTGTTTTAAAAATTTAAATATTATGAAGAAGATTAGCATTATTGGAACGGGATTGATCGGCGGATCCATCGCATTGAAATTAAGAAATAAAAAATTCACGGATTTTGTTTATGGAATTGATCAGGACGAAGTGCATCTTAACAAGGCTTTGGAATTAAATATAATTGACGAAAAAGCCGATCTGGAAACTGGTGTAAAAAATTCCGACCTGATCATTATTGCAATTCCTGTCGATTCCGCGAGAAAAATATTGCCTTCCGTTTTAGATTTAATTAATGAAAAACAAACGGTGATGGATGTTGGTTCTACAAAATCCGGCATTGTAGATTCGATCAAAAATCATCCGAACAGAAAGCGTTTCGTGGCTTTCCATCCGATGTGGGGAACGGAAAACTCAGGTCCAAAATCTGCAACCAAAGAGAGTTTTGCGGGAAAAGCAGCTGTCATTTGCAACAAAGAGGATTCTGATGCCGATGCTTTGGAAATCGTGGAAAAAGTGATTTCAAATCTGGAAATGCATCCAATTTATATGAATGCAGATTCTCACGACGTCCACACGGCTTACATTTCGCACATTTCACACATCACGTCTTACGCTTTGGCGAACACTGTTTTGGAAAAAGAACGTGAGGAAGATACGATTTTCCAGTTGGCGAGTTCCGGTTTTTCCAGTACGGTTCGTTTGGCAAAATCACATCCAGAAATGTGGGTTCCGATTTTTCGCCAAAACAAAGAAAATGTTTTGGATGTTTTGAATGAGCACATCACGCAGCTCAGAAAATTCAAATCTGCTTTGGAAAAGGAGAATTTTGAATATTTGGAGGAATTGATTACAAATGCGAATAAGATTCGTGGGATTTTGGATAAGTGATTTTTGTATCAATCAACTAACTTTTGAGTTTTAGTTTTAATTACAATATCAGGACTGAGATTGGGAAAATATTTGCGCATCACTTCTTTTGATTTTCCTGATGTATCAATGAATTTCCAATTTTTTCCGTTATCGTTTGAAATTCCAATCATTGTATATTCGGCAAGAATATTTCCTTTTGGCGTTTTCATCAGGAGTTCCTGAGTAATTGTAAACTGTGTCTCAGTTCCCTTTTTAATGAATTTTGAAGGATTTTTAAATTTAATATTAACAAAAGTATAACCCTCTTTTTCCATTTTTTCGATGGAAGCTTTTGTTGCTTTAATTGATTTTTCCCTACCACCCATCATTTCAACAACTTTTGGATAGGTAAAATTTAAAAATTCATTATATTTTTTTTCGAGAAAATACTTTCTCATCATTTCAAGCTGGCTATTCAAATTAGTACTATTTGTTTGAGAATAAACTACGTTAAATAATCCAAGCAAGACTACTACAATGATCTTTTTCATTTTAATATTTGACTGAATATTATTTATCAAATTCATTCGGATGTAATTTCTTAATCTCATCCACAGTTCCAAGAACTTTATCTTTCAATGAGTTTTGGTAAGTTTCCAATTTCTGAGAAACTTCTGATTCCGAAGTCCCAATGATCTTCGCGGCGAGAATTCCGGCATTGGTCGCGCCATTCAAAGCCACTGTCGCAACAGGAATTCCGGAAGGCATCTGCAAAATGGAAAGAACCGAATCCCAACCATCAATAGAATTTGAAGATAAAATCGGAACGCCAATCACGGGTAAAGTGGTACAACTAGCTACCATTCCGGGAAGATGAGCCGCGCCGCCTGCACCTGCAATAATGACTTTCAAGCCTCTTTCCTTGGCAGTTTTAGCGTAATCGAACATTCTCTCCGGCGTTCTGTGTGCGGAAACCACCGTCAATTCATAAGGAATTTCGAGAGATTTCAAAAAATCTGCTGCTTGCTGCATAATTGGGAGATCGCTTTGGCTGCCCATTATTATTCCGACCATTATTCAAGTTTTATTAGATGTTCAAAGATAAAGATTTATGAATAAAACTCGGGTTTTTTGGAATATCTTTGTTTTTAATTCTTTAAGACTTGACTTCCAAAACCATCATTTGTATTTTCATCGTTGCCATCGTTTGGGGAACGACTTTCCTGGGTATCAAGATCGGTGTAGAGACTGTTCCGCCTTGGTTTGTTGCCGGTTTACGCCAATTTTTAGCAGCCTTGATTCTGTTACCGATTTTACTTTTCAAAAAAGAACTGAAATGGATTGGCTGGAAAAATCTCTCTATCCAGCTTACACTTTCTACGCTGATGCTGATTGGTGCAAACGGACTTACAACGGTTGCTGAGAAAGATTTGACAAGCAGTTTAACATCCTTAATCAGCGCACTTTCGCCGGTTTTTATATTCATAGGAAGTATGATTATCGGGATGGAAAAATTTACTTTCCGCACATTGATTGGACTTATGATGGGACTTTTTGGAGTTGTTTTCATATTCTGGGATGGGATTAATGATCTTGCAAATCCCGATTACAGAAATGGATTATTAATTTTACTTTTAGCCATTCTATGCTGGGGTGGCGGTACGATTTATACGAAAAAATTGCATTCTGAAAATAACAATCTGTTTCTGAATTTATTCTATCAATTCGCTTTTGCGGGAATTGTACAGTTGATTTTTGCATTCTTATTTTCTGATAAAATCGATGTGGCAAGCTGGTCTGCGCAGAGTATCTCAGCAATTGTCTATCTTGCTATTTTTGGTTCTGTGACTGCATTTTTCGCTTATCATTATTTATTGAAAACCTTGCTTCCAACGCAGGTTTCAATCCTGTCTTATGTGAATACGATCATTAGTATTTTTCTGAGTTGGCTGATTTTGGATGAGGCAATTTCTGCAAAATTCATTCTCGCAACAGCCTTTATCATTGGTGGTGTTTTTATTATTAATTACAAACCCGGAATGTTAAAATTTCGCACAAGGGAATAATAATTGATTGTGGTGTGATTTAATTTTTTAATTTTAAACTAAATAAAAAACATAAACATTAATTAATACCTAAACAATGAAAAAAATTCTGATATTAGCTTCCACAGCTACTCTGCTATTCGCAACCTCTTGCAAGAAAAATGAAACTGTTGTGACGACTGACGGAAATGATACGCTGAGCGTTGTAAAAACCACAGAAACAACAACTCTGGCAAATGACGAAGCCAAAGCAAAAGTAGACAAAGCACAGGCTGATCTGGATGCGGCCATCAAAAAGGGTGACAAAAAAGCTGAAGCTGCTGCAAGACAGGCGCTCGCTGATGCAAATGTGGCCTGGGAGAAAACCAAAACTGCCGTCAACAATGCCGCACAAGATGTGAAAGAAGGTGTAGACAACACAGTGGACAAAGCAAAAGTAGCTACAGAAAATGCCAAGCAAGATATGAAAGAAGCTGCAAAAGACACCAAAGAATCCATCAATAAGGCAGCTGACGATACGAAGGAAACTTACAATAAAACACTGGAAAACTTAAAAGCTAAATAGTTTTAAGTTCATTATAAAAGTAAAGCAAGGTTTTTAGCCTTGCTTTTTTTGTTTTATGCGATTACTTTTACGAGCGATTTGATGCGAATCAGTTTCTCCATCAGTTCTTCTCTGGAATCTGCGAGAACATTGATATGACCCATTTTCCTTCCTGGTTTTGTCTCGATTTTTCCGTAGAGATGAACGTAGGTTTTGGGTAGTTTCAGCACTTCTTCTAAACCTTGATATTTTACTTTTCCGGAATAGTTTTCTTCGCCGACCAAATTCAACATTCCGGAAAATCCGAATGAATCTGTATCAGCCAAAGGTAAATTTGTCACCACTCTGTAAAACTGTTCGAATTGTGAATTGGCATTTCCTTCCTGCGATTGATGGCCGGAATTGTGAAGTCTCGGAGCCGTTTCATTGACCCAGACTTTTCCATTTTTGTCAAGGAATAATTCGATAGCAAAAAGTCCCGGAGAATCTGCACTTGAAATAAACTGTTTCCCAATTTTGTCGATTTGGTCTTGGACATCTTGCGAAATATCAGCCGGACAGATATTGAAATCCAAAAGATTTAGTTTTGGATCGGCAACCATTTCTGTCACTGGAAAAGTTTTGGTTTCGCCGTTTTCATTTCTGGCAACAATTAAGGATAATTCCTTATCTATGTCAACCAAATCTTCCAAAACAGATTCCTTCGTCCAAAGGTTTCTCCAATCCTGAGTTATTCGAATTAATTGAACACCTTTTCCGTCGTAACCGCCAGTATTCAGTTTTTGAACGAACGGAAGTTGGATTTTAATTTCCTCCTCGCTTCCATCCATAATTTCAAATTCCGGAGATGGAATTCTATTTTCTTCATAGAATTTTTTCTGAAAAATCTTCTGCTGAATGATTTTAATAATATTAGAATTCGGAACCACTTTCACACCTTGGTTTTCCAGTTCTTCCAATGCTTCAACATTCACGTGTTCGATTTCAATAGTTACAACATCTTTGTCTCTTCCAAATTCCAGAACATCATCATAATTATTAAAATCTCCTCTTGTGTAATGTGAAATATTGCAGCAAGAGCATTCCGGATTTGGGTCGAGAACATAGAATTCATCATCATATTTCAGCGCTTCCTGAATGAACATTCTTCCGAGTTGTCCGCCTCCTAAAATTCCGATTTTCATTTTTTTACTTTCTTTTATTTTGATTTATTTTACTTCTTACAATTATCTTTTCGCCGTGTATCAATGATGCACTGGATTTTCCATTCGTTATTTGCCTTAACCAATTGAAAAGAATTGACGCCGCAATGCGAAAATTTTCCTTGATAATAAAACTCATAAGGCGTCCAGACAGAAGCCAGATTTCCGTCAATTAAAATATTTGAAAACGAGATTCTTTCGTCCAAACTTCCTTTCTCAGCTTTAGAAATAATGGCAGTGAAATTTTTAACACTTTCATTTTTCACCTCACTATTTTTCGTGATAGTTTGCAGAACTGCGGTTTTAGAAAAAGCTTTTGTAATTTTGGATGAATCAGAAGTTTTCATTCCATCAAACAAGCCGTTAACAGTCGATTTAATTAATTCTTCTTCAGAAGTTTGAGAGAAAACAAATGAGGAAATAAGAATAAAAATCAATGTGAATTGTTTCATAATTATTTGATTTTGAAGTAACCGATTTCCATCGCATTTTCCTGATTTTCAATTGTAGATTTTTCAAGAATAATAGAATATTTTTCCTTAGTAGTCTGCGAAAGCAAATCGCTGACGGTGTACAGATCATCGATGTCAACACCCAGCTTATCATCGATGTGACTTGGCGCATTTTTAAAACCCATCGTCTTGTAAAATTTGGTTTTCTTTACCCGTTTGATAACTTCTGCCATTGATTTTCCAACCATCAGATGCTGCTCGTGAAACTCTTCAAAATGTCCCACTTTGTAGCCGCCAAGATTAATAAAATACAATTGATTTTCACCAGCTTCGGGCGATTTTTCAACGATCTTAATTTCGTAGCCATCCACGAATTTCACTTCCTGATAACAGTCTATATGAAGCTTCACACCTTTCCAAAATTGTTTGATTTCCGGGTGCAGATCCTCTACTCTTTCCGCGATGCCAAAGAAAACATCGTGCTGTTCAATATTTCGTTCTGCCGGCTCTGCTCCCACGATGATGTAGAATAATTTCATTTTGAAAATTTGTCCTACAAAAATACATCAAAATAATCTTTTTCAAAGTTTGTGTACCCAAATCAATACTTTTATATTTGCTGGATGTCAGAAATCATTATTCTATTTATTGGAGCTATCGCAGCCGGATTGATGGGATCTCTTACTGGATTGGGCGGCGGCGTCATCATTATTCCCTTACTTACACTTGGTTTTGGCGTTCCAATGCATTATGCAATTGGTGCATCACTTATTTCGGTGATCGGAACTTCTTCCGGAGCAGCAGTAGCTTTTGTGAAAGAAGGTTTTACGAATATGAGAATCGGGATGTTTCTGGAAATTGCAACCACAGCCGGAGCAGTTTCCGGTGCATTGGTATCAGGATTTTTGAATCCGAATACAATCGGAATTATTTTTGCGAGTATTCTAATTCTAACAGTTTTATTGAATTTAAAAGGAAAACCTGATCATCAGGAAACATTAATAAAAGGAAGTCTGGCCGACAAACTGAAACTTTATGGAACTTTCCCCGATAAAGACGGGATAAAACATTATGCTTCAAGAAACACAATTCCCGGTTTTCTAATGATGATCTTCGCTGGTGCAATGTCCGGACTTTTAGGAATTGGATCTGGTGCTCTGAAGGTTTTGGCGATGGACAATATGATGAAACTACCATTCAAAGTTTCGACTACGACGAGTAATTTTATGATTGGCGTAACGGCTGTTGCCGGCGCATTGATCTATTTTCAAAGAGGACAGATTATTCCTGTGATCGCAGCTCCTGTTTTAATTGGTGTGGTTGTAGGCAGTTTTATAGGATCGAAAACCTTGATGGTTTCTAAAACTAAAAAACTGAAAGTATTCTTTGCAATCGTCATCACGATTCTTTCGATTTATATGATGTACAATGGTGTAACCAAAAAATTCCATTAATGAGAGCAAAACCATTTACAGACCTAGATTTGAATCGTTCCGTTGGAAATCTGCTTAGATTAGGTGTTCTACTTTCCGTTGTGACTTCGCTGGTTGGCTTTATCAAACTTTTTATGGAAGGCTTCGTGATGCCAAAAAAGTATAAACTTCTGGATATGGGAACGACTTCCGAAAAAGTGTGGGGTCAGTTTTGGAATTCGCTGATGAAAGGTGAAGGAATGGCGATTATCCAACTTGGAATTTTGTTCCTGATTTTGACACCGTTGGTCAGAATTATCTTTGCATTGATTGGTTATCTAAAAGAGAAAGACTACGTTTATGTTGCAATTTCGCTGATTGTTTTAGCAATTATGACTGTAAGTTTTTTAACTGGTTACGCTCATTAATTATAATTGATCAGTGATAAATGATTTTTAGCTTCATTACTTTAGTCTATTATCTATCCGTCTATCCTCTCTCAGTCTAATTCTCATAAAACTCCAAAGGCAAATTCTCCGGGTCGGTTGTAAAAAAGAATTTCTTCTCCGTAAACTCATCGATTCTGATGTCTTCGCAATCCAAACCTTTTGCTATTAATTCATTTCTCTTTTCTTCCACATTATCAACAGAAAAAGCCAAATGACGAAGGCCACAACTTTCTGGTCCGGAAGCTCGTTCTGGCGGATTTGGGAAAGAAAACAATTCGATGACATAATGTTCTCCGATTGCCAAATCCAATTTGTAAGATCTTCTCGCTTCACGATAAACTTCCCGAATAATATTCAATCCTAAAACTTCGGTGTAGAATTTTTTGGAAATTTCGTAATCGGAGCAGATGATGGCGATGTGGTGGATTTTCATTTTAGTAAAACTTTTTTTGGAACAAATTTTTTAAGATAGGACCGCATATAAATTTTTAATTCAGCAATATTTGTAAGATTGAGATTTTCAATAATTTTTTTGGAATTATTTTTGGTGACGACAAAGATTATTTTTGAATTCACACCGTAATCAATTTTAACTTTTCTAATTTCTCTCCAATCTATCAATTTTCTTCCCAAAAATTTTAATCCTTTTTCATTTAAAATTAATTCCGGAAAAAATAAACTTAGAATAAATTTAATAAGATAACCAAAAGCAAAAATTGAATAAACTATAACTGCCATTGCGGGTTTGTAAGCTTCATCAGAATTATTTGTTTTGTAGATGTAAAACAACAAGACTAATGAACAAATTAAAATTAACCAAAAAAAACTTCTACTTTGTCTAAATACTTTTTGTTTTGGAATATCTTTATATATCCCAAACTTAGAATATCTTTCTTTTTTCCTTAATCTTAAAATATTTTTTCTAAAGTTCATTTTATCTGATTCATCTTATTATTTCAATCCCTCTTTCACCTTCTCCAAATAATCGTCTTCCAAATCTTTTAAACTTTTGAAATAATTTTCCTTATCCATAAACAGTTTCGGATTGTAAGCGTCGCCTTCTTTTCTTTTTTTATGAAGATCAAACTGGATGGCGTGGGAAGCAACCCAAACATCAAAATCCAGCTTTTTCATCGCCTCCAATGTGTAAGCATAATCTTTCTGGATTGTAGGATAAGCTTTCACATCAGAGAATTTGTGGTCGATGATGATTGATGGCATATTGGCAATCAGGACTTTGTATTTTCCATTTTCATCCTTCGTTTTGAAGATAAAACTGCACGAACCTTTTGTATGTCCGGGATGATGAAGCAAAGTCAAAGTCGTGTTTCCTAGTTTGATTTTGCCATTATTTTTCAAAAGAAAATTAGGAGATAACGGTTTGAAAGTAACGCCATATTTTCCTAGTTCGTAATCTGATTTTCCACCGGATTTTAGTTCTGCAGAATCTGCTTCGTCTACATAAAGTTTTGCGCCCGTTTCTTTTTTAATATCGGCCATCGCACCCATATGGTCGAAATGCGCTTGGGTCAAAGTCAGGATTTTCGTGTCCTTATATTTGAATCCGAGCTTCTCGATATTCACTTTTATTTGAGGATAAGAATCTGCCAAACCTGTGTTTATAAGGATATTTCCTTTGTTCGTCACAATGAGATACGAAGCCAAATCGTAAGTTCCAACATAATACAGATTCCCCACAATCCTGAAAGGTTCGTAAGGTTGCGACCATTCTGCGGAGTGATTGGTTGGTTCTGTTACGGTTTGTGCATTTCCGGAAAAGGAGATGATTAGTAGAAGTATTAGGGTAAGTTTTTTCATAATTTTCTTTTGTACAAAGTAGAATGTATAAAGTATTACGTACATTTTACTTTGTACATAATACATTCTACAAAAATTAAAACCTCATCACATCCTTCACAACGCCTCCTTTCTGAGTCAACGGAATCAGTTCTGTGGTGATAAAATCTGTGATTCTCTTATTATCAATATCATTTGGGAAGAGCAAGTGAACGTTTGCGCCGGCGTCCAAGGTGAACAACAAAGCCAAACCAGTGACTTTCCTGAATTCCCAAATTTTGTTGATGACCTGCAAGGTTCCGGTTTGCATCAGGATGAAAGCTGGTTCGCTCATCATCATCATTGCGTGAAGCGTTAAAGCTTCGTGTTCAACTAATTTGATGAATCCTTCCATATCGCCTGTTGCAAGGATGGTTTTCAGTTTGGTGAAGTTTTCGTGGGCTTCCTGGAAACGTCTTTCGGCGTAAGGATTGGTGTTCATCAAGCCGTGACCAACAGTGGATGAAACGGATTTCTGACCTTCATGAATCAGCAAAACCCAATCGTTGAAGTTTTTGAAGATTGGATGAATTGCGTTGTTGTTATATGGAACAGCGAACAAATCTGAACTGCCTTCTACTTCTTCTGTTTTTCCCCAAACCACCAAACCTTCATAAAGACTTCTGGACGCACTTCCACTTCCTAATCTTGCGAGGAAACTAGCTTTTTTGTTGATGGTTGATCGTTGATGTCCTTCGACTCCGCTCAGGATGACATCGTTGTCCGTTGTCAGACTGAGGCTCTCGAAGCCTTCTTCCTTTGTACTTGAAAATATTTTATCCAATTCCATCAGACATTTTGCAATCGCGCCGAAACCTGACGCGGAACTTGCAATTCCGGAACTGTGTGGAAAGGTATTTTCTGTTCTGATGATGTACCTCCCTTTCAGAATCCACGGCAGATATTGCTCGATGTTTTTGAAATATTTTTCAATTTTTTCAGCGAATTTCTGTTCTTCATTTCCCGATAAGAAAGTTTGAACTGAAAATTCTTCTCCAGCAAAAAACTCCATCGAGGTGTTTGTTCGGCAATGGTTCAACGTGTAGCTGATGCTGGGATTTGCCGGGATTTGGTTTTCGTATTTCCCCCAATATTTTATCAATGCAATATTGGACGGACAGCTTGCGGAAACCGCCTGGTTTGATATGTTGAATTGGGAATTTCCCAAAAATTCTTGAGTCATAGTGTTGCTTTTGGCAATCGGCTTTTGGCTGTTAGCTTTGGCGGATTGGTTTTGGTTGGCTAATTTAAGAATTAATAAGGCTTTGTGAAAGTTGATTTTTAATGAATAATCAGCATTTCAATTGGTGATGATTGCAGACAATTTTGAGGTAAGTGGACGTGTCGCTCGTACGGAGCTTAGACTTCTCGGAAGAATTATTTCTACAAACATATTGTTTCTATCGGAACTTTTTATTGTTTGCGTTCTTACAGCACAACTCTGCTTCGATTGGACTTCTCACTTTTACTTTATATAATCATTTCGCTTTATCGGAATTTGCTCTGTAATGGGAATAAATCAAAGTGCTCATTAGGAGTGAAATATTTGTAGAAAATATAAAAGTAAGGGTGGCGTAGTCACGGTACTTCTCTTCTTCATATCCTAATTATACAAACATACCGCTCCTACAGAGCTCTTGACTGCCTTCGGATAATATACTACTACAAACATTTCGCTCATACGGAGCTTTGAAAAAACCTCTGTTACTTGGTGAACTCGATACTATTAACCATCCGTTCCTATAAAACTTTGATAAAAAAGACTATTTAAATTTATGATGAAGAATTCTTTATAAAAATGGTTTTAAAATTCAAACCGTTTTTCTAATGCTCCATAGAAGCAAAATGTTTGTAGAAAATATACAATCAAAAAAAAGAGTGGCGTAGGCACGGCACTTCACTTCTTCAAAACACATACTGCTCGGAATCTAAACTGTTTTAGTATTCAATGCGTGGAGATTCTAAATGAATGACAAACAAGTTGTTCAAAATTAAGTTATTAAGATTACACACTTTGATTACTATTTTTTGGGAATAACAAACTACAGTTCAATTGCAAAGTTTTTCTGTAACATTTTTGAGATTAATGAACTAATTTTGTGAGGTTTTAAAAATCGTCGATAGAAAGACGAAACCTCAACATAGCCCCGATGGTAGCGGCATCCTTTTTTTGCTTTGGACAAATCTTCTTTTGATGACAAATCGTTCTGAGCAAAAAAAGATATAGCGGACAGCGGGTTGGAAACGTGAATCGAGAAAGAACACTTGTTGCTCCAAATATTAATTATTCATTTTTAATTACAGATTATCAATGCTGAAAGCTGAAAATATCAAAAAAACATACAACGCGGGGAAGAAAATTGCACTTCAGGATTTTTCTATCGATGTGCCTACGGCGAGTATTTATGGGCTTTTGGGTCCGAATGGCGCGGGGAAAACGTCGTTTATCCGAATCATCAACCAAATCACGCAGGCGGATGAAGGAAAGGTTTGGATTGACGGCCAGGAACTGAATCCGGAACACATCAGAAACATCGGCTATATGCCGGAGGAGCGCGGACTTTACAAAAATATGACGGTGGGCGACCAGCTTCTGTATTTTGGCGAGTTGAAAGGAATGTCCCGAGCGGAGGCACTTTCGCAAGCTAAATTCTGGTTTGAACAACTGAACATCGACCAATGGTGGAAGAAAAAACTGAGCGAACTTTCGAAAGGGATGGCGCAGAAAATCCAGTTTGTGGTGACGGTTTTGCACCGCCCGAAATTGCTGATTCTGGATGAGCCTTTTTCGGGTTTTGACCCTGTGAATGCGAATCTTATCAAAGACCAAATCATCCGGCTGAAAAATGAGGGAACGACCATCATTCTCTCGACGCACCGAATGGAGAGCGTGGAGGAAATGTGTGATTTTGTAGCGCTCATCAACAATTCTAAGAAGGTTTTGGACGGGAAAGTCTTTGATGTCCGCGAACAATTCAAACAAAATGTTTTCTCTGTGGTTTTAGCGGACACGAATGCTGAAAGTCTGGAGGAACTGACGAGAAAATATCAGATTGAAAATATGACGACGAACAATGGTTTGTTTCATTTTGAGCTGAAAAATTCTGAGAATCAAAATATTTTGCTTCAGGATTTGGTGAAGACGGGAACGATAAGGACTTTCAACGAGAAGATTCCTAGTATGAATGAGGTTTTTATTAATGCGGTGCAGTCATAATTGATGAATGACAATTGATAAATGATGCTACTTACTACATTTTACTTTTTACAATAAATGAAAAATATATATTTAATTACCAAGAGGGAATTTTTGACGCAGGTCAAGAAGAAATCTTTTATTATTCTGACGATTCTTGCACCACTTTTGATGGTTGGTTTCGGGGTTTTGATTGGTTTTATGTTCAAGGCGAACGAGGCGGAATATCATTTTGATGTGGTGGACAAAAGCGGACTTTTCGCGGGACAATTGAAATCGACGAAAGAAATCACTTATACTTTTGTGCCCGAAAATACGGAAAATGCGCTCGTCAAAAACCTGAAAGATTTGAATGGAACAGACGGTTTGCTCATTATCCCAGAACTTAAAGATACCAATTTTGACGCGCTGGAAAGCGGCACAAAACTGTTGACCAACAAGAAAATCGGGATGGATACGAAAAGTTTGGTTTCGGCTGATTTGAGTAATATTCTGAAAAAAGAAAAAATCAAACAGCTTGGAATCAAGGAAGACAGAATTGTGAATCTTGACAAGAATTTCAAACTGATTTCCCAAAACGTGACGGAAAGTGACAAGCCGGAAAGTGATTTGGCTTTTGGCATCAAAACCGCGCTGAGTATGGGATTGATGTATGTTGTGTTTATGTTCATCATCATCTACGGCGTCCGTGTGATGCGAAGTGTTTTGGAGGAGAAAAATAACCGTGTGGTGGAAATCATCATTTCATCTGTCAAACCCTTTGAGTTGATGATGGGGAAAATTCTGGGTGTAACTTTGGTGGCATTGACGCAGTTTATCGTTTGGATTGCAATGACCGTGACAGCGGCGATTTTCTTGAATACAGGATTCTCGGCGATGCAGAAAAACATTCCGGCTGGAGAAGAAGGCGTTCTTAAAAACTTGGACATTCAGCAGATTGCGACGGAGGTTTCTCACATACTTTTGGATATGAATTATGTCGGAATCATCGGGGTTTTCGTGTTTTTCTTTTTGTTCGGATATATCTTTTACAGTTCGATGTACGCGGCGATTGGAAGTGCTGTGGATAATGAAACTGAGACGCAGCAATTCACTTTGTTTGCCGTTGTTCCGCTGATGTTGGGACTTTATGGCAGTTTCACGATTATGAATAATCCAGATGGGCCGATGGCTTTTTGGCTGTCCATCATTCCGTTTACTTCGCCAGTTGCGATGATTGCGCGGATTCCGTTTGGGGTTCCGCTTTGGCAGATTTTGTTGTCGATATTTTTGTTGATTGCTTCTACGCTGCTGATGGTTTTCATTGCTTCGAAAATCTACAGAGTTGGGATTTTGATGTATGGGAATAAAGCGACTTTGAAGGAGATCTGGAAGTGGGTCAGGAGTTAAATTAATTTGAGATTTATGAAATTAATTGTTCTTTCCGTATTTTCATTAATAATATTTGGTTGTGAAAAACATCATGTAGTTTTAACTTCTAAAGTCCAAAAACGAGAAATTGCTAATGAAGAGGATTTCGATATTTTCCTGGATAGGTTTAATACTGATTCATCTTTTCAAATTAGTAGAGTTAATTTCCCTGTAAAAGTTGTAGAATTCAACACCGAAAAATTGACTGAAGACACTTTAATTTTGAATCAGACAAATTATCATTTCAATCAAATCAATAAAAAATCCAAAGATTATACGATTGAAAAAGTAATAGCATCAGATTCTGCTGAAGTTTTACTGAAAGGTATCGACAATGGCATTTATAGAGAGTTTTTCTTTTCCAAAAAGAATGGAATTTGGAAATTAAACACTTGGAATGATCTATCCACATAACATTGTTTCATATTAAAATAATTTTCATTTTATTTGTTAAAAATTAATACTTTGAAAAAACTAATTCTAATTGTAATTGCTTCGATATCACTTATTTCGTGTAGGAAAGATGATGATAAATCGGAAGTAACAATTTTAGGAACATGGAAAATCGATAAACATATAGCCAGATATGGAAACGGTTCTACTGTGACTGAAACACTTGATGAATGTCAAACAAAAACCAACTTTACGTTTTCGAGCGATGGTACATTAAATGCTATTGCCTATTTTAAAGGAGGTGAACAAAGTACCAACTGTCAAATTTCTAATTCCAAAGGAACTTACGTTTACAATGAGAACAATATGACAATTAAATTTAACTTTGAAGGAGACAACACATCCACAGCAAAAGTTGAATCTCTTACAAGCAACCAATTAATATTAATGATAATAGATGAAGATTTTGATGGTGATGGAACTTCTGACCAACTAGTTAGAGTTTTCAAAAAATAGATATTCTAGAATTTATAAATATTTTAATAAAAATTAATACTTTGAAAAAACTAATTGTAATTGCTTTCGCTTCGTTATCAGTAATTTCCTGTAGGAAAGACGAAGATGAAAAGGAAGAATCTTTGATTGTCGGAACCTGGAAAACTACCGATTACATTGCTATTTCAGGAAAAGATGGTTCTGTAATTTTTTCTAATACAATTCCAGCAACAGATTGCATCAGAAAATCAAATTACACGTACAAAAATACCGGGAAATTTGTTGCTGAATATTTCACTGATCCTCAAACCGGACAATGCGGAAATACTGTTTTTCCAGAAGAAATGGATTACATTTACAATGAATCTGCAAAAACTATTTCTTATAAGATTGACGGTATAATTCAGGATTTAATCAATGTATATTCATTATCAAAAAAAGAGATGCAAATCCTAGTTGATGATAAAATGGATCAAGACTCAGATGGAATCCCAGATAAAATTCTTAAAATTTATACTAAACAATAAAAAACTCTTCAGAACCTTCTGAGGAGTTTAATGTTTGTTGGCTATAATTACAACATTATTATAGATATTTACCCTACTTAATTTTATTTTTTGAAATTCCTTTATTGGATTATAATTTTTTGAGTATAATTCTGTTTTTGATTTTTGAGATTTAAAATATAAATTCCTTTTGTAAAACCCTTAGCATCAATGCTTAATTCATTTTTGTTTTTGAAACTCTGGTTGTAAACGCTTTTTCCTGCCATATCCGAAATAGAGATCGTAAACTCCTTTGAATATTGATGATTGATGGAAATGTTTATTTTGTCCGAAGTTGGGTTAGGATAGATTTTTATTGAATTTTTGATTACATCTTCAGTATTTAATGTGAGGTCTGCCGCCGAATTTTTCCACACGCTCGCTTTTCCATTTTCCACACCAACAGCATATCCCAATTTGACATTGCTGAAATAGATCGAAGAAATAAAAGCATTCTTTATTTGTACATATTCCTTGTATCCATCTTCTGAACCGTAAGTCATCCTTACCAAACCGCGTGTGCCGCATCCACACAAAGTTAAATCTTCAAAAATACCCCAAACTGTATTTTCATTAATGGGAAATATTTTGGATAAAAGGTATAAAGAACTTTGGCCTAATCGTTCAAAATTGTTTCCTCCATCCGTGGTTTTTAGAAATCCAAACTGATAACTAAACCCTTTATTTTCACTTATAAAATTAAATGGTCCCCGGGAATTATCAATCTTTGTCCAATTCTTACCACCATCCAAAGTTTTTAAAATGTTATTTTCACTCGAATGATAAACACTATGATTGGAAGCATAACCAGTTTCTCCACTTAAGAATTGTATGTCATAAAATTTCATTTGTGGATCATTCCCAATAATCTTTTCCCAGGAACTTCCTCCATTAATACTCTTAAGTAAAATAGAATTATTATTCGAATCGATACAAGACAGGAAAATTAAATTTTCGTTGACACAGGACATAGAATATATTGAGCTAATATTTGCCACAGCAATTGGAAGCCAGGTTTCGCCACCGTCCGTTGTTTTCAGTAATTGCGCGCCATCTGAAACTATGAAGCCAGTATTTTGTGTGGGAAACTGAATTTTTCTAAGATTCTGACTTGTTCCTGATGATTTCTGTTTCCAGCTTACACCACCATTTGTTGTTTTGAGTATGGTTCCGTTGCTGCCGGTCACTATCACAATGTCCGGTGTAATGGCGTAGACATCTGAGAAATTGGAAGCGTTTACATTACCTACATTTAATGCAACCCATTGTGCGGTACAACTGAATTGGAAAATCCATAAGAAAATAAATGATAAAAATGTCTTCATTAGTTTTAGTTTTATTACTGTAAAAATAATGAAAAAATATTATTGAATATTAAAAAATATCACTCTTATTAACAATTGTTATTTAAGAAAATGACTCACTAATGAACATTATACATTAAAACAACAATCCTCAGGAGATTCTGAGGATTGTTGATTATTTCTTTCTTTTTGCAATAGACTTCGCTTTTTGCTGCGCTCTGTTCGCTCCGAATTTTTTCGGTTCTTTTCGCTTGCTTGGTCCGCCAAGATTGGTTTTCTTGTTCTTCGCTTTTTTCTCGTGGAAAGCAGAATCGCCTTCATTGAGTTTGGCTGTTGTTAGGAATTTCATCTTCACTTCTTCCTGTTCCGATGCGATCTTCACTTTGGAAATCGTCACAGTTTCCGGGAATTCCGTTTTCTTGATTTCTCTGTCCATTAGAAGTTCAATGTCCAAAAGTTGCGCTTCTTCTTTTTTGGTAAAGAAAGTGATAGAAATTCCTTCTTTGTCGGCACGACCCGTTCTACCGATCCTGTGAATGTATTGCTCTGGAACCTCAGGAACTTCGAAGTTGAAAACGTGCGAAATATCCGGAATATCCAAACCTCTCGCCATAATATCCGTTGTGATCACGCCTCGCAATTCTTCGTTTGTGAATTCCTGCATCACTCTTAATCTGAAATTCTGAGATTTGTTGGAATGGATCACACCAAATTGGTCAGGAAACTCAACATTCAGTTTTTCGAAGATCAGATCGGCGTGTTTTTTATTATTAGCGAAAATTAGAATTTTTTCTAAGTCCGTTTCTGTTTTAAGAAGGTGAATTAATAAATTCAGTTTGGTGTTGAAGTTCTCAACCGGAACTGCAGATTGTGCAATTTTTTCCAAAGGTGTTCCAGATCTTGCCAGTGAAATTTCAATCGGACCAGCGAAATATTCGTTTAACAATGCATCTACAGCATCGGTCATTGTAGCAGAAAAAAGAATATTCTGTCTTTTCTCCTTCATCATTTCGAAGATGTGTGTGAGTTGTGGACGGAAACCAAGATTCAACATTTCGTCAAATTCATCGATGATCAGTTTATTAACTTCCTTCAATGAAATTGCATTATCAATCGCAAGATCCATTACTCGACCAGGCGTTCCCACCAAGATGTCGCAACCGTCATTGAACAATAATTTTTGTGTATTGATATTTTTCCCACCGTAGATTCCGATCACTCTTGCGGTCAGATTTTCCGTCATTTTTGTGATCACTTCTGCCACTTGCACTACCAATTCTCTGGTCGGAACCAAAACCAGAACAGTTGGATTTCCAGATTTGTTATATTTCCAGGTTTTAAGAACTGGAAGCGTGTAGGCCAAAGTTTTACCTGTTCCTGTTTGGGCAATTCCCATCACATCGCGTCCTGAAAGTATCGGTCCGATGCTTTTTTCCTGAATAGGCGTTGGTTCAAAAAGGTTGAGATCGGCTAGTACATCCAGAATCTTTTCCGGTAAATCGAAGTCTGCAAAAGTGGTTTTCATCTGGGGAAAATTTATTTTTAAAGTGGTAAAGAATAACCTCGAAAATTGAAATTGTAATGAATTGATACAATATTTTCTTTGGTTTCAATCGGCAAAGATAGGGATTTTGAAATCAAGAGGAAAACTATTGATTTTTTGAGATAATTATAAAACTTATTTCTGCTCTTCTTTTAAAATAATCCTAAAAGTCGTTCCTTTTCCTACTTCTGAATTGGCTATCTTCACTTCGCCTTTGTGATATTCTGTCACAACTCTTTTCGTTAATGAAAGTCCTAATCCCCAGCCACGTTTCTTGGTAGAGAATCCCGGTTTGAAGGCATTTCTGACCTGTTGTTTTGTCATTCCGCTTCCGGAATCGGTCACATCAATGTAGACATTTCTATTCTTTTTGTAAAGAGACAATTCCAGTTTTCCTTCGCCTTTCATCGCATCGACGGCATTTTTGATCAGGTTTTCGATCACCCAACTCATTAGGATTTTACTGTGTGGAATCAGAATTGGTTCGTAGGTTTTTCTTAAAGTAAAATCGACTCTTGTCGAAATTCTGGATTTCAAATAATCAAAATTCTGCTGAACGGTTTCATTGATATCAAGGTCATTGAGTGCAGGAATGGATCCGATCTTCGAGAATCTTTCGGAAATCGTTTTCAGTCTTTCAACATCTTTTTCGAGTTCTTTTACGCCTAATCCATTTTCATCTTCGAGTTTCATAATCTCGACCCAACCAATCATTGATGATAACGGCGTTCCGATCTGATGCGCTGTTTCCTTAGCCAAACCTGCCCAAACAAAACCTTCGTCGGTCTTCTTCAAAGTTCTCAGGAACCAAAAGGAAAATATCAGATAAGCGCCTATGAACAAAGCGATCAGGTACGGATAAAACCTGAAATAATTGAGCAGATCGGAGTTGTCGTAATAGATAAACTGGTTCTGTCCAGATGGCAATTCTACAACAAAAGGATCGTAGGAATTTTCCATTTTCCTAATCAGATTTTTCAGTTTCAGGGAATCTTGTTCGATATGTTCCGGAATATTGGCTTGGAAAATGGGTGTTTTATTTTTGTCTGTCACAACAATAGGAAGATTGGTATTATCCTGCATTACAGCAAGATACAACTCCTGAATCTTTGGATCTGCTGAGATTTCATCATCAGTATAAGCTTTCAAAGCCGTACCGATCAGATTAATTTTCTGAATTTCCTGCTTCCTAAGATTGTCAATAATTAAAAAAGAAGAAACTGCAATACCAAGTACAATCGCCGTGAGTATAAAGTACACGACCCAACTGTTGATCCTTTTAAGAAAATTGAAACCTTTCATTATTGCTTATAAAACGGCAATTTAGGAATTTATTGTAAAATTGAGATTACAGACAATAGATTTTTAGAGGATGGACTAATAAATCAAAGATTATCCTAGATTTGTAATCGAGTAAATTTCAAAATATCAATTATGATCCAACTTCAAAATACGAAACTAAAGGCCAGCTTCAACGAACTCGGTGCAGAACTCATTTCGCTCATCAATCTCGAAACAGGAAAAGAAATCATTTGGGAAGGCAACCCTGATTTTTGGGGCGGCCAAAGTCCGGTCCTTTTCCCGACTGTTGGCGCCTTGAAAGACGATTCTTATATTTTCGAAGGCGAAACTTACGAAATGCCAAGACACGGATTCGCCAGAAGAAAGTTTTTCGACGTGAAAAATTCTTCTGAAAATGAAGTTGTTTTTGAATTAAATTCTGATGAGGAAACTTTGAAATTCTATCCTTTCGATTTCAGTTTGGAAATCAAATATACTTTGACTGAAAATAAGCTGACTGTTTCCTACAAAGTAAAAAACACTTCGGAAAAAGAAATGTATTTTTCATTGGGTGCACATCCCGGATTTGCGATTGACACGAAGAATGGATTGAAATATAATGATTACAAGATCGCCTTTTCTGATGATGAAAAACTGGAAATTCATCCCTTGATTAATAATCTCATCAGCAAAAAAACAGAGACGCTTAACCTGCAAAAGAAAACGCTTCCACTCTCATACGAATTGTTCTCAAAAGACGCTTTGGTGATGACTAATATGAAAAGCAACGAGTTGATCTTAAGAAATAATCAAAATAACGACAAAGTGATTTTTACCTTTTCAAACTTCCCATATTTCGGAATTTGGGCGGCAAAGAATGCGGATTTTGTTTGTCTTGAACCTTGGCAGGGAATTGCGGATCTCGAAGATCATAATCAGGAATTGACTGAGAAATTTGGGGTTTTGAAGTTGGAAAGGAATGAGGAATGGGAAGGTGATTGGGCTGTTGAAATTGAGTGATTAAAAACAAAAAAAAGTGTCAGAGATTTTCTGACACTTTTTTGTTATCGAACAATTGATTTTTTCCATTCTTCAATCTGTTCTTCAACACTTTTTGGTTTTTCTTTTGGAAGTTTTATTTTCTTCGGATCTAAAGTCAATGTTAAAGGAATTTTATAAATATTTGTGTGAAACTCCCCATCAGAATCCTTCACTTTCCAATTTGCGTCACGAAGATAATAGTTTTCATTATCAGGAAGTTTTACAAAATCTGCTCGTGTACTAAACAATTCTACATAAGAAAATGCTCTTAAATCCGTATCAATGCTGATAAAATCTGCTGTCATTTCTACATCTGGTTTTTTAGCTTTAGCATTTTTGAACTTTTTCAAAATCATTTTTTTACCTCCAGGAATATCTTCCAAAAAAGTATGCGTGTAAACTGGTTCTTTCTGTTCTTTTTCTAATTTTTTATTTGGAAGGAGATAACCTGAATTCACATACATATATTTAGAACCATCACTGGGAGAATCTGTTTTAGCAATTTGAAATGTATGCATCAAACTATTTTTATAATCATAAACAATCAGATTATATGCTTTTTTATCAAGTGTTGAGGAAAAACTTCCGTAATAAAATAATTCTTTAGAATTAACAAATTGGTCATTAGATTTTGTATAACCATTCTTATGATTAGCCAGAGCATATTTAATTAAATAATCAAATTGATAAGTTTGTGAGAAAATATTATTTGAAAATAAAATCGCAATAACAAGTATAAATATTTTTTTCATTTTTAATTACAAATTGAACTCTGCAAATATATTTATTCTTTATCCAACTTATTCCAATACTCTAAAATTTTGCTTTGAATATTTTCTGGCAGATCTTTAAAATTATCAGAATAAACATCTTTTGAATAACCACTTTCCGCCGAAGTCGAAATTTCGTAAAACTCAGCATTTTTGGAGAAAATCAAATGAACAGATTGCTGTTTGAAATCATAATCGTTCAATGAATAAATGAAAAGTGCGTCGATGCTTTTGTCTTTATCGTAATCCGCAAAGGACTTTCTTTGTCCCCAAGAACTAATGATTCCCGCGTGCTCGATTTGTTTTTTTGCTTTCACTTTCCATTCTCCACCGATTTTTGTAAATCTCTGGAAAGTCATTCTATCAGGCTTCGCTCCTTTTTCGATTTTTGAAAAGATAAAGACATTGTCCTCATTTTCGGGCGAATTCACCTCGTCCACCTGAACAATTCTAACGCCTTCGAAAGGGAAATCTTTGTAAGAATCCTGGTGTCTTACGATGTTGGAAACTTGCGCAGTCATCATCGTTCCGATGAATAGCACTGGTAATAAAATTTTCATATTCGTGTTTTTTCTTTAGATAAATATAAAAAAAATGCAGATGATAATTCAACTGCATTTTAATTTTTATTTAAAAACCACCCCGTCAAAAATTAAAAAATTTTTGACACCCCTCCATTGGAGGGGAATTTTAAAGTGTTTCTTTCAACCATTCGAAAAATTCTCTTTGCCAAACCAAACCGTTTTGTGGATGAAGAACCCAATGGTTTTCGTTCGGGAAATAAAGGAATTTGGTTTTCAGACCTTTCAGTTTTGCGGCCTGGAAAGCTTCCTGACCCTGCTCGTAAGGAACCCGGAAATCGATACCGCCCTGGATCACCATAATTGGTTTGTTCCATTTGTCAACATAGTTGCTTGGATTGAATTCAGTATAAGCTTTCGGCATTGGTTTCTGCCAGTAGTTTCCACCTAAATCCCAATTGGCGAACCACAGTTCCTCAGTCGTTCCGTACCAGGATTTCATATCAAATAATCCATCGTGCGCAATGAATGTTTTGAATCTATTCTCGTGAACACCAGCCAGCATAAATACAGAATAGCCGCCGTAACTCGCACCAACAGCCGCTACTCTGCTTCCATCTACGTAAGGTAATGTTTTCGCGAAATCGGTTGCTGACAAATAATCTTTGATTGGTTGTCCGCCCCAGTCGCCACTGATTGCTTCGTTCCATTTTACGCCCCAGCCTGGCATTCCTCTTCTGTTTGGTGCCACGACGATGTAGCCGTTTGCCGCCATCAAAGCGAAATTCCATCTTGTGGAGAAGAACTGCGTTAGTCCAGATTGTGGTCCACCCTGACAATAAACTAGAGTCGGATATTTCTTATTTGGGTCGAAGTTGGGAGGATAATGGAACCAAACGCCCATTTCTTTTCCGTCGGTCGTTTTCACCATTTTCAGTTCAGATCTTCCTTGAACCAACTTGGAATAATTATCTTTATTAATGTCCGTGATCTGTTTCAATACACCTTTGGAATCCACTTCGAAAAGGTCTGCATTGTGATTGATGTCTGTTTTGGTGACCCAAAGTTTGCCTTTATTTTCAAGTACGATCTCGTTGATATCAAAATCGCCTTTCGTAATTTGTTTTACAGTTTTATTTTTAACATCAACCGAGAATAATTGTTTCGTGCCGCGGAAAGCTGAAGTGAAATAGATCGATTTTGCATCTGCACTCCAGGAAACATCGCCAGTGACACTTTCGTCCCAGGCTTTTGTAAGATTTTCAGACTTCATCGCCTTCCAATCCATGATCATAATGTCATTCTTGTCGGCTTCAAATCCGTCTCTTTCCATTGAGTTCCAAAGGAGAAATTTACCATCCGGACTGAACTTCGGATTCACATCGTAACCCATCATTCCTTCTGTAATATTTTTGGTAACGCCACTTGCCAGATCATAGCAATAAATATCTGTGTTGGTGCTTTGCGCATATTCTGCGCCGCTTTTCTTCTTGGAAACGTAAAGCAACTGCGACGAATCCGGACTCCAAACAAAATCCTCTACTCCACCAAATGGTTTCTGTGGCGAATCGTAAGCTTTTCCCTCCAATAGGTCTTTGGCCTTGTCCACAGACTCTGAAATATTGACCGTGAAAACGTGGTTGTAAGAACCTTCGTTGAATGCGTCCCAATGGCGGTGATTCAGGTCTGTGTAGATTTGAGCCGTCGTTTTTGGCAGATCTTTGTATTTGTCTTTTCCCAGAAGATTTTCGATATGAACCGCTTTGCTGAACGCTACTTTTTTCCCGTCTGGAGAAATTACGATATTGTCGACTTCACCAATAATAAAGAATTCCGTCCAGGTTTTACCGGAATCTTTTGACAAAAATATCTGTTTGTTTTCTAAAGCATAAATTCCGTTTTTATCCCATTGAATCAAGCTTTTTTTTCCTAAGTCAAGCTTGGTAGATTTTCCTGAAATATCCAGCCAAAAAGCTTCAGAATTTGATTTTTCGTTTTTAAGATCAGTTTTGCTGATTTTGTAAATCAATGATTGATGATCCGGAGAAACGGACTGAACGCCCAACCGATTGAGCGTCCACATCATTTCCGGTGTCATGACCTGTTGTGCATTCATCATAAAAGGTATTGTTGTAGCTGCAATTATGAAATGTTTGATTTTCATATGTTTAGAATTATATTTTGAAAAAACTCGGACGAAGTTATTGAATTATTATGTAAATTTGGGTCTAAACAATTAAAACTAATTTTTATGAAAAAATTTCTACTCTTTTCTTTGATGATCACATTTCAATTCTATTTTGGACAGATCGACTTTCAACCTATGGGAAATCATTCATTCCAGCCTTACACAGCAACCATCAGTGGAAATGGAAGAATCTACTATACCACAGATGGATCTGATCCCACGACCAATTCTCCATCAGAATTGAACAATGTGAATGTCAACATCACTCAAACGACTTTGCTGAAAGCACGATTCTCAACAGGACAGGTTTATAGTAAAACATTTTATTACGGTCCCTTCCCTGCCAAAACTGTTTATTTCAAACCGCCAACCAGCTGGACTTCGGTATGTTCGTTTTCAAACTCTGTGGATCCTCAGACCACAATTGATATCTGGGGACCAGGAGATAATATGACAGCAGTCTGCGAAGGCTGGTACAAAAGCAATCTTGGCTTTTTTGTAGGTCAGGTTGAGTTCAATAACTGTTTGTCTTTTGCGCCAACACCAATATATCAATATTATTCGGTGGTTACAGAAAATACGATTTTCTATGACTATTCTGCCGGACCAATTTCAAATCCGCCAGCTTGTCTTTTGGCTGTGAATGATCCTTCGAAAAAAATTGCAGTTGTGAAGATCTTTCCAAATCCGGTTCAGGATTATGTGAATATAGAATCTGACAAAAATTTCATATCGTATGAGATTATAGATGAATCCGGAAAACTGATTCTTAGTAAAGATTTCAAAGGAAGCAAAATCGATATCAGCAATTTGAAAACCGGTGTTTATTTTATTAAATTAAAATCTTTGAGCAACGAAACCAATATTGTAAAATTTATCAAGAAATAAGTTTTATTATTGATTAAAATCCATATATTTGCGCTTCAAAATTTATTACTAAGACTATACTATGAGCACAATATTTACGCTGTTTATGATCCTGATTATCATTGCTAGCATCTTATTAGTTATCATCATCATGGCTCAAAATCCAAAAGGAGGCGGACTTTCCGGTACTTTCGGAGGTGCATCTGCTGCAAACTTTGGCGTACAGAGAACCAATGATTTTATGGAAAAAGCAACCTGGACGCTTGGCGGAACTATTGTTGTTTTGATTTTCCTAAGCATCATTCTTACAGGAAAACCTTCGCAAGTAGCACCATCAATGCCAGTACCTGCAAAAAGTGAGGCTCCGGTGAAACAAGCGCCTGCTAGTACTGCTCCAGCAACTCAGGCTCCGGTAACAAAATAACAGAAGATTATTCTAAATATAAAAATCGCCTCGAAAAATTTCGGGGCGATTTTCTTTGTCATCAGTTATAAATCTTTTACCAGTTTTTTGTCATCCAGACATCTTTCCATCAGGATTCTGAAACACTCTTCCAAATCATCCGATGATCTGCAAATGGCAGTTTCCAACATTGTTCGAACTTGCTTTTCTGTAACAGCCGCTTCTGTCCAGCTTTTTGCGGACGTGTGGGCATTGAGTATGAATGGCATGATTCTGTCAATTGCGCAGGCAAAAATGGCGTCGGGTGTTTTTTCTTCTTCAAACTCGATCCAGAGGTCGTAAAATTGTGTGGAAAGCGGCTCATCCAGGATTCCGAAAATTCTTTTGGCAGCGTTTTTCTCACGTTCGAATTTTCCTTTCATTCCTTCTTCATCAAAGAGAAATGTGTCGCCGGCATCTATCTCCACCAGGTCGTGGATTGAAAGCATTCTTATGACTCTTAATAAATCAATATCCGTATTATTTTTGGCATAAGGAAAAAGGATCTGTGCCAGAACAATGATCTGCCAGCTGTGTTCTGCTGTATTTTCTCTGCGGGAATCGTCGGCATTGTAATTTCTTCGGTTGACATTTTTGAGGGCATCAATTGCCAGGATAAAATCTATTTCTTTTTGAATCTTCATTTTAATCTTTATAATAGTCGTTGATTTTGTACTTTTTGGCTTTGCTGATCCATTTGTTATTAATGAAATTCCTTGTCGTGACGGTGACAAATTCTCCACCCTGCGCATCTTCTTCCAGTTCATAAACTTTTTGCAAACCTTGTTTCGGAATTACAGCATATTCTGTCGTGATATGCCAGCAGCAACCGGATTTTGCTGATGTAATGATGCGTTTCCTTTTGTGATCTGTCTGGAACATGCCGAGGTTTTCGTAGGCGAGATTTGTGAGTTCTCCGCTTGGAACAAATTGTTTTTTGGTCGAATTAAAAACGTAAACATCATACGACGGTCCACCGTAGCCACTTTGATTGCCATTGCGGATTGCGAGATCTTCTGAACCATCAAAATTAAAATCATCAAAAATTAAAGGACTCTGCTCGTTGTACAATTGAATGATATTGACGCTGGGTTTCTGATCCTGGTTGAGTTGAAAATAAAGATCTTCAGACTTCAAGGTTTGGAAAAGCTTCTTTGTTTTTTTGTCGATGAGTTTTACAATGCCTTCTCCGCTGCAAGTGCCATCTTCACATTGGAAGACGGAAACCTGGGCATCAAATTGCTTTGATCCATCTTTGATCACAAAATTGTTTTGCGCAAAATATGCTTGACTAATTGTCATCAATAAAAATGCGATGTTTTTTTTCATATTATTATTTTTACCAACATTTCGGTACTTCGCACCTCAATACTTAAAATCTTAATTTATATTTCTTTCTACCAAGATATAACAACTTCGTTGCTTCATACTTACAGTTCAGTGCCAGGTTCGATCTCGTACGGGTCTTTTCCTTTTTCGAAGATCTTTGTGAGTTCTGAGCCTTCGGTTGTGACTCTGTTTCCGATTCTTCTGATCCAGTTGCCTTCTCTCAGACCAACAACTTTGACGTCGTTTTGGGACAGGAATTCTTTGATTCTGGTTTCTCTGGTTTCGCCGTTGTGTTTGATTTCCGGGTTTGGATCGAGGTAATGTGGATTGATATTGAAATGAACCAATTCCATGCAATCGAAGCTTGGTGGATATACAATCGGCATATCGTTGGTGGTTTTCATATTGACTCCGCCGATGTTGCTTCCAGCGCTGCAGCCGAGGTACGGTTTTTCTGATTCTATATTTTCTTTAAGAATTTTCATTAATCCTAATTCGTGCAAAGTCTTTACTAATAAAAATGTGTTGCCGCCGCCTGTGAAGAATCCCTGTGCGGAATTGACGGCTTCGGTTTTATCTTCGAAATCGTGAAGACCTTTGACATTGATATTGATTGTGGCGAAAAAGTCTTTTGCTTTCTGTGTGTAGTCGTTGTGGGAGATGCCACCGGGTCTGGCAAATGGGATGAAGATGATTTCTGTGATTCCTTCGAAAAGTTTTATAAGTTCGGGTTTCAGATATTCTAAATATTGTCCACCGAAGAGTGTGGATGTGGAGGCTAGGATGATGTTCATAATTGATGGTTGATAGTTGATAGTTGATAGTTGATAGTTGATAGTTCAAATTTCGGGAAATGTTTTTTATGGCGATAGAAAATAGTTTGAAGTTTCTGTAATTTATTTTTCCGGATGCTAGAATATAAGTTTCGGATGCTCCAATATAACTTCCGGATGCAAGAATATTGTTTCCGGATGCTCAAATATAACTTCCGGATGCAAGAATATTGTTTATGGATGCAAGAAAATAACTTCCGGATGTAAGAATATTGTTTATGGATGCAAGAATTTAACTTCCGTATGCTCAAATATAACTTCCGGATGCAAGAATATTATTTCCGGATGCAAGAATATAACTTCCGTATGCTCAAATATAAGTTACAGGTGCTCCTATATAAATCACAGGAGCAACAATATTGTTTGCAAGGACAAGAATATAAGTTACAGGTGGTCTAATATTAATTAGAAGCTACTTTCTAATATTAACAGGGCGCTCCTACGGAGCTTTGATTCTTAGTGATTGATGATTTTTCTATCAACAGTGCGCCGCTCTGCGGCTTTGTAATAGCATTTAAGTGATGAGATTTAAAACAAAAAAAGCCCGCAGTGAATTGCGGGCTCAAATAAATTTGATTTGATATGAAGAAAAAAGAAATTATTTAATTAGAACTTGTCGTGATCGTTCTTTAGATTTTAAAATATATTTTCCAGAGCTTAACTTAGATTTTACATTCATAAAGCTAGTATCATCTGAAGTGGTTGCTAGTTTTTTAAGCAAGTTACCATTCATGTCATAGACATCAACTTCAATCTTATCTTTGCTTATATTTGCAACCCGGCTATGATAACCAGCGCCCAATAATGCTATATTATCATTTTCGTTTGTTTCTACAATTGTATTATCTTTATCTAAATGAAAAGCTATACCCATAACACTGTTTGCACCAAAATCAGCTATAGTTGTTTCAAATTCGACATTTGCATCATTTTGAGTTTGTGAGAGATTAAAATATTCAGTTTTGATAGCTTTTGGAGAAACAGATGGATAACTTCCTTGTTGAATATCATATTGACATAAATCAAATCTTATATTTTGTACATAAGCATTCCCTGTCTTCCTCATTCTAGCTACAAATTTGTAACTGGCATTTTTTTGCAATTGAGGTGAGTTATTACCATTTGTACTAGAATCATAAATTTTCACTCCACTTAAGCTACTATATATTTGAACAGATAGTATTGATAAATTTGGAGTTTCAACTGGAGGAGTGTAAGTTAATGTCTTAGTATAATGATTAGCCACAGGTCCGTTAGTCTTCTCGTAAGCTTCAATTACTAATATATATATTGTAGCTGGTTGGTATGCAGAATTATTTTGATTATTCATAAAGTCTTAATAAACATATCCTACAGGATAAATTATATTTTCAAGATCACTTTCATCTTCTTGTATTCCAAAAGCTATTCGATTTGAAGAAGAAACCGAATTTTTATAAAGTGAGGTTTCGACTCTATAAAAAACTCCCGAAAAGTTGAATTGATAATTTATAGTTGGGTAATTAAAGGTGACTTTTAAATCTGATGCAGTAATACCTAATGTTTGTACAGGTGGAGGCGCTATTGGCACAATATTACTTTGTGAATAAAAAATTAAGCTAAAGAAGCTTAGGAAAAGAATAAAGATATTTTTCATATTAGCAAATGTTTTAAGGAGTTTTATGGTTTTATTAATTTTAATAAAATTCTCTTTCGTAGATAATCTAACGGTTATCTACGAAAATAGAATTTTAATTATTTAGTTCATAGCGTCTGAAACATCAAAGCTAGTAAGACCTGTCCATCCTTTTGCCCATTCCGGCAAAGCTGTACCAGCACCAGCACCTAATGCAGCAGCACTTTCTGTATAGATTCCAGAAATATCTACAGCAACACCTGCGGTATTCTTAGCTTTAGATTTTGTTCCGATGTTTACAAATCTAAGGTTAGTCATACGAGCTCCACCCTGGAACCAAGCTAAAGTTCTATCAGTTTCAAAATCCAAACCTGTAGCATAGTTTGCCATTACGATGTTATCAAAAATACCGTTGGAACCTGCTCTTACTTTTAAAGCCTGGGACTCTGCACCAGCAGTATTTCCTAAGAATGTAGCATTTTTTACAGTTGGATTAGATACTCCACCGTTCGCTCCATTTGTTGTATTAGCATTTGTATCCTGAGTATCAGCTTCGATACCTCTGTTTCCTGGTTCTGCAGCAGTCTGGAATTCTTTTTTCCTTGCAGCGTAAAGATAATCTACTGTTCCGCTCCAGCTTTCTGTCCAGTCAAAAGAATCATCTCCAACACCTGTTACTATGATATGATCTACATTTACGTTTCCGCCGAACATTTCCACACCGTCATCTGCACCATTTGTCACATACACGTAGGAAACTTTGGTTGCACTACCAACACCGAATAAAGAAAGACCATTGAATTCTTTTTCAGGGTTGTATTTGTAACCTGAATCTTTGATTACTACGTAAGTGATAGATCCAGAGTTATCAGCTTTGTCTGTACCACCATAAGTAAGCTCTCCAAGTTCTGAAGTAGAAGTTCCTGCAGCACTTCTGTTTGATGGTGCATTTCCAAGAACTACGATACCTCCCCAATGTCCTTGCTTGTGTGTAGTACCTTCGAAAACAACCGGGTTTGCCGCTGTTCCGTTGATATAAATTTTCGCTCCTTTTTCAACAATCAGGTAACTAACCGCTTTTACTGTTCCGTCAGTATTAAGTTCTCCTGCTGTAACCTGGAATTTTGTTCCTGCAGGGATTGTCAGAGATGCACCTGCCTTAACCGCTACTTTACCTGTAATCGTATAAGTTTTAGAAGGATCTAAAGTTACATTAGTTGTAATATCTCCTTTAAAATTACTAGGATCTACAGATGATGTGTTATTGATTTCTTCGTCATCATTGTTACTACAAGATACTACTGCGACTGTTGTTGTAGCTATCATAGATAACCCAAGAATTGCTTTAAAAAATGTCTTTTTCATTTTATTTTAGATTTAAATTAATTATTTATTTACTTTGAAAATTTATATGATAATGTAAGTCCAACCTGACGACCCTGCGTGTAATCTTTGTGGATGAAATTCCCAGCATTGTTCATCTGTTCTATTTTGGAATGTGGGTTCAAGAGATTTTTTGCAGTAACTCCAATTGCGATTTGTTTCAATGAAATATTAAGGTTAAGATCAAGAATATCTCTTGCCATTTCGTAGAAATTACCACCATCATTGGTTCCGATTGCATAAAGATTTTTTCCTATTCGTGAGTAGGACACTACAAAGTCGAGAGTATTGGTACCATCCCATTTGTAACTGTAACCTAGATTGGCATTTGCTAAGAAATCTGCCACACCCTGAATATCATCTTTGGTCTGTCCACTAAATTGTGCTGTTTTACCATTGTTTTCCTTTGCAATTTCGTCTTCAGTTTTCAGTTCTTGCTGAGAATGCATATAAGTTCCGTTTACGAAAGCATAGATCTTGGAAGTGTTCCATTTGTAGATATCTTTTCTTATTTCTGCCTCTGCACCGTAAACATAGCCCCAATTTGCAATATTAAAATAAGTCATATCACTTGGTGAAGCAGAAGAGTATGTACTTCTTCCTATTGGATTAAGAATATATTTTCCGAAAGCTGTTACTGAAAATATCTCCCCCGAGTTTGGAAAGAATTCCCATTTCAAGTCCGCATTGTAATTATCTGAAGGATACAAATAAGGATTACCATATACGTTTGTCGTCACATCATAATAAGGAATCGGGATCAATTCTTTTGCCTGAGGAAGCGTATAGGTTTTGGATGCTGCAAATCTTAAATTCTGCTGATCGTTAATACTGTATTTTGCATTAAGGGCAGGTAATATTTTGTTATACTGTTTTGTCTTTTTACTGCTTTCAAGAATATCGTTCCAGACATTATCAAAATTAATATAGTCAAATCTCCCTCCAATCTGCACAACAAATTTCTCAGAAAATTTGATATCCAGATTTGCAAAACCGGATTGGATATTCCTTTTGATGGTATAACTGCTTTTTTGAACATTATAATTAAACAAGCCATTGTTAAATGAATTGATAAAAGCATCTATATCTTCAGGATTCACAGGAATAGAAAGATTAAAATTCATCCCTAAAGTCGTTTGATCAAATTTCCTGTCTTTATAAGAACCATCATATCCAAACACAACCTTGTACCTATCACTAAATTTTTTGGTCACATAGAGATGTCCCAAATATGTTTTATCCTGCAGATCATCAAAATATCGGTGATTACTGATTGCGCTGCTTGCAAGAAGTTCATTTGTCTCTGCATTGATGGTATTTTGCAAACGGTCTGGTCTTTTACTGTTCAGGATATTATAACCTACACCCCAGTCTGCAAGCCAGGATTCACCAATTTTGTGATTCCCGAATAATTGATTCACCCAAGTATCGGTAAGTTTATTATCTCCTCTGTTGATGATTACATTTTTATCTACATCGTAAGAATATCCTTTATAGATTTTCGCTTCCTGCTGGGAAGAATGAATGTAGTTGGTGGTAAATTTCAACTTGTTGGTGCTATTCAGTTTGAAGTCAACATTTAACAAAGCTGTAGTATTGGTTTTATAATCTGAACGCTGAACATCTGTAAAATTCTTACTCGGTGTTCCGTCTGCAAAATAGAAACCTTCTCTACCATCGCTGTATTCATAAGAATTATCAAAACCCGCATATCCGAAGAAAGCAAATTTCCCAATAGTTGCACCACCTTCAAAACTCATATTTGAGTTAAAAGGATTTTTTGCGTTTTGAAAATTCCATTTTGTTGTGAAAGGATATTGTTCGAAAGGATTTCCTTTTTTGAAAGTTGTTTCCTTATAACCGAAAAAACCAGGTCCTCCGTCCTGAAGTTTGAAATTACCTTTATCAAAAGTCTGAAGGTTAAGAGAGCTTCCTATTCCAACAACAAAGTAAGGCTTCCCTACGTGCGTCTTGGAAACGATATCGATGTTAGCTCCACCGAAATCTCCGGAAAATCTTGGATTGTAAACCTTATCAAGCGAAACATATTCTATCATTGAGGTTTTAAAGATCTCAAGATCTACGTTTTTGAATTCAGGATTTTCTGAAGGGATCTCGAGACCGTTTAAAGTAGTCCCGTTGTACCTGTCTCCCAGACCACGAACAAAAATCTGTCCGCTACCTTCTTGTTTTTGAGTTCCTGTAGCCTTGGTTACAGCTGTGGCAACATCGCCAACGCCTTGTTTGGATAACTGTACGGCTCCTACTCTCTCGATTACTTCAACAGATTTTTTCTGAGCCTGGATGAGGTTGGTTTCTGTACCTTTTTTAGAATTACCGATGATCTTCACTTCATCGATTTTCTTCTCGCCTTTCAGCGTATCGGTTGTAGTTTGTGCCAACAACATTGTGGTTGACATACAAAGAAACAAAGCACTGATGCTTATTGTTTTTGCTTTCATTTTTTGATTTCCTTTTTTCTTCGTTGCCAAAGAAATGCTTTGGAAAGCAATCCGAATGTATAAGAATTAACAACTATTTTTTAACATCCTGTTACGAAAATCAAGATTATGTTAAATCCAGGTTAACAGGTTAAGTCAATTTAAAAGTCTGTTCATTATTTGTTAAATTTGCAACAGATAATTTTAACTGCGGAAATTTATAAAAATAATTAAATCTTTAAAAATCAATGTTTTATATTTTTAAAAATGTGTTAACATCAGAAATTTCCCAAAAATCACACTCAAAATGGATTTTACCCAAGCCTTAGAAACTTTACGCTCCGGCGGCACCATCCTTTACCCGACAGACACAATCTGGGGAATCGGTTGCGACGCTACCAATATAGATGCCATCAAAAAAATCTTCGACATCAAAAAAAGAGAAGCCAACAAATCACTCATTATATTAGTAGAGTCCGAGAAACGGCTGCAAGATCTGGTAGATGTTCCGGAGATGGCTTGGCAAATAATGGACGTCAGCGAAAAACCCGTGACTATAGTTTACGAAAATCCTAAAAACTTACCTAAAGAATTACTCGCCGAAGACGGAAGCATCGGAATCCGTTTGGTAAAAAACGATTTCTGCAAAAAGCTTATTACAAAACTCAACAAACCATTGGTCTCTACTTCCGCAAACTTAAGCGGACAAAAGTCACCTTTGAAGTTTTCTGATATTTCCGACGAGATCAAAAATTCGGTGGATTACATTGTAGAGGAATTTCACGACAAAGTTTCGGAATATCCGGGCTCGTCCGTTATCAAGATCTGGAACAACAGCCAGATCAAAATCCTTCGCGAATAAAAAAACCAGCGGATGACCTCTCGCAAGATCATCCGCCGGAAAAATAAACTATGAAAAAAAACTACTTTTTGTATTAACTCTTATCGCAAAAGAAATACCGAAAGATTTTTGCGGACAGAATTTCTCGATTTCAGCTTTCGACCTAAAATAAAAGTCAAAATGTCCTGATTCATAACAATTTGGGCGTATCTCCCTATTTTTCCCAAAGCTAAGGCTCACACAAAAAATAGGGAGACCGCGCTATCCGCTATTATCTTTCTTATGGGCTGGCAAGTCCACAAGAAAGGATAACCGCTACTATCGCTTACGCAGCTTCGCATAGTAGGAACTTTTCCCAAAAGAATTATCTTTGCCCACATAATTTGACTTGTCCAATTATTAAAGAATTTTTTAATCCTTTAATCTTTCAATTATTTAATGGTAATCAACTTAGCTCAAAATAAAAACCTCAAACTTTTCAAGATCATTTCTGAAGTCGCTTCCAGAAACGGACAAACCGTTTACGCCGTTGGCGGATTCGTTCGCGACCTCATTATGAAAAGAAAAGTGCCAACCGATATAGATTTCGTCACAGAATCCAGCGGAATAGAATTAGCGGAAAGCATTGCCAAAGAAATTGATCCGAAAACCAAGGTCGCCATTTTCAAAACCTATGGAACCGCGATGTTCAGATACAAGGATTTGGAACTGGAATTTGTTGGCGCGCGAAAAGAAAGCTACAGCGAAGATTCCAGAAAACCATCGGTAGAAATCGGAACTATTGAAGATGACCAGAAACGCAGAGATTTCACCATCAACGCAATGGCGATTTCATTAAACAAAGAAAATTTCGGCGAACTCATCGACCCTTTTGACGGACTTCAGGATTTGAACAAAAAAATCCTGAGAACGCCACTAGAACCGCATCAAACTTATTCGGATGACCCACTCAGAATGATGAGAGCGATTCGTTTCGCAACAACTTTGGATTTCAAAATCGAAGAAAATTCTTTGAAAGCCATTAAAGACGAAGCCGAGAGAATGAAAATCGTCTCGATGGAAAGAATTATGGTGGAATTCAACAAAATAATGCTTTCTGACAGGCCTTCAAAAGGTTTGAAACTTCTTGAAGAAACTTCACTTTTAAAATACATTCTCCCAGAACTCACCGCACTAAAAGGCATCGAGGACATCGATGGACAAACGCATAAAGATAATTTCTATCACACTTTGGCTGTTGTCGATAATATTTCGGAAAGCACCGATAAACTTTGGCTTCGTTGGTCAGCGCTACTCCACGATATCGGAAAAGCACCAACGAAAAAGTTTGTAGAAGGAATCGGATGGACTTTCCACGGTCACGAATTTCTAGGCTCGAAGATGACAAAATCGATTTTCAAACGGTTGAAACTTCCGCTTGGACAGGAACAAAAATATGTGGAAAAACTGGTGAGAATGCACGCCAGACCAATTGCGCTGATTACGGATGACGCTTCGGATTCCGCATTGCGACGTTTGCTTTTCGATTCCGGAGAAGATTTGGAAGACTTGTTCACACTTTGCAAATCCGACATTACGACCAAAAATTATTCTAAGCAAACCAAATTCAAGCAAAACTTTGAATATGTGGCGAAGAAAATCAAAGAAGTTGAGGAGAAAGATCAGGTTCGGAACTTTCAACCACCGATTTCTGGGGAAGAAATTATGGAACTTTTTGGTTTAAATCCCGGCAGAGAAATCGGAATACTGAAAGAAAAAGTGAAGGAAGCGATTTTGGAAGGTGAAATTCAAAACGATAAGATTGAAGCGAAAGAATTTGTGATTAATGAAGCTGAGAAATTAGGATTGACTTTAATAAAATAATTGATGAAGAAAATATTTTTACTCCTTATAATATCATTAAGTTTTCAAACATTGTTTTCCCAAAACAAAGCTTTGACTGCTGTGATCGGGAAATCAAATTCGCGACTGTTGTATTACGAAATTCAAATCAATGACATTCATTTCCAAATCAGTGAGGCTGGAGATTATATGGGATTTTGTCTCGAAAATAGCGAGGGGAATTTCACTTATTATGATGACTTCAATAATGATGGAACGTTCGGAAAACTTAAAACGCAAGGCACGAAGAAAATACTCTATTGGGATGATTATAATTTTGATGGTGTAAAATATGGCAAGCCAAAGTCTATCGCAGATATTGACCTTAATTATTGGCGAGACGAAACTTTTGATAGAATAAAATTCAAAAAACTGAAAAATATTGGTACTATTAAAATCGAATATTTTGATGATGAATTTTCTGATAAACACAATTATGGGAAAATCAGAAAAATAGGAAATATCGTTGTGTCGTACAGAGACAATTTTGTTTTTGACGCCAATAAATATGAGCAAATCAAACAAATCGGAAATACGACCTTTGAATATTGGGATGATACTTTTGATAAATCTACAAGTGGAAAATTGAAATCTATCAATGGGAAAAACCCGAACGTTAAAATCACTTTAAAATAAATGGACAAAGCATCTCTTCTTAGTTTAATAAAGGAAAAACTTACCGAAAAAATTGAGAATTTTGAAAAACTCATTTCCGAAACCCGCGCATCCAGCAACGACACCAAAAGTTCGATGGGCGACAAATATGAAACGGGAAGAGAAATGCTGCAGCAGGAAATCAACAATCTGCAAGTTCAGCTGAATGAGATTTTGAAACAAAAGGATTTCCTCAAAACTGTTTTGCCAAAACCAAATGACAAAGCCGAAAAAGGTGCCATCGTGAAAACTGAAAAAGGTTTGTTTTTCATTTCGGTTTCCTTAGGTGAGATTAAAATTGATAATGAGAAAATCATTTGCATTTCGCCGGAATCTCCTTTAGCAAAAGCTATGAATGGGAAACAGAAAGGTGATGTGTTTACTTTGAATCAGATGAATCAAAAGATTATAAATATTGAATAAGTCTAATTTTTGACTTCACAATTCCATTGTTTCAATTAGAATCATTTATGAAATTATTAACTAATTAAAATCTTGGTTTGCATATTTATTGTTGCCAGTCTTCATAATTAAACAAATCTTTTATTATGAAAATTCTTGACAATAAAGTAGCTTTGGTTACAGGCGCAGGTTCCGGAATTGGACTTGCTATTGCAAAATTATATGCTAAAGAAGGAGCAAAAGTTGTGGTTTCCGACATCAATGAAGAACACGGGAAATCTGCCGTTGAACAAATCAAATCTGAAGGCGGAGAAGCAACTTTCATAAATGCTGACACATCAAATCCGGAACAGGTTGAAGCCTTGATAAAAGCAACCGTTGACACTTACGGAAGGTTGGATATTGCCTGCAACAATGCGGGAATCGGCGGTGAACAGGCAACAACAGGAGACTACAGCATCGATAGCTGGAAAAAAGTTTTAGATGTGAATCTTGACGGTGTTTTCTATGGCTGCAAATATCAATTGAGTCAAATGGAGAAAAATGGTGGCGGTGTTATCGTCAACATCGCATCCATACACGGAGCGGTTGCTGCACCACTTTCTTCGGCCTACACGACTTCAAAACACGCAGTTGTTGGTTTGACAAAAAATATAGGAGCAGAATACGGACAGAAAAATATCCGATGCAATGCAGTTGGTCCGGCTTCCATCGAGACGCCACTTTTGGAAAGTGCAAGTGGCGATATGAAGGAAGCCTTGATAGCCAAACATCCTATGGGAAGATTAGGAAGACCTGAAGAAGTGGCAGAATTAGTTCTTTTCCTAAGTTCTGATAAATCTTCTTTTATGACAGGCGGTTATTATCTTGTTGACGGCGGCTACACGGCGGTTTAAGATTTAGAAAAATAAAATTATTTGAAGCATTCATCAAAAGTGAGTACTTTTTTTATGATAGAAAATGGAAATCGTATTGATATGGATAACTTTAGGTTTGAAATGAAGATTTTGAACTTAGTTTTTTTTAAATTTGAATCTTCAATAAGAATTCAAAATGCAAAACTACCTTGATTTACTTCAGCATATTTTAGATAACGGAACCGATAAAACCGACAGAACAGGAACGGGAACCCGAAGCGTTTTCGGTTACCAATTGCGTTATGATTTGTCGAAAGGTTTTCCTTTGGTGACGACGAAAAAGGTTCATTTGAAATCCATAATTTATGAATTGCTTTGGTTCATCAAAGGTGATACAAACACCAAATATCTGACGGACAACGGCGTTTCCATCTGGAACGAATGGGCGGATGAAAATGGTGACCTAGGTCCTGTGTACGGCGCGCAATGGAGAAGCTGGAGTGGCGCTGACGGAAAAGTGGTTGACCAGTTTTCGGAAGTGATTGAGCAAATCAAAAAAAATCCGGATTCCAGAAGATTGATTGTTTCCGCTTGGAATGCGGCAGAAATCCCGAATATGGCTTTGGCACCTTGTCACGCTTTGTTTCAGTTTTATGTGGCTGATGGAAAATTGTCGCTTCAGTTGTACCAAAGAAGTGCAGATGTTTTCTTGGGAGTTCCTTTCAATATTGCGAGTTATGCCCTTTTATTGATGATGGTTGCACAAATTACAGGATTGGAAGTTGGCGACTATGTTCATACTTTTGGTGACGTTCATATCTATAACAATCATTTTGAACAGGTCAACAGACAGCTTTCCCGAGAAACAAGACCTTTACCAACAATGAAACTGAATCCTGAAATCAAAGATATTTTCGATTTTGATTTTGAGGATTTCACTTTGGAAAATTATGATCCGCATCCGGGGATTAAAGCACCGGTGGCAATATAAATCAGGCGGGAATTTCCCGCTTTTTTTTGTAACATTCCTCTAAAAACCAATACTTATCTCTTTTAAAAATAAATCAACGATATAATTCAATAAAATGAAGAAAATATTCATTGCTGCACTTTTTCTGAGTGCTGTATTTAATTCAAATACCATCTTTGCGCAATCAGAAACTTCGGGTAGAAATCCTGTTTACAGAGCAACGCATACCAAAGTTACAGAACTAAAACACACCAAACTGAAAGTCAATTTTGATTATCAGAAAGAACAGATGAATGGTGAAGAATGGCTGACCGCAAGCCCTTATTTCTACGCAACAAACGAGTTGACGCTTGATGCGAAAGGAATGCTGATCCACGAAGTAGCTTTAGACAAAAACGGTTCAAAGTCGCCTTTGAAATTCGATTATAAAAATGATGTTCTGAAAATCACGCTTGACAAAACGTACCAGAAGAATCAGGATTACACCGTTTACATCAAATATACAGCGCGTCCAAATGAAGTGAAACAGGAAGGCAGCGCAGCAATCAATGATGCTAAAGGTCTTTATTTTATCAATGCTCAAGGCAAAGACAAAGATAAGCCGACTCAAATCTGGACGCAAGGCGAAACCGAATCATCTTCTGCCTGGTTTCCAACCATCGATAAATCCAATCAGAAAACGACTCAGGAAATCTACATGACGGTTCCTGATAAGTATGTCACGCTTTCCAACGGACTTCTGAAAGATTCCAAAAAAGAATCCGGAAACCTTAGAACAGACCATTGGGTAATGGACAAAAGACATTCCACTTACCTTTTCTTCATGGGCGTTGGGGATTATGCCGTCGTGAAGGATAAATGGAGAAACATCGATGTAGATTATTACGTAGAAAAAGAATACGAGCCTTACGCAAAACAAATCTTCGGGAACACACCTGAGATGATCGAGTTCTATTCCAAAAGATTGGGATATGATTATCCCTGGGCAAAATATGCACAGATTACGGGTAGAGATTTCGTTTCAGGCGCTATGGAAAACACGACGGCAACACTTCATCAGGAATCTGCTCAGCAAAAACCCGGCGACCTGATCGATGAGAAAAAATGGGAGAATACCATCGCTCATGAACTTTTCCACCATTGGTTTGGAGATTTGGTTACGGCTGAAAGCTGGAGCAACCTGACAGTGAACGAATCTTTCGCCAATTATTCAGAATATCTTTGGCTGGAGCATAAATATGGGAAAGACGATGCGGATTACCATTTGAGAGAGGATCTTTCGGCTTACATTCACAATCCTGCTTTGTTCAGCAAGGATTTGGTGAGGTTTGATTACGCTTCACGCGAAGACGTTTTTGATGCTATTACATATAATAAAGGCGGCGGAATACTTCACATGCTGAGAAATTATCTGGGTGATGACGCTTTCTTTGCTGGTCTGACGGATTATCTTAAAAGCAACGAATATCAAAATGGTGAAGCTCATCAGCTTAGATTATCATTAGAAAAAGTATCCGGAAAAGATCTGAATTGGTTCTTCAACCAATGGTATTTCGGAAGCGGGAATCCGAAGCTGAGCTACACTTCCACTTACGAGCCTGTGAAAAAACAAGTCACAGTTGTCATCAGTCAATCTCAGGATAGACCTTTTGAGTTTCCTCTTGCAATCGATGTTTATGATAATGGGAAGCCGAAGCGTTCTAACGTTTGGGTAGATGCGAAAGCTAAAAACACTTTCACATTCGATTCTTCCAAGACACCGGATTTAATTAATATCAACGCAGACGGAATCCTGCTTTCTGAAATCACAGAAACTAAAACTCCGGAGCAAAGTTTATTACAGTTTACAAATTCTAAAGAGTTCCTGAGCAGATACAGAGCATTAGATTCAGTGAAAGAAGCGGATGCGAAGAATCCTGCGGTTATCAAGTTGTTGGCAGCAGCGCTTAAAGATCCTTTCTTCAGAATAAGGGAAAAGGCTTTGGAGCAAATTGATCTTTCTAATGCAGATCAGGCAAAAGCATTGACTGCTGATGTTGAAAAACTGGCATCCAATGATCCGAAAACTTTGGTTCAGGCAGCTGCTATTTCGGCTTTAGGAAAGTCTAAAAATGCAAAATACAGTTCACTTTACGAGAAAGGCATCAATGCTGTTTCTAATGCTGTGAAAGGTGCATCGCTGGCAGGAATTGCTGATTTGGATCCTTCAAAAGTATCGGGTCTGATGGACAAAATTGACCTGGATAATGCTTCCGAAGATCTGATTTCAAAACTGCTACCGATCATCGTTAAGAATAAAGTTGAAAAGCAGATGCCAGCCATAGGTACAACAGTTGCCTTCTATCCATTTATCAAATTCCAGAACCCGGAATTGGGAAAATCTGCGGAGGAAGGCTACAATTGGATTATGAGTTCTGACAACCTGAAAGCTACTGAAAAAGTAACCAAAGTATTGGTTCAGGCTAAGTCCCAAATTCCGGACAACCCACAGGTGAAAATGATGATTGTTCAGATGCTGAAAGACGGACTTGCCAAGAAAATGGAAGTTTTGAAGAATAACCCGAACAGTCCTACCATCCATCAGCAGGTAGATGCAATCAATAAAACATTGGAAGCATATAAATAGAGATCAGATTTTGAATTTAGATCTGAGAATAAATTCAGCTGATCAGTAGCATTTATAACCATAGCAAATAAGCCATCTCGAATTGAGATGGCTTATTTGTTTTCGGTTGTAAAAATCAGGTGATAATAAATCTCGCAGGCTTGAGTAAACACAAATTACGTAAAAGTACAACCAGTTAAAAGGCCGCCTGCGAGAAAGTTATAATAATGAAATCCCACAGATTTGCTAAAAAAACAACCTACAAATGATGAGAAAGCTAACTAACAAAATAGCTCAATCTGTGGGGAAATAATTTTAAAGTTAAATATGATTAAGCTTTCTTCTCAAAAGCTGCCAGTTTTAAAGCGTCTTTGATCATTTTGCCAGGGCGGAAAACTGCTTTCACACTTTTGATACTGGCTGCAGTCACGTCTTTTTTCCTTATCAGATCCAACACTGGATCCGCTGGCTTGCAGGGTAAAATATTCTCCGACGTACACGATCTTGCCGTCTGCCACATCTTCTGCAATCTTGGAAAATGTGCTTTCCAGTACGGCTAATATATCCGCTTTGGAAACTGTGGACATTGTGCTGGAATGCTTTGCTAAATCGGACAATGTAGTTTTACCGTCGCCGATTATCTGTGCATAGTACTTTGGAGTGGCATCGAGATCTCTTGGATTTTTGCGCGCAATTGGGCTAAATTTGATAGGCATCTGTTTGTGTTTTTTAGTTTAAAATTAAATTAATTCAACTTCATAAAAGTAAAAAAAATAATCACTCCGCAAAACAAAATGAATAATTATTTTAAGCTTTAAACGGTATTAAAGTTTGCTTTACCATTTCGTCTTGACGAATTGCTAATTTCATCTTGACGAATTAATAAAATCAACTTGACGAATTTGTAAACTCATCAAGACGAATTAATTCATTCCTGCAGATATCCTCTTCATCGCACTTCTGAAAGGGTGTTCATTATCGTAATTTTGATTAATATTTCAGCTTCTCTACTGTAGGAATAGGACGCAAAAAATCCCTTAATCAGTTTAACTAAGGGATGATGCATTTGTTATAACTCTTTTAAAGGATCCCAAAAGAGCGTTTTGAAATCCTTGATCTTCCAGTTTTCCTGTATGATTACATTTTCCTTTTCCAGCCGCTCCCGGAACGACGGAACCGACAGCTTGCCGGAACTGCTGATGACCCTGTGCGCAGGAACATCTTTCGGACAGCCGCCCATTGCATTGCCAACGTGGCGGGAATGATTGGGATAGCCCACTGCTTTTGCCACTGCGCCATAGGTGGAAACCCGTCCTTTCGGGATGAGCCTCGTGATCTCATAAATCTGTTGTCTGAATAGGTCGTTCATTTTTTTGTTTGAAATTAATTAAACGAATTCATAATTAATGTTTTTTTGATGACACTGAATCTGCAGCCCGGCTTGAGTGGAAATCCTTTTTTGCAGCTGGAAAAGCGAAGGCAAAAAAGATTGGGAACGGAAGACGGATAAAGCTGCCCAAAAAATATTAAAACTCAAGCAACTTGAACTTCAACTGCACTCCGAAGTTATCATTGAACTTGGTGGTATTGTAATGTCCTACTCTGTAGAAAAACGCCAGATTGAACCTTGAGCTCAAAAAGTTGTTGTACTCGAATCCAACCTCCTGATAAAGGTGGTCCAGCGGGGAGAAATTCTCTACCGTGTGGTACTCCGGATTCTTCATATCACCGATGATGCCCCTGGCGATGATGTCAAAACTGGAAGTGTTCTTTCCGAAACTTTTGAAATACCAAGGAATACGGTGCGAAACGTAATAGCCGACAAATTTGTCATTGAAATATTTTCCGGACGTCATTGTGGCAAATCCTAAATAACTGGTCAGAGAGAAATTAGACAATATCCCTGTTCCGCTATTTGCATCCAAACCGCCCATCTCGAAAGTGTGCCATAGTGGTGCTTTCCCGACGTAATAGCCTCCGTAAACTCTACCTAAAGTAGTTCCCCAGGCGCTACGGAACTGATGCGTCAATAAGGCATCGATCCTGCTGTAGTTGAACTCACCGCCCAAACTTTTGTAACCCTGCTCATAATTCAGGAAAGCTTCCGGGAAGTTTTGCTCATAGGTATATTTGCCGTTTGGTGTCATAATGTTTCGGCTAAACGGAGAAAATTTGATGGTAGCCAGTGAACTGAAATTCTCAAACTTTCTCGACATTCCCATAAACTCGTACGGAATGCCTGATTCCTCGTTCTGCTTTTTTCCTGAGATATCCAAGGTCAGAGAGTTCGTAAGATCTACCTGATAGCCAACTCTGAAACCGTCATATTTGTAATATTTGTCGTTTCGGATGGTCATTCCACTGTTGTTGATTGTCATTTTTGCATTCCAAAGATTCTGGCTGAATCGGCCGGAAGCGGCGACATCATTGAAATATTCTACTCGGAAGAATGAATTTCTGTTCAAAGTTGTTTTAAAATCCACACCTGCGCCATACTTGAAACCACGGTCTTTGAAACCATAAGCCAAGTAAACATCAGGCGAAATGTACTTGTTGAATTTTTCATTCAGTTTGAACCCTGCGCCCAATCTGAAACCTTCGTATCGGTTATATCTGGTCTGCAGAGGATTTATATCAACCATTCCAACTGTAAATTTTGCTCTAAGCAAAGCTGTAAGAACCTGAACCTTTCTGTCTAATGTATATTTTTTGCCAAGGCTGTCAATCTTCACATAAGTTACTTTTTCTCTGGCAGAAAGACTGTCTGTTCTATATTTGTTTAATAATGTTCCGTCTGTATTCTCAACACTCATCGTGTAACCGCTGAACTGCGAAGATTTTAGTTCCACAGGCGTTTTGAAGTCGAAATAATCTGCTTTCATATAGGCATAGTTCCCGAATTTCTTGACACTTTCGAGTCTTGCCTTTTTCTCTTCAGCCGTTTCATTTTCCTTTTTCTGAACGGTATTGAATTCTGAAACCCCCATTTTTATTTTAAGATTTTCAGTCTTCAAAAACCATTTATCATTAATAGGAACCCAAACTGAGGTTATGTTTCCATCCGACTTCACTTTGCTGTTGCTGTCAATCTTTTTGATGGCGTAAGAATCTTTATCGATGTAGAGGTAACCATTGTATTTTCTTCTATTGATTGGAACTTTGTAATCCACTTGTCGGAATCTGATGACGTAATTCATTCGGCCTTCGATTTCGATGGAATCCGTCAGGAAATATCTGTAAAGGCTTTTGTTTTCCGGAAGAATTTCTCTTGGGATTTTGTCTCTGTTGGACCTTAGAGCAAGCATTTCGTAAACCGGATTCTTCAAACCGGAGATTCTGTTATCCAAGACATTCACTTTCTCGCCGTACTTTTTAGAATAAAGAAATTCCATCGCGCGTTCCCACAAAAACAACTTGCTGTCTTTGGCAACAGACATCATCTGCTCGCCTTCTATAGAATCTTTTTTGTCTTTTTCCTTTTTAGGAAGTAATCTGTTGGTCGCTCTGGAAAGCGAATCTTTCCTTGCCTCTACGAATCTCGAATAATCCTTGATGCTGTCTTCATCCAAATCGAATGACATTTTCTCATAAGATTTATAGGAATAAGAATCCAAGGCATTTGGGGAATTATCCTTAAATTTTTTAAAAGTTTGGTCGATGATTGCCAAAGCGCGCGGGTCACTTTCGTTGGAAAGTGTAACGCCTTGTATTTGATTTGATTTGATATTATCGCGGTCCAGAGCCAGTTCCATCACTTTATCAACTACGACTTCATCGCCGATAAAATTGTCTATCTCCACATCCACCTTTGGACATTTTGTTGTAAAAGTGACAATTCCTTTATCATTGGTTCTGCCCAAAACCCTGCCGTTACAGGAAACTGCCGCACCTTTGATTGGCTTTTGATTGTCGGATCTGGTGACGGTAATTGTGCTTTGCGAATAAAGCATCGAAAAGGAAATAGAGAATAATAGCAGGTAAAGCGATCTCATCATAGTTTTAGTTATTTTTTTAATTAGGTATTAACCTTAAGCTGTAGGCAATTTATCAGCCAAACATTTAAATTTATGAAAATAAAAAACATCTCACAGATAATATGAGATGTTTCGAATAGTTTATTTTCGGTTTCTTAATTCAGTTCGAAGTAATTGAGGTTGGCATTTCCCGCTTCAAAGTACAGTCTTAACTTGTTTTCGCCTTTATCCAGAGCCACATTATTTACTGAAATCGTTTTCCAGATTCCTTTTCCAGTTGGAGGTAGTTTAATAGTTGCAAGGTCGTCACCATCTTCAGTTTTGATGACCAACTCGGAAGCTTGACTTGATTCATTATTATACCGAATACTTGCTTTGTACTTTCTTGCCTGAGCACTTTTCACTGTATATTGAAGCCACTCGCCTTTTTCAGTTTTTCCGACGAAGTATTTGTTGGTGATTTTATCTTTGCAAAGATAAATATCAACGCCATCATTTCTCATTTTGTTTCCTGAGTTCCATTCTGTGCGATTGCCGGTTGACACCCAAACATTCTGGAAATCATTATCAGAATAAGCACTTCCGAATCTTCCCAAATCGTAGTCTGTCGCAAAGATTCTTCCAGGCGCAATGTGCTTTTTGTAAGGCTTCGTAGATTCATCATTCACTTGTCGGAACATCGCATCGATGACATCTTTTTTAACTTCCACATTTTCCATTTTGTAGCTGTCAGCGATTTTCATTAGTGTTTTCCTTGCAAACTCTTTCGTTGGTTTCTGTCCGCCATTTTTCCAGTAGTCCAGTAATTTTTGATAATCCGGAGTGATTTTCACATTTGTTACGCCAGCAATATTATCAATCTTTTTCATAGGCCAATACGCATAACCGATGTTGTTTTTTAGTAACAACTGATTGAGTTCCGTAAACCAAACGTTGGAATTTTCCCCAGTCTCGCCCAACCAAACTGGAACATCCAGCTTTTGACGCATATCTATAATATTCTGAATAGATTCTGGCGCATTGGTCGTCCAGTATTTATGAAAACTCAGAACCAAATTGTTGTCCCAAAGTTTCGGTAAACCATTGTAATTATTTCCCCAGCCATTTCCTTCAAGGATGATAATATGGTTTTTGTCCACGTCTCTAATGGCGTCAGAAATATCTTTCTGAAGTTTCCAAAGTGGGGCGTTAGACATCTCATCTGTTCCGTTTGGATTCTTGCCAGTGAACGCGTAATTCGGTTCATTGATAAGGTCATAGCCAGCAATCCATTCTTTGTCTTTGTAGCGTTCTGCCAGTTTTTTCCAAAGTGCGATGGTCTTTTTCTGATTCTCCTCACTTTCCCAAAGATTTGGTTTTGATTTGTCATTATCCGAAATATTGGCGTCGTTCCCTTGTCCGCCAGGTGCAGCGTGAAGGTCTAAAATCAAATAGATTTTGTTGTCTTCGCACCATTGCAGAAGCTCATCTGTCATTTTGAAACCCTCTTCCAGCCATGTATTTTCGCCTTTTACTTTTTCTTTCTCGATTGGTAAAGTGTATAGGTCGTAATGCATTGGAAGCCGGATAGAATTGAATCCCCATTTTGCCAATGAATCGATGTCCTTTTTAGTGATTCCGTTTTTAAGATAGGCTTTGTAAAATTCATTTTTGCCGTCTTCGCCTGCGACTTCGGCAATCTTTTCTTTGATTTTGAATTGAGGTCCGGCAAAGCTATCAGTCTTTAGCATATAACCTTCCTGAAGCATCCAGCCGCCCAGTCCAAGGCCTTTCAGATAAACATTCTCACCTTTTGAATCTACAATTTTCTGACCTTGAGTCTTTAGAAATCCCTGTGCTGTCCCGAATTGAGACAATAAGAGTGCAGAAAAATATACGAGTCTCTTCATAATTTTGATTTTGATAAAGATAATATTATTTTCTTATCAGAAAAGCGATTTGAAAAACTTTAAGGATCAGAATAGATTTTATAAAAAAATTGCTATTGTTAACTACAAAAGTCACATAAGATATTTAAGAATCTTTGTGACTTTTGTAATTAATTAAATCTAGAATTTCATATTCTGGATTCGGACGGCGTTCAAAATTGCCAGCAAAGCGACACCTACATCTGCGAAAACGGCTTCCCACATATTGGCCAGGCCGCCAGCACCAAGGATCAGAACGATGATTTTGACACCGAAAGCCAATGCAATATTCTGATAGACAATTTTCTTTGTCGCTTTTCCAATTTTGATCGCTGTAGAAATCTTCGAAGGCTGGTCGGTCTGGATGATGACATCGGCGGTTTCAATTGCAACGTCAGAACCCAATCCGCCCATCGCAATTCCGACATCACTCAGGGCTAAAACCGGCGCATCATTGATTCCGTCACCTACGAACGCAACGATTTCCTTCGGATTATTTTTGAGGTTTTGTAATTTTTCCACTTTTCCTTCCGGAAGCAAACCTCCAAATGCCGAATCAATTCCTAATTTTCTGGCGATGTTTTGAGTCAATGCATCTTTGTCTCCGCTCAGCATCATCGTTTTTACACCGGCATTTTTCAGATTTTTGATGGCCAAATCCGAATCTTCTTTCACTTCATCGGAAATTACAACGTAACCTTTATATTGATTATTGATTGCCACAACAACCGTTGTTTCTACAATCTGGTCTAATTCCGAAGGATAATTGATATTGAAACTTTTCAGCAATTGCGTGTTTCCAGCCAGGATTTGTTTTTGATTAATGACTGCTTTGATGCCTTTTCCTGAAATCTCTTCTACAGATTCCGGCGTCTGGTCTGATGGATGAAGTTGCGAAATCGCTTTTGCAATGGGATGTGTGGAATGACTTTCGACTGATGATAATACTGATAAGAATTCTTCTTCGGAAATCTCATTGGCTATGACTTTTTGGACTTTGAAAACACCTTTTGTCAAGGTTCCGGTTTTGTCCATCACAACGGTTGTCACGTTTGCAATTAAATCCAGGAAATTGGAACCTTTGAACAAAATTCCGTTTCTGGAAGATGCGCCTATTCCACCGAAATAACCTAACGGAATGGAAATGACCAAAGCACAAGGACAAGAAATTACAAGGAAAACCAAACCTCGGTAAAGCCAATCTCTGAAAATATAATCATCGACAAAAAAGTACGGAATGAATGTAATCAATAAAGCCAAAACGAAAACTATTGGCGTGTAAACTTTGGCAAATTTCCTGATGAACAATTCGGTTTTTGCTTTTCTGGAACTCGCTTCCTGAACCATTTCCAAAATTCTGACGATAGAACTATTCTCAAATAATTTGGTGGTTTCAACTTCGATAACTTGGTCGAGATTCAACATTCCGGCAAGAACGTTTTCTGATTTTTTGATGGATGAAGGTTTGCTTTCGCCGGTCAAAGCTGATGTGTCAAGACTTCCTTTTTCTGAGATTAAAATCCCATCCAAAGGCACTTTTTCGCCAACTTTTATTTGAATCTTTTCCCCAACTTTTACTTCGCTAGGAGCAATTGTTTCCCATTTATTGTTTCGGAAAACGGTGGCTTCTTTTGGACGAACATCCAACAACGCTTTAATATTATTTTTGGCTTTGTTGACTGCAGATTCCTGAAACATTTCGCCAATGGTGTAAAACAGCATTACTGCCACGCCTTCCGGAAATTCTCCAATTGCAAATGCGCCGATTGTTGCGATTCCCATCAAAGAAAATTCATTGAAGAAATCAAAACTTTTGGCCAATTGAAACGCATCTTTGAAAACGGAAAATGCCACCAAAATATAAGATACAAAATACCAGCTGAATCTCAGCCAGACGTTATTCGTAAACCAATCGGCTTTAATCCAGAAATCTAATATTAGTCCGGAAAAAAAAATTGCTAAACTGATTATTAATCCCAATTTGGAATTGCTGTGCGAATGGTCGTGGTCGCTGTGGTCGTGACCTTCGTGGTTTTGTTTTTTTTTCGGTTTTGTTCCGCAACATTCTTCCATATCGAATAATTTTTAACAAATGTAGCGGTATTGGAAATGCAATGCTATTGCAAAGTGATGTTGGCTGATGGTAATTGGCTTTTGGCGATTGGCTTAAAACTCAAAACTATGGGTCTTCGAGAGCCTCAGACTGACAAAAGGGAATTTTTTAATTATTGAAAGTATTATCGAGGCAGTTTTCACAGATTCCTTTGGCGAAAAGTCTGATTTCATCGATTCTGAAAGTGGTTTTCATACTTTCTGGGAACGAGATATCTTCTTTGCAGGTGGTTTGTTTGCAGATTTTGCAGTAGAAATGGAGATGCCAGTCTTTGTGCGTTTTTTCGTCGCAATCGTCGTGGCACAATTTGTATTTTGTAGTCGTATTTTCCTGAATGCTGTGGACGATTCCTTTTTCTTCGAAGGTTTTTAAGGTTCGATAGATTGTCGTTCGGTCGGCGTTGTCGAAGTGGTTTTCGATTTCGGATAAGGAGGTGGCGACTTGTTGTGAGCTCAAGAAATCGTAAACCAAGATTCTCATACTTGTTGGTTTGGTGTTTTTGTGGATGAGTTTGTTTTCGATTTCTTTGTTCATAATGGTTTAATGGTTTTAACGCAAAGTCCGCAAAGGTTTTTTTGATAATATTAAAAATATTTTTTTACGGTTCGCAATGGCGCTTACGCTCAGGGAAGAAATAATGCGTAATTATCTCTCGCAGATCGGGCTGATTTTGCAGATTTTCTAAATACAATTTTGTCATTTCGTAGGAATCTCGGCAGTCTAGATTCCTGCGGAATGACAAACTGGATGTTATTTTATATTCTAAACTTATAAACTTTCAATTTTTTGACAAATCTTATTTTGATGACAAAATGTGAATTTGTAGACGAAATCCCTAGCCCCGATGGGAACGGCATCCTTTTTTATTTTTTTGGTGCTTCGCTTGATTTGGAAAACAAAACGTGTGAAAAAATAAAAAAGATATAGTGGACAGCGGGATTAAGCTCCTAATCAATTGTCTTATCGTAATTTAATCTATCAAAGTTAAGGGAAATAAGTCGGAATTTTTGATGAATCAGCAGATAATAAATACCTTTGAAAAAAATTTTGATATGGGCATAGCGGATTTGTTATTCAAAAGAAAAAAAGAACTGGCTGAAAAAAACCTGAGAAGTGGTCAGGATTATATGGTTGAAAACGGAAAAAGAGAAAGCGTGACGATTTTGCCAAGTGGTTTGCAATATGAAATCCTGGTGGAAACGGAAGGCCCGAAACCGACAGCGAAAAGTACGGTGAAATGCCATTATCACGGAACTACGATTACGAGCAAAGTTTTTGACAGCTCTGTAAAGCGCGGAAAACCAGCTTCTTTTCCATTGAACAGAGTAATCAAAGGTTGGACAGAAGGTTTGCAATTGATGTCGGTTGGGAGTAAATTCAGGTTTACGATTCCACCACATTTGGCTTATGGTGAGCAGGAGGTGAGTAAAGAAATCGGACCGAACAGTACTTTGGTTTTTGATGTGGAACTGTTGGAAATCAAGTAGCAATTGGCGGTTTGCTTTTGGCTTTTTGCTATTTGCTTTAATGTCAGTGTGATAACATTTTTGGTAAGTGATTTTGGGACTTGTAAAAAGTTAGCATTTTATTGAAATAAATCATTGTGGTTTTAAAAATTATTTTTATTTTTGCAACCTGTTAATCAACCTCTGACGAAGGACGTGAATGTTGCTTGGCTTGACAAAACAAATTTTTTATTACAAAAAATGGATTTAGTAAAATACGTACAAGATAAGTACATTACGAAAAAAGAATTCCCAGAATTCAAAGCCGGTGACACCATCACTGTGTATTACGAGATTAAAGAGGGTGCTAAAACAAGAACTCAGTTCTTCAAAGGTACTGTAATCCAATTGAGAGGAACTGGTCTTACTAAGACTTTCACTATCAGAAAAATGTCTGGTGATGTGGGTGTAGAAAGAGTTTTCCCTATCAATATGCCTGCACTTCAAAAAATCGAAGTTAACAGACAAGGTAGAGTTAGAAGAGCTAGAATCTACTACTTCAGAGACCTTAGAGGTAAAAAAGCAAGAATCAAAGACAAGTCTTACGGAGGTAAAAAATAATCCCGAGATTTTCTTCTTGAAATATAAAAGACCAGCATTTTTTGCTGGTCTTTTTGTTTGTTTAAAATAATTAAAAAACATAGGGCTTTGCCCTATGCTATTGATTTCGCCACTTTGTGGCTGGCTTTTCTAAATTACACCTAGCTCCTTCCCTACTTTCTCGAATCCAGCAATCGCTTTGTCAAGATTTTCTTTGGAATGTGCTGCAGACAACTGAACTCTGATCCTGGCTTTTCCTTTTGGAACAACTGGATAGAAAAATCCAATCACATAAATGCCTTCTGCTAAAAGTTTTTCTGCCATTTCCTGAGCCAATTTTGCATCATACAACATCACAGGAACAATCGCCGCGTCGCCGTCCGGAATATCGAAACCTTTGGCTTTCATTTCTTTTCGGAAGTATGCTGCGTTTTCCATTACTTTGTCTCTCAACGAAGTATCTTCGGAAATCATATCCAAAACTTTGGACGCTGCGCCTACAATTCCGGGTGCCAATGAATTTGAGAATAAATAAGGACGAGAGCGTTGTCTCAACATATCGATGATTTCTTTTTTTCCAGAAGTAAATCCGCCTAACGCGCCACCCAACGCTTTTCCAAGCGTTGACGTAATGATATCGACTCTTCCAATCACATCATTTGCTTCGTGCGTTCCACGTCCGGTTTTTCCGATGAATCCGGTTGCGTGAGAATCATCTACCATTACCAACGCATCATATTTGTCTGCCAAATCGCAAACGCCTTTTAGGTCGGCCACGATTCCGTCCATCGAGAAAACACCGTCTGTAACGATAATTTTGAAACGGTGATTTTTTTCGGAAGCGGCAATCAACTGTGATTCCAAATCTTCCATATTGTTGTTTTTGTAACGGTATCTAGCAGATTTACAAAGCCTTACACCATCAATAATTGACGCGTGATTCAGTTCGTCCGAAATGATGGCATCTTCATCTGAAAACAACGGTTCGAAAACACCACCATTAGCATCGAAACAAGCAGCGTATAAAATAGTATCTTCCATTCCTAAGAACTTGGAAATCTTAGCTTCCAAATCTTTGTGAATATCCTGAGTTCCGCAAATAAAACGAACCGATGACATCCCGTAACCGTGAGAATCGATTGCATCTTTGGAAGCTTTCATCACTTCCGGATTGTTGGATAATCCTAGATAATTGTTCGCACAAAAGTTCAGTAATCGCTTGCCTCCGACTTCTATCTCTGCACTTTGCTGGGAAGTAATGATTCTTTCTTTTTTGTAAAGACCGTCGTTTTCTATATTAGTTAGCTCTTTGGTAATGGTCTCGAGGAATTTTTGTGATATCATTTTTATTGATTTTCGATTTTAACAAAAATAAAAAAAGCACTTCAATTGAGTGCTTTTTTTAACTTTTTTATGTTTTCAATGTTAGCAGCGAATCACTCGCAGCCCGGCTTGAACGGAAATCCTTTTTTGCTTTGACTCTATTTCTATTTAAGACGAAATCTCCGGCAAAAAAGATTGGGAGTGGAAGACGGATTTAGCTGCCCAAATTATTCTTTTATAATCTTAACCGATTGATTATTAAATTTCAGAATATAGGTTCCTTTCGTAAAAGTTGCAATATTGATTTCAGAATCTTTATCCGTCGTTCCTTTTTTGATTAATTTGCCATCGATTGCAAAGATCTCGTAATCGGTAGATTTCTCTAAACCTGCAATTTGAATAAAAGATTTTGCCGGATTTGGATAGACGTTCAGCTTGTCATGGTTAGCATCATTTACCGCCAGGTTGTTGTCTCTCACAACTGTAGATCCTCTTGTAATGATCTGATTTTCATAATTAAAAGTGACACTTGTAACTGTAAATCCAACATCCTGTGTGAAATATTGGTTATTGGAAGTGTGATCTAAAACAAAGTAGGCAGTTTGTCCGCCAGATCCTGAAACTTTGATTGGAAGCGGCATTTCGAAGAAGCTGACTGTGGAACTGCTTCTTGTTTGTCCAACTCGAAATGTCAGTTTTCTTGTGCTCGCATTTTGGGTCCATTTGATTTGATAACTAGGATAACCTTCGCCATAAATCCAGTCATTGAAAAAATCGGTAAAATCTCTTCCTGTGTAGGAACTTAGGAAATTTCTGAAATCAGGCGTTTTTACATAACTGTATTCAAAAGCCGGATTGTTTTGATAGGCTTTCAACATTGCATAAAACTGAGTATCACCAAGAATCCATTTTATCATTCTTAAAACAAAACCACCTTTTGCATATGTTAATCTCCCGTCGAAAACTCTGCCAATATTGCTAAGTCCAGAATCTGGCACATAAACACTTCCTCCGGGATCACTTGTAATATCACTAATCTCACCTGCAAGGAAACTTTGAAACTGAGAAGGACTCATCAATGATTTTTCATAACTCAAATGCTCTCCAAAGGTAGCAAATCCCTCATTCAGCCAAATGTCATTCCAGGCTCCACAAGTGAGCTTATCTCCAAACCACTGATGCGCTAACTCGTGAGCAATCAACGCTTTATCAAAGTTGACCATAGATGTCATTGTTGCATGTTCCATCCCGCCACCCCAATTGAACATCATATGTCCATATTTTTCGTTTCTGTAAGGATATAATCCAAAGTGATCTTCAAAAGTCTGCATAGAGGTTGTAGTCCAATTAAGATTATCCCGTGTAGAAGGCGTATCAAAACTAGGATACACGTAATTGAGGAAAGGGAAGGAACTTCCTGTGGTGGTAATTGTAGAATTTATTTTTGTATAATTTGTAATTCCTAAAGCTAAAAGATAGGCAGGAATTGGATAATTGGTCTGCCAGTAAGTCAATTTTTTACCATTTCCAAGAATCGTTTCGGACATCAGTTTTCCATTTGATCCCACTGTATATTGAGCAGGTGTGGTCACTTTGATATCCATTTTTTCAATTTTGTCATTCATACTCTGTTTGGTTGGCCACCAGCCTTTTGCTCCATAAGGCTCAGACAATGTTGCTAGAACAGGATCTCCCGCTGGTGTGAAATCGGCTTCAAAGCTGGCAAAAGCACCGGAACTGTCGGGAACGCCGCTGTAAGTAATTGCTAAAGAATCTACTGCTTGCGCTAAAACAGTTGCTGGAAAATTAATTTTAATTTCATCTGTACTTAATTGCTGGAAAGTTAAATTCTGTCCATGATATTTAACAGTAGACACGGAAAGATTATCAGCCAAATCAAAATAAATAGTGCTGGAGTTTGACAACATTTTGAAATGTGAAGTCATTGTTCCTGAAACGAACTGCTGTGTAGGATCAAGGTCCAAATCCATCCTGACATATTGTAAATCATAGTTCAGCGTGTTGGGATTTACATTGAAATCCAGAATTGCTCGCGAGGCAGATTTTTTTTCCGATCTTATCAATCCTTTCCGATCAATATTATGAATTTGTCCAAAAATAATATTAATCATTAAACAAGTAATTATTAAAGTATAAAAACGTTTCATATTTTATAAAATTTATAAATCAAAGATAAAAAAAAACCCACAAAAAATTGCGGGTTTAACTTTATAAACTATTGATTTTTATAAATCTAAGGTTGGATCCAAAAGTTGCTCCATTCTGTCTTTCACTTGAGCTACGGAACCAGAAAACTTATTGATCAACAAGGAAAAAGCAAGTGTTCTGTTGCTTCTGGTTTTAATGTATCCCGCTAAACATTTCACGCCATTTAGCGTTCCGGTTTTTGCAAAAATCTGTCCGTTTGAATTCACCAAAAACATATGTTTAAGCGTTCCCGTTTGCCCTGCAATTGGCAATGATTCCAAATATTCTTTATAATACGGTGTTTTCATCATCGCTGTCAAAAATTTAACCTGAGAAATCGGCGTCACCGTATGAGCTTTGGAAAGTCCGCTTCCATCCATATAATTTAGACCAACTGTATCAAAATTGATGGCTTTCAAATGGTCTGTAACAACAATCCTTCCAGATTCTGTAGTCTGATCACCAAGTTTCATAAAGCCATTCGATTTCAAAATAGCTTCCGCATAACCGTTATCACTTCTTTGATTGGTGTAATTTACGATTTCTGCTAAGGTTGGAGATTTATAAGTTGTAAGAATTTCTCTCGGTTCAGGATCCTTATCCACAATTTTGGGCGTTACTTTTCCTGCAATTAAAATTTTATTTTTAACCAAACCTTCTCTCAATTTATTTGCCAAAAAAGCTGGTGGATCTGCAACCTTCGTAGTTACCCAAGCGCCATCAAATTCGTCTGCAAAAACCATTTTATTGGAATATGGTGAAACGTAAAAATACTTTTTAACCTGATTGAAAGGATTATTGGATTGGCTTACAATCAGCTTTTCGTTTCTTGGATTGATATCTTTCGTGGTTCCAACCGGCAAATAGTAATTAGCCTGTTCCAACCAGACAATATTTTGTGGAAGTTCGGTTTTATTCTCCTTAAAAATCGCTGTTTGGATAATGATATCGCCAGTGATTTTTTTGATTCCTTTTTCTCTGATAGCCTCAAGATATTGTGTCACAATCTGTCCATAACTTGCAGCACCACCTCTGTTTCCGCCCAAAGAAGGATCTCCACTTCCGACGATATAAAGATTTCCTGTCAAAGTACCTTCCGCATCTACACTGCCGGAATATTCCAGCTGTGTATTCCATCTGTACTTGGTTCCCAGTAGTGCGAAAGCTGTTTCTGTTGTTAATAATTTGGTTGTTGAAGCCGGAACCAGAGGCGCAGTTTCATTATAAGAAGTGACGATTTTCCCAGTTTTCGTATCATAAACCACAAATCCCCAATTCGCATTTCTTAGAACAGGATCGGTAAACATTTTGTTGATGTTGAATTCGATCTGATCTTTTGGTGATAACAGTGCTTTCTCAGCAGTGATATCTTTCACTAAAGTTTGCTGATCTGCAACCTGAGGCAAACTTCCGGCAGATGTGCCTTGTGAAAAGATAAATGATGAAAAACCGAAGGCTAAAATCGAAAAATAATTTTTGAATTTATTCATTCTCAAAAGAATTACATTTTTATTGAATTATTTTTAATTAAGACTTTGAGATCAAATCCTTAATCTCAAAACGTAGTAAATTTAGAGAATATTGCCAAGCTAAGTACGGGAGACCGTAATAAAAGATTCAAAATTTTGTTAATTATCGTTAAAAATCGACCAGAAAATCTTTTTTGATAGATTTGTATGCGGTAATTTCATCAAATTCTTCCAAAGATTTCGCAAGCAATTCTTTGTAAATTTTGTAGTTTTTATTCTTCGGAAACTTCAGTAAAATCTGATATTGATAAAGATTGTTGATTCTGGCAATCGGGGATTTTTCTGGTCCGAGAATGCATTCTTCGGGAATATATTTTCTCAAAACCGAACCCAGAAATTGTGAAGCTCTGTTCAATTTGTCTTCCTTTCTGTGTTTCAGCTCAATCATTATCAATTTCACAAATGGTGGATAGAGAAATTTCTTTCTTTCATCTAGGAGATAATCGTAAATCTCTTTAACATTCTGATTTTTAATCAATTCAAAAATAGAATGCGATGGATTATAAGTTTGAATCAAGATTTTCCCATCGCCAGAAATTCTTCCTGCTCTTCCTGCAACCTGCGTAATCAATTGATAAGCTCTTTCCTCCGCCCGAAAATCCTGCACGTAAATCAAAGAATCTGCTTTCGGAATCACGACCAATTCTATATTCTCAAAATCCAAACCTTTGGAAATCATCTGCGTTCCAACGAGAATATTGGTTTCGCCATTTTCCAGTTTTTCGTAGAGTTTTTCGTACGCAAATTTTTTGCGCATTGAGTCAACATCCATTCTGTCAACTTCAGCGTCGGAAAATATATTTTTTGTTTCCTCTTCTATTTGTTCTACACCAATTCCTCTCGTATTCAGATTGTTGCCGTGACAGCTCGGGCAGAAAGTTGGTTTCGCTGCGCGATGACCGCAATAATGGCATTTCAGTTCGTTCGCTGCTTTGTGATAAGTCATTACAACATCACAATTGCTGCAATATGAAACGTGTCCGCAAGTTTCGCATTCGATAACATTGGCGTATCCACGGCGATTGTGGAGAATGATGCTTTGTTTTTTGTGCTCCAATTGAAGATTGATTTCGTCAACCATTTTCTGGCTGAAGTTCCCAATGATTTTCTTCTGACTCTGCGCTTCCTTAACGTCAATAATTTCAAATTTAGGAACGTCCACGTTGCCGAATCTCTCATTCAAAGGAACATAGCGGATTTTATCTTTCATCGCTAAGTCATAGCTTTCCAACGATGGCGTTGCTGAACCGAGAATCAGTTTTGAATTGTAAAATTCCGCCAACATCATCGCCGAATCTTTCGCATTGAAAAAGAAATTGGAATCTCTGGATTTATACGCAGAATCGTGTTCTTCATCCACAATTATCAATCCTAAATTTTCAAACGGTAGAAACAAGGAATTCCGTGTTCCAATCAGGATTTGAAGGTCATTTTTTTTGATTTTCCGCCAGACTTCTACTCTTTCAAAATCCGTTAATTTGTTGTGATAAAATCCGAGTTTTTTGCCGTATTTTTTTTCAAGACGAATGGTGATTTGTTTTGTCAACGCAATTTCTGGCAAAAGCAAAAGCACATTTTCCCCCGAATTGACGTAGTCTTCAATTTTTTCTAAATAAATATGTGTTTTTCCGGAAGATGTGATTCCGTGGAGCAAAACGTTTTTGTCTTCTTCGAAAGCCTTGTTAATTTCTGAAATGGCTATCTTCTGATTTTCAGTTAATTGCTCAATTTCTTCCAACTCACCTTCATAAGAATCGATTCTGTCTTTTTCGAGATAATATTCTGAAACCCAACCTTTTTCTATCAAAGATTTGAGTTGTTGATTCACAAAATTGCCTTCATCAAAAACCAAAGATTTCCGAATTGGTGTTTTGGGCTCATCAATTTGCTTTGATAAAATATTGAGAAATAAATCTTTCTGCTTTTTGGCTTTGTCCAATTTCAAGAGAATCTTCGCCAGATTTTCTGAAACCAAAGCTTCATCATTCACTTTCACGTAAGCGATTTCCTTGGCCTTATATTTCTCCGTTATTTTTTCATCAACAGAAATATAGCGTTCATCAATCAAAGCATTGATGGTTTTGATGATTTCTTTTTTTGGAATAAAGGCTTCGATTTCCTGCAAGTTCAACATTTGACGCACTTCTAAAGCTTGCAAAAGATATGTTTCGTTCGCGTCCAGATTTTGCCAATCAATTGTTCTTTCTGATAATAATCTGACGTAAGTTTCACTTTCCAATTTCAGTGAAGATGGAAATGCAAAACGGTAGATTTCGCCAAGATTACACAGATAATAGGAACTCATCCAATTCCAGAATTCTAGTTGTTGCTTTGGAACAATCGGTTGATTGTCAAGTAAATTGATGATTTCTTTCGGAACAAAACTATCCTCGAATTCATCAAATAATTCGGCGACAATTCCAGTGTAGATTTTCTTTCCGCCAAACGGAATCAGAACGCGCATTCCAACTTCAATCTTGTCCATAAAATCTTCGGGAACTTTGTAGGTGAAAGTTCCTTTGAGATTGAGTGGAAGGATGATTTGGGCGAAGTTCATTTTTTGTCAGAAGTCGGAAGTCTGAGGTCAGAAGATTATTAAAAGGTAAGATAAATTATATTATTTCAGAACTAGAATTCTTACTTGTCACCATAATGACCTTTTGCAGAAATGATTTCTACGGTTACGATATTTTCTTCGACACTGTAAACCAAACGGTTTTTGTTGTCGATTCGTCTTGACCAAATATTGGATTCTTGAAACTTCAAACGCTCTGGTTTTCCTGTTCCGAAATAAGGATTTTTCTGAATTTCTCCTAAAAGTTGAAAAAGCTTTTTTAATAAAATTTGATTCCCCGATTTTTTGTAAAAGTCTATGTCTTTTTGCGCTTGTTTCTTGAATATTAACTCATAGCTCATAAACCCAAAAAGTTTTTGATATCGTCTTTTGTCTTTAAAACAACAGCTTTTTCCTTGTTATCCTTTGCATTATCAATTCTTCTTTCCAATTCCGCTACATTCTCCGGAATATCAAAATATGGGTCGTTGCTGGGACTTAAGCTATCTGATTTTTCTTCTTTAAAAACAAATTGCGCATCCAAAGCTTTCAAGACTTTTTTGATTAATGATGCTTCCTTTCTGTTTCTTGGGTGTATGATGATTGATGCTTCCATCGTATTTTATTTTATTAAACCTCTACGAATTTACAATTTTTAATTTTTGATCAAAACATCATTTATCAATTATCATTCATCATTGATGACTAAACCGTATAACTCTGGAACGCTTCTTCCAAACTTCCGAATTTCCCTTTGAACTCAAAAATTGGAGAATCCTGGATGATGTTTCCTTGGTGAATCAAAATCACTCTGGAACAAAGCGCCTCCACTTCCTGCATAATGTGTGTGGACAAAATCACGGTTTTTTCTTTCCCGATTTCTTTGATGACGTTTCTGATTTCGACGATTTGATTGGGGTCGAGTCCGTTGGTTGGTTCGTCTAGGATTAATAAATCTGGCTCGTGGAGAATAGCCTGGGCAAGTCCGACACGCTGTTTGTAACCTTTGGAGAGTTGTGAGATTTGCTTGGATTTTTCTGGCGTGATTCTTACCAATTCTATCACTTCTTCTACTCTTTCTTTTTTAATGTTGTGAAGATTGGCGACGAATTGCAGATATTCTTTCACGTACATCTCGTTGTAAAGCGGATTGTTCTCCGGCAGGAAACCGATGTTCTTTTTGGATTCGATTTCGTTTTCTTTGATGTTTTTGTCATTAAACAAAATTTCGCCTTCGTCAATTTTCAGGACGCCTGTGATGGATTTCATCAAGGTGGATTTTCCAGCGCCGTTTGGGCCGAGAAGTCCGATGATTTCGTTATTTGAAATGCTTATGTTGATATCTTTGAGCGCAGTTTGCTCTCCGAATTTTTTTGTGAGTCCTGAAATTTTTAATGACATCTGTGATTTTTATAAATGATAGATGATGAATGATAATTGATTTACAAAATTAGGAAAAATTACTGTGTTTAAAACATTCAGTTTGTCATTCTGAAAGAATCTCAACAGTTTAGATTCTTTCAGAATGACAATATTCTGGATATAAATATTGAGGTTTATGTACCTAAAAACTTGATTCTTTTGTTTTTGTTCTTGTGTCTTCCTTTTTTTTGTAACAAATTATTTTTATTTCTACTAACCGAATAGAGATAAAGCAAGAATGGATTCTGAGAAAGAATTTTTAAAGAAAATCGATAAACATAAAGGGATTATTTTCAAAATCTCCAAAATGTATATGGACAATCGTGATGACCAAAATGACCTCTTTCAGGAGATTGTTTATCAGGTTTGGAAGTCTTTTTCGAGCTTCGAAGGGAAATCAGAATTCTCAACCTGGCTTTACAGAATTGCTTTGAATACGGCGATTATTTTCCTGAAATCGGAAAAGCGACGGAGTTTTATTCAAAACGATGATGTTTCGCTTTATAAAATCAAAGAGGAAGATTACAACCTCGAAGATGAGCTGAAACTGAAGCAAATGTATGAAGCCATCCAAAAACTGAATCCGATTGACAAAGCCTTGATTTTCTATTATCTCGAAGATTTTTCGGGAAAGGAAATGGCGGAACAAATGGGAATCTCGGAGGGAAATGCGAGGGTGAAACTGAATCGTGCGAAAGAGAAACTTAAGGAATTGATTTTGTAAAGGGCTTCGAGAGCCTCAAACTGACGAACAATAAAGACACAAGATAAAAGGCAAAAGAAAAGTAAGCCTCAGTCTGACAATTCTAACATCTAATATCTAACATCTAAAAAAAATATGGAACTCGATCAACTTAAATCACTTTGGGATAAGGAAGATGTTTCCGAAACGCCGGAAATTTCGCCTGAAAAACAACGACAGCTGCATCATCCTTTGGAACGAATCAGGAAAAACATGCGTTATGAATTTTGGTCAACAGTGGTTTTGATGCCAATTATTTTAATGATAATCTGGTTTTCTCCTTTGCCTTTCAGATTCAACTTGTATTTGGAAATTCTGGTGCTTTCTATGACTTTGGTAACAGCATTTTTCTTTAACAAATTCTTCAAGCTATATAAAGAAATCGGCAATCCTGCGCTGGGAACTTTGGACTCGCTGAAAGACCTGTTACATCAGTTTGATCTTAACAAGCAATATTATGTTTCATTCTACCTGAGTTTTGTCCCATTTTTTGTTTGTGAAATGATCATCGTTTTGGAATCAATTCCGCAGACTCATAACTATTCAAATGCAATGCTGGCTATGGTTTTTCTAGGTTCGGTTGCGTTTGGACTCACAATGGTTTATTTTATAGGAACGGTTTGGTTCAAATATTTTTATGGAAAATATATCAAAAAGATTGAAGTTTTGGTTGAGGAAATGAAAAAATAATTATCTATTTACATTCTTCAGCAAAGCACAGACAATTAAAGTCGCAAATTCATTAGTTTGCGGCTTTTTATTTTATTAATAAGCATCTGATTTTCATAAGCTGAAAATTTTTGTAAATTTGCACACTTATGGGACAAATCCTGTCAATTGACTACGGAAAAGCAAGAACGGGAATCGCCGTAACAGACGATATGCAGATCATCGCAAGTGGACTGACAACGGTGGAAACGCCAAAACTTGTGGATTTTCTGAAAAAATATTTTTTGGAGAATATAGTGGACGAAATTGTGATTGGACTTCCCACGGATTTAAAAGGAAATATGTCCGATATCGAAACTGAAATTCAGAAATTTATTTCAGCCTTTGAGAAGGATTTTCCGGACAAAAAGATCAATCGTCTTGATGAGCGTTTCACTTCCAAAATGGCTTCTTTTTTTATCAGCCAAAGCGGAAAAAGTAAAAAACAAAGACAGGAAAAAGGATTGATCGACAAAGTGAGCGCAACGATAATATTGCAGAATTTTTTAGAACAAAAAAGATGATTTTACCAATTAGAGCCTTTGGCGACGCGGTTTTAAGGAAAAAAGCACAGGAAATAGACAAAGATTATCCTGAGCTGCAAACACTGATCGAAAATATGTTCGATACGATGAACGGTGCCAACGGAATTGGTTTGGCAGCGCCGCAGATAGGTCTGGATATTCGTCTTTTCATCATCGATGTTTCGCCACTTGCTGATGATGAGGATTATGAAGATATTGCGGATGAGTTGAAAGACTTCAAAAAAGTGTTCATCAATGCAAAGATCCTGGAAGAATCTGGCGAAGAGTGGAAATTCAACGAAGGATGTCTCAGCATTCCGGAAGTTCGTGAAGATGTGAAGCGCAAATCGACCATCAAAATAGAATATTACGACGAAAATTTCGTTAAACATACCGATACTTTTCAGGACATCAGAGCGAGAGTGATTCAGCACGAGTACGACCATATTGAAGGAATCCTTTTCACAGATCACTTGAGCGCATTGAAGAAAAAAATCGTGAAGGGAAAACTTCAAAAGATTGCAAACGGCGACGTGAGCGTGAATTACAAAATGAGGTTTCCGAAATAAAGATGGAAGTTGGATGCGGGAAGATGAAAGTTTTCTCAATCCAAATCAATCAACCATCAACAGACAACTATCAACTAAATTAAAATAGATTAAAGAAAACATACTAAAATGCAGTTAGAAAAAATTATTTCAATCTCCGGAAAACCGGGACTTTTCAAATTGGTTTCTCAACTAAAGAACGGATTTATCGTTGAAGATATCTCGACTAAAAAGAAAACAAGTATCTCAAACTCCAGCCAGGTAAGTTTATTGGACAATATTGCGATGTTCACTTTTGACAAAGAAGTTCCATTGTTCGAAGTTTTTGAAAATGTTGCAAAAAACTACGATTACAAAGCGACCATCAGCCACAAATCTTCTGGCGACGAGCTTAGAGCTTTTATGACAGCATCTCTTCCAAACTATGATGTAGAAAGAGTTTACGAATCTGACATCAAGAAATTGGCTCAATGGTACAACCTTTTACACAGAGCGGGCTACATCACGCCGGAAAGTTTCGTAAAAACTGAAACACCATCTGAAGTGGTAGTCGCCGAAGAAAAAACGGAAGAACCAGGAGAGAAAAAACCTGCAGCTAAAAAAGCACCTGCAAAGAAAGCAGCTCCAAAAACGGAAGAAGTAGCCGAAGAAAAACCGGCAGCTAAAAAGCCGGCAGCTAAGAAAACGACTAAAAAAGAAGATTAATTTTCATCATTAATTTCAATTCATAAAACTCTCTCAGAAATGTTTATTTTTGAGAGAGTTTTTTTTGTGTCTTCGAGAACCTCGGACTGACATCTCGAGAAATGTTATTAATATTAAGATTGTCATGCTGAGGCTCTCGAAGCATTTTCAATAAAAAAATTCCTTATTAATGAAAGTAGTCTCACTCGTTCCATCCATTACGGAAACCTTATTTGACTTAGGTTTGACTTCTAATGAAATTGTCGGAAGGACAAAATTCTGCATTCATCCGAAAGAGCAAATCAAAGATGTTGAGATCATTGGCGGAACGAAGAACCTTAATATTGAAAAGATCAAAGCTTTAAAACCCGACCTCATCATTGCCAATAAGGAAGAAAATGTGAAGGAACAAGTGGAAGAATTGATGCAAGATTTCAAAGTTTTGGTGACGAATGTGGAAACTTTGGAAGACAATTATTATTTGATCAAACAACTTGGACGTCTATTTGGGAAGGAAGAAAAAGCGCAGTTTTTGAATATTAAAACCTACGAAGTTTTCGACATTCCGAAAACAGAAAAGAAGTTAAAAGTCGCTTATTTGATTTGGAAAGATCCATATATGACGGTTGGTGGCGACACTTTTATTTCGAGGATCTTGGAAGAATTGGGCTTTGAAAATTTGTTTAAAGACCAAAAACGTTATCCCGAAGTTCAATTGGAAGTTTTGAAAGAGGCAGATTTGATTTTTCTCTCTTCAGAGCCTTTTCCTTTTAAAGAAAAACATATCGCAGAAATCCAGAATGTTTGTGTTGATCAGAAAATTATGATTGTGGATGGCGAGGCTTTTTCGTGGTATGGTTCGCACTTGGCGAAGCGTGGAGAATATTACAAAGATCTAGTTAATTATATAAATCAGCAGTGAGTTTTAATTCAAAAATTCATTAACATAGAATGAATCAATCACTAGTAAAGATGATGTAATAATTATAAAATAAAAATCAATTTTGTAGACATTGTATTTTTTGCGTGTTTGGCTATTTAAAAAAAACAAGGAAAACAACAAGAAAGGTAACACTATAAGAAATGTCTGAGAAAGATTATAATTATCGTATCCTAAACCTATCTTAATAATTGTAATGAACAGATGACAAAATAATCCAAACCAAGAAATTACACTTAGAGTCCATCCATTTCTATTATTCTTCAATAATAAAATCCCACTGCAAATAAACAAAGTAGCTAACAGAAAACTTAAATTAAATTTGATAACTAAATTTGTATTTAAAATATTTATACTATTTATTTTTAAGTTATCATTCCAAATCACTAAACCCCAAATTGTAAATAAAAAAATAAAAAGTCCAAGTAGTATTTGTAAATATGTTAAAATTTTTTCAAAAATTTGAATCAACTTTTCCATATTTACAAATAACACAATATTTTATGTTTATATTCTACAAAACCTTCGCAACCTCATCACAAAGCCACTTCAGCATTTCCTCATCCTCTTTTGTGAAAGGATCGATGGAATGACTGTCGATATCGATTTGGCCGATGTTTTCACCGTCTTTGAAAATTGGAACTACGATCTCTGCTTTGGTATCGATGGAACAAGACAAATAGTTATACTGAGCGTGAACATCTGGCACCACGAAAGTCTCACCAGAAACCGCTACCTGACCGCAAATTCCTTTTCCAAACGGAATGATCACGTGATCCGTAACCGCACCCACGTAAGGCCCAAGAGCCAACTCGTCTTTGTCGCCGTTTTTGAAGTAAAATCCTGTCCAGTTGTAATAAGAGATTTCTCTATCCAAAAGCTGACAAACTTTCAGAAGTTTCACATTTGTATCTTGTGGACTTTCCAAAATTACTGAAAGTCGTTTTTTTAGCTCTACCATTTTTTTATTTTAATCCTTCGAAAGTTAATTCTTTATATCCGAACATTCCTCGGTCTTTTATCATTTGTGCCACACTCTTCGGCAATTCCTCTTCCCAACCCAAATCGTGGGCCATAATCTTTTTCAGGATCTCTCTGGAATAGATCTCCAGGAATTTTGGATTATATTTTTCGATGTCAACAATTCTCTTATTGAGCTTGAAGTATTTGTATAATTCTTTCAGATTATCGTGAACTTTTAGATTCTCTGAGGTCAGCAATTCGCCATTCTCAGGGTCTTTGTAAGGATACAGATAAACGCGCATATCTTTTTTAAAGAACTTACCGAAGGCTTCCAAAATTCCGCCTGGAAGATTTTTGTAATATTCCTCATCGAAAACGTCCAAAAGGTTGTTCACACCCATTGCAACGCCAATGTGTTGATTGGTAAACGATGAGAAATAATCCACCATTCTGTAATACTCTGAGAAGTTGGAAATCATCACCGTATAGCCTAAAGTTCCAAGAATATCGACCCTATCAAGGAAATCACGCTCATCGATATCGCCGGCCGCTCTTAGATTCGAAATTGTTATTTCAAATAGAATCTGCGTATTCTCACTGTCGCAGGCATTATCCTGATTGAATAGATCCAAGCCGTGCTCGAACATATCAATATTCACGCGCGTTACAGGACGGAAACTTCCTCTTACTGCAAAAATATTTTTCTTATAAAGAATGTCTGCAGGCAACATATTGCTTCCTTTGGAGTTAAAGATCACCGCGTCTGTCATTCCCAATTTCACCAACTGAAGACTCATCAGACGATTGTCAACATATTGGAAAGCCGGTCCGCTGAAGTCGATCATATCAATTTCCAAACGGTCAAGTGAAAGATCATCATATAAAGATTCAACCAAAACTCTTGGATTATCGATATAGAAATAAGCGCCGTAGATCAGATTAACACCTAAACTTCCCAGAGTTTCCTGCTGCAAAGTTGGATTGGTTTCTTTGAATTTGACGTGGATTACGATCTCGTTATATTCTTCGCTTTCGGAATTTTGATATCTGATTCCCACCCAACCGTGACCTTTGGAGGTTTTATCGAAATTGATGGTTGTTACTGTATTGGCGTAGGAAAAGAACTTTTTTCCCGGATTTTTCTCTCTCGGAATCCTTTCTTCTATGAGCGCCATTTCGTAGCGCAGCATCTTACGGAGACGGTTTTGCGTAACGTATCTGTTTTTGTTTTCGGTACCGTAGATGGCATCACTGAAATCCTTATCGTAAGCAGACATCGCTTTTGCAATCGTTTGAGAGGCGCCACCAGCCCGGAAGAAGTGTCTCACAGTTTCTTGACCCGCTCCTATCTCGGCAAAAGTACCGTAGATGGATGAATCTAAATTGATGGCTAATGCTTTCTGCTTAGGGGTAAGTTTTGGCTTTATCACGAAGAATTAGATTTATTTTGTAAATTTACCAAAATAACAGCTAAAATAAAAATGCTTTTAAAATTTTTAGGCACCGGTACTTCGCAAGGCATTCCTGTTATCGGCAGCCATCATCCGGTCTGCCTTTCTACCAACCCAAAAGACAAGCGTTTACGTACATCCGCACTCGTAACTTCGGATTCCGGAAAGAAAATATTAATTGACTGCGGCCCCGATTTTCGCCAGCAAATGCTGACAAACCACGAGGAACAAATTGACGCAGTTCTGATTACTCACGAACATAACGACCATATTATCGGTCTGGATGATCTTCGTCCATTGATTTTTAAGAATAAATCCTCGATGCCGATCTACTGTAATTCCAGGGTTGCTGCAGAAATTAAAGATCGTTTTCCCTACGCTTTTATCGAACATAAATATCCTGGTGCACCAAGTTTTGATCTCTTTGAAATTGAAAAGAATTTTAAATTGTTTGATGAAGTGGAGGTTCAGCCAATTGACATTGTTCATTCGGAAATTAATATTCTCGGTTTTAAGTTTAAAAATCTTGCTTATATTACCGATGCGAGTAAAATTGATGATAAGGAAAAAGAGAAACTGAAAAATCTGGACTTTTTCATTATTAATTGTCTTAGAAAAACAGAACCTCATCATTCGCATTTCATTTTGCCACAGGTTTTGGAACTGGTTGATGAACTTAAACCTAAAAAAACCTACCTGATTCATATGAGTCATCATCTGGGATTCCATGATGAAGTGGAAAATGAGCTTCCGGAGAATGTTCATCCGGCGTATGACGGTCTGGAAATTGAATTTTAATAAAAATATACTTTTGATTTACAGTCCGTTAAAAAATAAATAGAAAATTATGTGTCAATCATTTTTATCAGCTCAAAAATAATCCTATATTTGCACACCAATTTAAAACAAACATCAGCCCAGTTGGCGGAATTGGTAGACGCGCTAGACTCAAACTCTAGTATCGAAAGATGTGCCGGTTCGATTCCGGCACTGGGTACAAGACCGGAAAAAGGTGATTATTCACTTCTTTCCGGTTTTTTTTACTTTTACTTCACCACATCAACTGCCATTTGCTATCCACAAACTGCTCAAAGCTGAGAATTTTAGTATCTTTCAGTTTCCAAATATGTGCTACCTCGCAGAATATGATTTCCTGTAACTTTGTAAGTTCCGGTAAGTGTAAATGCTACTACTTTATCATCACTGGATACATAATCTTCCGGAGTGAATTTATAATCAATCCATTCGCTTCTCAATCGGCCAAGATATTTTTGGTTATTTCGTACAAGCCAATTTAAGTTCCTGCATAAGAAAAACCATTAGCTTCTCTCCGCGAGATGTCACCTGCAAATATCTCCTGCCTTCTTCCGTAACTTTCAAAGCTGGAAGTGACCTTACATCGATGCTGTACGGATAATCTTTGAATAGACATACAAAAGTCTCTCTCCCTTCAATATCGCTTGTTAACTACCTGGTGCAAAAGGAACTTCTAATACTATGTCTTCAGCACAAAGCTCTGTCCACCTCTTTCAGATCTATTGCATGGAATTTATCTAAATCTCAATCATAATCTTTTCGGTGAGCGCAAAGCTAATCGTAGAATTACTACACTTTTCAAAATACTATTTTAATCTGCTGATCAATTGGTACGAGTTCTTTAATTTTATAATTAAGTAATAATTTTTTTAAGCTTTAAAATTTTATTAGCACATCCCAAGCATAACAATGAGTAATAGAATTTGCCGAACAGCTTATTTTAAATACATTGTCTTGTCACTGATGAAGAACTATGTAGAAGCTTGGTTATCGTTTCCAAATTGCTGTAAAATGATGACCTCTTGAAAATATAACGTGGAATAACATTTGATGATGAATCTAAAAGACAGGCAGATAGGCAAAAAAGTCTATACTTAATTTATAATATAAGTAAGAAATCTCCAGCCCAATTACTTCATAAGGTTGAAAAAATGAAAATGAGCTCGATCTAAACAATGTTTAAAATTGATTTACCATGAAAAAGTATTCTGATTCTTTGGAAAATAATTATAACAACAATAATTTTTCGTTTGATGATTATGATGATGATCATTTTACGGATTTCGATTATCCGGAAAATGATTATCAAGGAGAGATTGTAAAAGCTGACGATGCAGAAGACGAAACAGCATCTACAGCCTCAGAAGATAATGAAGATAAGAAAGAAAATACCGAGAAAAAAAAGGAATCCAGCGAAAATCAAGACAATTCAAGTGAACACGACGGCAAATTTTTTGTAGTTCAAAAAGGAATGGCCTGTTGTGACAAGGGTTCAAAATTTCCTAATTTCAAAGTTACAAGCCACCAGAAACATTATTGGAATGATGAAAATGGCGAGTCTGATTATCTTTCAGTCACAGAAGATGATCTTAACTTTAATCCTGCTGCAATTCCATTTGGAACCTGTAGTGTAAAAAATGGTAATCCTTGTGCGTTTGCGCCAGTAGGGAAATGGACAAAAACCTATGACAAGGTAAAGATAATGGGTAAAAAACCTTTGACAGAAATTTCAGAATTAAAGTGTGCAGTCGGAGGTAAAATAACTGTTATGAAACACGGACAACAGAGTGCTGCAGGAAAAAGCAATGTGAAAAATGCTGATTCCAGAGAGCAACAAGTGTACAATCCAATTATGGATTTCGGAGAGTTTCAAGATGAAGTAAATCAATCTGACCAACAATATTACGAATAATGTTATGGGGACAATTATCGGCAATCAAAATCCAGTTGTGGGAGAAATCAATTTCTATGAGATCAGTATATTTAGTTCTCTTCCATACTTTAATCCTAGCAACAATTACGAGTGGTACCTTTTCAAAAAACAGAAAAGCGGCAACTGGATGGATATTACAAAAGACGGCGTTCCAAAAAAAGGAACAAAGGTAGATTATAAATTTTTCGAGCCTGTTGCCGGAGAGCTTTTTGAAATTCGTGTCTTCGAGGTTTCTCAGGGGATTTTGCCAAATTTGGAATCATCAAAAAAGCTGTTTGGAAAGCTGGAAGTTACTCCAACAGCCGGCAAAACGTCGCAAATTGACAAAGTCATTCTCTTCAACCGCGGAAAAAAAGATGTCAACAAAGCCGATTATCGCGACACCCTCATTGCACAGGCATTTTGCACGGCATTATTCGGAAAAGAAATCGAATTCCAACTTTGGGAAGATGATGCAAAAGGAGACGGACATAATCCTGCAGTAAATAAAAATAACAGAATTCCCCGCATTTACAAAGCAACTGTGAATGAAAAAGGAATAGCGGAAGCAAAGATATCATTAAGTGCAGATGAGAAAGTGATGCGGCAGATCGCCAACAAATTCGTCATGAACGGCGATGCCGACGAGGGCGCAAATCACGAATACTATGTAACAGCCACTTACCTTGGAAAAGGCGAAAAAGCAAGCCAGGTGAATGTAAATGTTACCAATCCAGACTACAAACCCAAGCCGAAAGCAGACTCACCAAAATTCCCTGCAACACCCAGCAGTTCGGCGCCTTCCAAACCTGACCAAAAGGGAAAGGTACTAGATGCCTATTTTGCGAAATCAGATGGCAGCAAATTAAGCAAGGTTCAGGTAGGCGAACACGTTCATGTGAGGATCAAAACAAGCGGAATGGTTGGCAAAAATCTTGAGTATAAGGTTTGGGAATACGATATGGGAAACAATGATCTCATTTCCAAAAGCGGAACAATAAAAATAGTAAGTGAGGATATCATCACTGGAGGATTTACCATTACTGGAAAGATATTTGATAAAGGGATCGACTTCGGAATGGTAGATTCTGATTCGGAAAAGCAAAATTATTTCATAGAGGTTGTTCCTTTGGATGTCACTGCAGAGTCCAGGAAGTTTGGGGTTAATTCTGCCGGACTGATGGAAGTGGAGAAAGTAAAAAGCGCTGCTAACGTGAATGGCAACAAAGCTTCAGCTAAAGATTGCGGAGGTAAATTCTGCATCAAAAAAGGTGATAAAAATGAATTGGTGCGTGAGATAAACATACGCCTTGCCGGATTTGGAGGAAATGTGCCAACAGATGAGTTCACAGACAAAACCGAAAAGATGGTGAAGCAGTTCCAGAAGGATTACATGAAAATTACCGAAACGGGAAAAGTCTGCGGAAGTACTCTCAAAGCGATTGATGAATTTTCTAAGAATTTTGATATAAGTGCAACTTACTGGGGACAACTGAAATGCTCTTGCTCCACAAAAGGCAAACAGGCGGTAAGCAAGCTGAGAGGAATCAAGGAAACCAATAGTTGTAAGGGATTTGGTGATAAAACGGGTTCAAACACTTCTCCGGAATCAACTAATAAATATGAATTTCCGGGCATCCACCGCTCACTTCTTTTTGGCTTCAAAGCTTTGCAGTTTTACTTCAGCAAACAGAAAACCTATAAAATAGATTCCTTCTCATCCGGATACAGATGTAGATTTAAAAATTACAAAACAACTAATCATCAGGGAAAAGCAATCGATATCCAATTTAGCAAAGGCACATGGGCTATTCGTGGACCTCAGAAAAAAAACTTAGTCGAATTGAGAACGATGCGTGATGATATTTTTGTGAAATACCTTGGTGCTCAGAGAGAATGGCCAAATCCAAATCTTTTCTCCATAGAACCTATAGATCTTCTCTACTACAAAGACGGCAGTTTACGCTACGACCATACATTCAGCTGGATCCATATGGATGTAAGACAGTATGAAAAAAAATACCTCGATGATAAATATTTTTGCACCAATGCAACGGCGTTAAACGGTAAAAGCATTGTAGAATTAGCTATAGAATTAGGTTTTATGAAAACCTGCATATGTTCGGAATCTTATCAAAATCAAAAAGCTCCTGCAGCAGCCAATGGTAAGTGTTCGTGTAATGATAAATTATCCAAAGAGCAATTAAAATCAATTGCAGTCCACGCCAGTAATGCGAACATCGATAAATATCTGGACGGCTTCAACGAAACATTTACAAAGTTCAATATCAATTCCTGTTTGCAAAAAATACATTTTCTTGCGCAGGTAATTCAGGAATCTGGCAGCTTTGTCGATAATGTTGAGCGAGGAGATGCCGACTACTTAGCTAAATACAAAGGATGGCACGGAAGAGGACTGATCCAGCTTACTACAAAACCAAATTATGTAGCTTTCGAGGCTGCTGTGGGTGAGGATGTTACTTCGTCTGCAGCAGCAAGAGACAAAGTGGCCAAATCTCCTTACGCGGTTCATTCGGCTGGCTGGTTTTGGGACAAAAGAGCTATCTTAAACGGAGCTGCCAATGAAAATGATTTTATTTATATCACCTACCGTGTCAATGGCGGTTTCAACCATATTGACAACAGGCTGGAAAGTGTGAAGAAAGGATTTGAAAGTCTGTATTCAAAATGCACCACAGATAAAGGTAAAAACACAGATTATAAATTTCCGGACAGCAAGGCTTATAAAGACAAGAAAGCTGCTTTCGCATGGGGACTGTGGCACGATCCCGGCGCTTCTAAACAAGGTTGTGAGAAAAGTAAGGCTTTAGCAATAGAAGGTTATCAGAGATTTGTTGATTTGACCGCAGCGACAGATTCTACAGAAAATTATTACGGCATCCAAAAATTAACTATTTTTTCTGATCTTGTTTATACAAAAGTTGTGAAGAACAAAACCGTAAAGTTTGTGAATGTACGTAAAGCGGCTTTAAAAAGAATTAATGAATTAAAGAAATGATAAAATATATTTTATACTGCTTTCTCATTGCACAACTGTTCTGCTGCAAGGAAACAATGGACAATAAAATACCGGCAAAAAACAACAATTCCACAATTGAAAATAAGGAAAAAACATTGCCGAGTGCTAATGGAGAAACGATAAAAGGTGACTTCAATGCTGACAGAATCGAAGACTACATCGAAACTGAAAACTCTCCCCAAGATGAAAAAAAATTAAAGATATTTCTCGGAACATCAGATGGAAAATTTGTTGAAGCGAAAACTTTTACTGTCAATTCGGATAACTTCTCGGAGGTTGAAAATCCGATGGAAAATTTATTGATTGCACAGGGAGATCCCGGAGAAATTCAAATTGGAGCTTCTTGCTGTGGTAACTTCAAAACTACAGAAATATATACTTACAAATTTTTGAATGATAATTGGTTTTTATCAGAAACCAATATTTCTACTGTGAATGATGATTTCCTTCCCGAAATATCGCTCACAATCAATGATTTATCGTACAGCATCGATGGAAAAACTGTCAATAATAAAAATGCCTATAACAGAGAACTGAATAATCAGAAAGAAAGTGCGATATCCAAATTTAATAAGTATCTGACGACTTTCAAGGCAGGTTACAAAAACAAATCTTTGGGAAAACTGAAAAGTATTGGCTTTGAAGAGGTTGCAGAAATGTTGTATTTCAATCCACTTTCTGAAAGTAATGTGAATGATTACAATGATATTGCATTTTACAATGCCTCAACGCAAAAAGGCAATCAAAGCTCTATTCTGTTTCTGAAAAGAATTGTGGAAAAGTTTCCTGACAGAGTTGTTGCGTACTTGAATTTGGGAGATTCTTATTTTGCCCTAGATAACAAAGAATATGCAAAAGAAGCTTATAACAAATATTTGGAGTTGATGAAAGCTCAAAACAAAGATATTTCTAAAGTCCCACCCAGAGTGGAGGAAAGAATTAAATAATCTAACCAGTGAAAGCAAAACCTTTAAAAATAAAAATGATGCATAAATTGATCCCGGCTTATCTATTTTCAATGATTTTCATCTCTTGCCAAGAACATTCTAAATCTGGTGAAAGACAAGAGGCAGCTAATGTCGCAACGATTGCGAAAATCCCAAGTCCTGAAACAGAATCTGTCTCAAAAGATTCTGTACGATCCAAAAATTTGATTTCATTACCATTTGATTTTGAAAAATATACGGCAGTCTGTTTACAGCAAAGCTCTGCAGATTGTGAAAAAATATATCCTAAACTGGACGAAACCAATTTTAAAAGAATAACTCAGATCTTAGGCAATAAATCGGAAGATATTCCGACCAATATTTTTCAGATACAGCCAAGCTTCACTGTTAATACTGAGATCTATATTCTGGATTTTGAAGGCGATTCCACTTTTCAGGAAATCATTACTGTAAGTCACAACAAAATTATATCCCGAAAATCCGTAGGTCACAGTATGCCGGAAGATAAAACATACAAATCATTTGTTCTGGAAAAGGATATGACGATAAATGTCTATGAGATTGATTTTGAAAATTTAAAAAAGAAATTAAAGGAGAAATATACAATCCTTGCAAGTGGAGAAATTTCAGGAAGCTAATGTATTATCAGTTGAAAGTTTTCTCTCTTTGTTCATTTTTTATAATTCCTTTGTGATCACTAAGCATAACTTTAATTTTTTCAAAACCAAGAATACATTTACCGCCAATTATTCAAAAATTCCGTTTTACTAAATCTCTGATTATTCTCGAGAGACAATTATGTATGCCTAATGTGATTTTCCTACTTCACCGCTTCGGTTGTCTATAGTTCCCTGTGCATCTTTATTTATTTGTCCTGCCGTGTAGGTTTCTATTCCACCTTCATTATTGACAACTGTTTTGCCTTGTTTGGTTTCACTATGCACATCGCCGTCAATCATCTCTGTCAGTTTTCCGGTGATAAACATACTTGCATCGCCTACAACAGTAGTCATTTTCATTGCTCCGACAGCTTGAGTAGAATTCAGTCCGATACTTTGACTGCTATTCATTCCGATACTTTCGCTCGCATTCATTCCAACAGTAGTCGTCATATTTTCTGTAACATTAATATTCATATTCTTACAATTCAGCGTCATCGTCTCTGGTGCGGTAATATTAATATTGCTTCCCGTCGTATCAAGATGGATCTCGTTTCCGGATTTATCAGTAATGATGATGCTTTCGTCTTCGGTGAAAACAATTCTATGACCGCTTCTGGTTTGTATGGATTTCACGCGGTTATCCACTCCGCCACCAAGGCCAACGCCACCGTGAAACATTCCTCCCATTACAAAAGGCCTGTCAGGATGATTATGCACAAAACCAACCATTACCTGATCCCCGACTTCGGGAATCGCAACATATCCACGGTTCTGAGAAATCTGATCAGTTCCACCAGCATCAGGACTCATCATTCTGATAAAATTAGTCGTATCGTGAAGCTGCCAGTCAAACTTCACAGTAATCCTTCCTTGCCCTTGCGGATCCGCATTGCTGATGACTGTTGCAATCTGAGGTTGTGCTGTTGGTACTTCGAACTGAGGTTTCGGAAGAAATCCTGTATCACTGGCAATTGCTTTGAATGTGCCTTTGTAATGTCCCAACGTATCGACTTCGTGTGTAGTTTCAGTAACCATTATTCTAGTGAAATAACTGGTTTGATTGGTGTCCGGTTTTCGCATTTCCAGATCTGCCACGCAGCCTGGATAAAGAAACGGAATAGAAATATTTCCGGTAACAGTGAAAACCTCTACCGCTTTGCTTCCTGCAGAACTTTCCTGTGAATTCACAACATCTTTGTCGGTGGTGGCTTTAATTGGTGCTACCTGCAAAGCTCTTGTCTGGAAAATATCAGTTTGTGTTTTATCATAAGCAGTTCTTGCAAGATCGCTTTTATGTTTAATTTGTGTTTCTCCGGAAGTCAACTTCGAATTCTGGCTGCTGTTGTAACCATAGAATTCGGGCTTGGTGTGAAGCGCTTTTAATTCCACACGGATATCACTCACATTGCTTCCGTATATCAATTTCAATGGAGGATTTTGAGGTGGCAATTTTCCAAAATGTAGAACTTCGCCATCGTAATAGAACTGTTCGCCATAAGCTTCCGCCATTCTAGACAGATAGTTGTAATGCGTCTCATTGTACTGCACACTGAATGGTATTTCGGAATAATCATTGGCATCGATCCTTACATCATATTTGCTGCTTCCCAATCCTTCTTTTATGAGCTGATCCGCAATGATGCTTAAACTTACAGAACTCTCTCCACCAAAGCTCTGGATAGTTGGTGCAGAATCAAGCAAAATCGTAGGACTGTAACCGCCCAATACTATGTTTGGAAGTCCGCCTTTTTCCTGACTGAAACCAACCTTTGTAATTATCCCGACAAAAGTCCGCTCAGGACTGTCCGGAATGTCTTTATATTTTTGAACAACTGTAATTCTTTTTCCCAAAAATCCATGACTGGATTCCAAATTGTGATCTTCCTTGTTTCCTAACGTGTCGTGCGCCAAAACCAGTTCGAACTCGTGGTGTTTATCTGAGTTTTGAGATAAAGTGAAATTCTTATAATGTGAAATCACTTTTCCTTCGATCACAATATTGAGTTTCACCAGCCTGTTGATCCCGAAAATCTGACTGGCCGATATAGAATTAGCACTGTTATCTGGTTTGAAAGTTGGTCGGACAGGCGTGTTTGGAGTTTCCATAGTAAGTGATTTAGTAATTTAATAGAAAGACTTGGATCGAAATAAATATGACCTTTAACAATCATAATTTAAATGAAATCAATGCTTCGAAAAGATCATTAAACGATTGAAAGAATTATTTTAATAAAGACAGTTTTGTTTGTAAAATCACATCAAGAATGATGCAATTATCTGTTAAAATATTATAATTAAACAAAAATCCTGATGGAAAAAGCCAAATAGGATCTTCATCAGGATTATTTTCAATGATTTGGTGTAGAATTGATAATCAAAGATTATTTTGCTCCTGGCCAGATTCCATCATAAGCTGAGTTACCGTAATCGATTTTCTCTGCACTTACCACGAAACTGATGAACATGTTATCATCGTTCAAAGCGTCATAATCTACTTCGTGCTGAATGACGTATCCGTTTTCCCACTTCAAAGTTGTCAAAGTTCCTTCCTCGTGAGATTTGTTGAACGTTACCTCGCCGCTTGTCGGTTTATATTTACCATTCAGCAGGCTTTCCAAAATTCCGGAATCTTCTGTAGCTTCTACAGTAATTTTGATTAATGCATTTGAAGGATCTGATGCTACTCTACCTGAAACATCGGTGTTTCTTGATACACCATAATTAAGCTTTAGGATTTTCTGTTCTGCTCCGCCGTTGAATTTTAATACGGCTCTTGAATTGTTTGCCATGATTTCTAAATTTTAAAATTAATATTTTGATGATTTGTTTTCTTACTTTTCTTATACCAAAGATAGAACCACCGCATTAATTTTTTAATAGTAGATTTACTACATTTTTAGAGAAACCGTATTTATTACTTTTCTAAGTTTAATTATTTAAAGAATAGGCGCAGAAGGCAACGCCTGATATATTACATCAAATTCTTTGATCAAAAGCTTATAGGATTTTGGAACTATCAAATAAATTGTTGCTGAATCAGCTTTAGCAGAATTAATTTTCAAATCGTAATCGGATATTATTTTAATCGGAAAAGAAATACTGTCCTTCGAACTTTTTATAATTTTCCCATCATCAATTTTATAAATAAAAACAGTCTTATTCTTAATTTTTGGACTACTGATCAATTGGGTTTTATCACTTTTTATAACAAGAAGACTTTTTTCAACAGCTTCTTCTGCAGACAATACTCTTTTCGTCTGTTCATTTCTTTCGTTTTTGAAAAGATCAACAGCAAAGTGGTCAGGTCTTTCATATTCCTTTTTACAGGATACTATGAATGATAAAATTATTAGTGATATTAAAAAACTTTGTATTCTCATTTTAATTAAGATTAATAAAAAAGGGAATCCGCAAATCACGTTGCAAATTCCCCTTCGTTATATTTAATAATAAAATTATTCCTGTTGGTACTCAGCGTCCCATTCGTTTCCGTCGTCTCCTTTGTGACCGTCAAGTTTGATAACAAAGCTTTTTGTAGGGAAATAAGGCGTCATTCTGATATCCAGCCAAACGCGGTCTTTATTCACTTTGTCCTGTTCAAACCTCACGATTTTGAACTTCTCGATCAATTTATCCGGACCTTTGATTCCGTCAAGGAACGTTACGATCTGTCTTCTAAGATCATCTTCGTTTCTTGGATTCCAGTTTTCAAACGCTCTTCTGTTAAGGAAATCAAGCAAAACTTTCGTCACATAATCGAAAACACGGACTACAGAGTAAGTCTGTAAACCGATATTGTCTCCAGTGAAAAGCGTCTTGGCAGAAAATGCCATAATCTTCCCATACTCATTGACCATTGGAACCAATCCCATTTTTTCAAGCTGTGAAATTTCACTTTTTTTAAGATCAAATTTTACCGCATCAACTTCATTGATATTTCCGTGCTTTTTACCTGCCGCAACTTGGGACATCAATGTTTTATAAATTTTTCCAGCCATAGAAGTGGACGGTGGTAGATCTACATTTTCCTCCTCACCTACTTCTTCAGCTCTTCCACGCCCTACTAACCAGTTGGTGGTCATAATTACGTTACTTCTGTGAAGCTCGCCACCAGTAAGGTTTGCGGAATGGAAGAGATCTACAACATCATCAGGCTTATCAAGATTAGCAAAATCGGTTACAAGCATTACTTTGTTCTCGTTACATATTTTCGCCCACTTTTCTACCACTTTATTGGATCCCAAATATCCCGGAATTGCTAGGATCGAGTAATTATCTCTTAAATCCAGTCTGTCATAATTCTGTTTGAATTCATCCGCTATGGCATCAATGAACAGTGGATTATCCAAATCCTTCATTTGCTCCAAAGAGGCATTCACAATACTTACATTATCAACTTTATCAAGTTCCGTATTTTTGAAAAACTGCGCCATCGTACGGTAAGCTGTTTCCAGCTGACGAATCTCTGCAAGACTATTTTTCAAATTAGATTTCAGATTTTTCTCAGCCGAAAATGCTTTATTTTTACAGGTTTCTGCCATCTCGTCCGCTGTTGCATTATTTTCCAGTAATGAAATCCAGAGATTCAGTTTTTGGGCAAGATCCTTTCTTTCTGTCTGTTTGTTGGAATCGTTTAGGAAAATCTCTTTACGGGCTTTTCTTGTAGGATTCATATTCGCAATGCCATCTACAACAGTTTCAATGAAATTGAATCCGCCAACTTTGTTTAGGTCATTTATTGCTGATCCAGAGCCTTGTCGGTGGTCTTGCTGTTGTTGTCCGCCCTGCTGGTTTTGCTGTGCTTGTGGTTTATTATCCATAGTTTATGTTTTTTTATTTTTCTAATTCTCCTGCAACTTCCTTCAACACTTCGATCAAAGCTTCTTTGGTCTGTGGATTTTCGAGAATATTTTTAAGGATTTTATTGTTTTTCAGCTGTCGCAATATCTTGTTGTACTGCTCCTGCTCAATGCTCAGAGTTTTTAGGTATTCTGAATTCTGCGTAAGATTTTTCGGTGTGAAATCTCCCAATTGCTGGAATCTGAATTCTTCATCCACGTAAGTTCCATCTTCTGTTTCGTGCTGCACAGAAATGGAAGGCTGGAAATGTTTGAAAACATCATCTACCGATTTGAGACCTTTTACAATTTCCGGGATGAAAGGCTCATCTGCCGTAAGCTGACTTACAATCAGAGATCTGTTTTCCTGGATTTCCTGAATCGCTTCGTTGGCGTCAACTTTTACTTCGTTTCCCCCAACACCATAATTAAACATTGCCATATTATCTATTTTTTGTGATTGATTATTTGATTTTTTACTAAAATACTTTAGAATCTTATTGAAAGAAAACATTACAGAGATTCTACCTGTTGCGTTGTTGGCATAAAATATCTATTGAGCCAATAAAGCTTTTCGCCATTCTGATCGATGATGATTTTTGGATTATTTTTATTATCCAGCAATCTGTCTGCCAATGTTTTATATTGTTTAAAATAATTTTTTACGATTTCATTCGAAATTACTTTTGGCTGTTTCCATCCACTCAGTTTGAATTTAGAAAGTGTCTCCTCGGACGCGTTGTCAAAACCTGTACTTACGGCAACAGAATATGCCATAGATTGGTTTTTCATTTTAGATTTGTCAAATTTACCGTCGCCGGAATAATGCTTTTTGAGAACAGATAAATAATTATTTACAGCGGAACTTTGGCTGAACGTAGGACTGAAACTTTGTGTCTCCTTGTAAACTTCCTGATAAAAAGCTCTTAATTTATCGTATTCTGTTTCTGATAAAAGAATTCCCTTTTCAACTGCAGGATAATTTTCTTTAATATCATCAGAGTAAACACCTTTTGTCAAGAAAGGATTATTATGAGTCAATAGCTGAGAGGCAGATTCTTTTGGAATTATTGTAGGCGCATCTCCAAACTGGTTTCGAAAATCCGGTCTCAAAGTCGTCTTTGAACTTCCTACCGGCGATTTAAAATAATTCGTCAAAGATGCATTGACATCTTTGTTATAATCCGTAACCTGAACCAGCAAACTGTCTAATGATTTCACAAGCAGATTACTGGAATTGATCTCCCCTTTTTTTGGATAGACTACAAAACCCTGCGACATACTTGCTTTTGGATAATCCAAAGAATAGACACCTTCCTCTCCCTTTACAAGATTATAATTATTCCTATCGAGGATCATCTTCTGGTCAACAATTTTTTCTTTATCTAATTCTGCGATATTCCTTGCAGTACTTGTCAAAACGTTTTCCGAATACAATACGAAGTTGTTGTAATAATCCGAAGATCCCGATGCAGACTGGAAAAACAACATTCTCGCTCTTCCTAGCGTCAGATTCCGCATTGCAGCACTCAATCCGCCATAACTGGTGGCAGTAGAACCAACTACCACTACAATATTGGTCTCATCCGGAACACTGCTAATCAATGCGCCGCTGGCTTCCAGAGCTTCCTGCAAAGGCTGTGCACCAAGACCACTGCAATTCTGATTGGAAGTCTGAAGATCTATAAACGAATTGATTTCTTCAAAATTATTACTCAGGGATGAAGCTAAAACATCTTCTCCACAAGTATTATTTTTATAAAGAACAACACCATATTTTATATTTCTGAAATATTTCAGTTGATCCAATTTCAGCTGCAAATCTTGAAATACAGATTTTGCAAGAGCTGAGTTCTGAGTATTGTCTCTACTGATGTCAATTGTAAAAACGATATTCAGATTTTTACTTTTATTCGTAATTTCCTTGAATCGGTCATAGTAAATTGGCTGACCCAAAACGTTGTAAACAAAATTCTTACTGTAGTCCAGTGCATTTGTAAAAAATTTCGCTTTGTTTGACTGATCGATTGCCGCTGGTGTGATTGAAACCAGATTTTCAACCTGTGTTCGATTGGCCGCATCCGCCAGTGCGAATTTAGTTTCTGTAACACTTCCGTCAGGCGATTTCTTTGAAATAGCAGCATTGTTCTCTGCGGTATAATTAAAATCTGAAGCAATCTTCAAAGCACTTCTCTCGCCCCAGTTTGCAATCATATCAGAACTTACCCACCCGTAAATATCTTTTGAGATACTGTCCAATTTCAAAGAAGGAGATTTACCGATCAAGAACCGATTGTTGGACTCTGACTGTTTGTAAATATAAACCATCTGTCCAACCGGCAATTTCTTATTTGTAAGTTTCGTAAGGTCTGGCGATGAAAATATCAGGACTGAATCATTTTTAAGGTATCTTGCACCATCCTTCAACACATCGGAATTGTTGGGAGATAAAACCGCTTTTACATTAAAGCCATTATCACTTCTTTTCAAAGAATTAGTCCAGAGCAGCAACTGATCTTTTGGAATCCAGCCGTACGTTTTCACGGATTTGGAAGGTATTTTTTTCATCAAAGCATCAGGCTCATATTGCGCCACTTTGATCAGATTTTTTGAACTATTTTCTTTGACTACCAAAAGAGGCTCCAGAAATTTGATTTCTTTTGGAGATTTCTCATCACCTTTATCCATAAAAACCGAGTTGTTTGCCCGATCAGAGATTACAACCCAAGGTTCTGATTTTTTAGGATATCCGTCGCTTACTTTCACCTGATCCACATAACCATAAAATCCCGGCATTGGTGTTTCTTCGGATGGAATTCGAACCTGGCATCCAGACAATATATAGGCAGCTCCTAAAACATAGACAGCATTAGCAAAGTTGTTTTTCATAATTTATTTTTTTAGTTTTTATTGCTTGCTTTGTTTTACTTCAACCTTGATCACGCAGTTCTGGTTGCCGTCCAACGTTGTTTTCACTTCTTGGATGCTGTTTCTCTTATCAAACTGTAAACCTGTACAGTAATAGTAGAAAGAATTGTCTTTTTCATTCACATTAACAGAGATATTGTCCTTGTTGCAGAGATAGGTATTGAGAAGGTAGTTGTAATGCGTATTAAAACTGTTACCGTCGGCAATCTGCTGAAGATGATATTTGAAATCATCATTAATTTTGCTGTAAATATCTGTCACTGTTGGTGCTGTCACTACCTCATCGTCCAACTCTTCATAAGCCGGCAAAATCTTGATCATATGCTGGATTGGCTCCTGGTCGATGTCTGTGTACAATGTCACGATGTAGTTTCCGGGATTTTTGAAAGCGTAGGTTGCCATTTTTTCTTTGGCATCTATATTTCCTGTTTCACCGAATTTCCACGTGAAATTTTTAGCATCCTGCGAATTTGCCCTGAAGAAGACATTTTCCAACTGCATTGCCTGGCTTGGCGCATCAATCGTACTGGCAATTACTTCCGTAGAGGCAATTTTGGAAACACCTGCAGAAACCAAGACTGGAAATGACTTTGTATATTTATTATCAATAATGATAGAAACCTGATAATATCCCGGTTTTTTGAAAAAGTGAGCACCTTTGTTCTTTTCTGAATTAAAACCATCTCCAAAATCCCATTTTCTTGTTTTGCCGAAAGTGGTTTTATCTTCAAAAGTGAGTGTATCACCTACATTGAGAGATGTTGGATACACAGCCGCCACAATATCATCGGAACTATGGATAACTTTCCGCTGCAACCATAGAATAATAATTGCCGCTAAAAGCAAAAGACTTATTACTGCAATAATAATATTCTTCTTGTTTTTTTGGATGTAATTCATAATTAAAAGTTGTTAGTTATTTTTCATAAGTAGTGCATTATCTCTCTGCAGCTTCTGATTTTTACGTTCTTTAAAGCCAATGGAACAATCTTCAAACTGTTTGGTAAATGTTTTTATATTTTCATTTTTCTTCCCGGCAACATCTTTATCCTCCATATACATTTTGTAGAATTGAGCTATCTGGATATAAGACTGCTTGCGTGGATCTGTGATATTGACGGTTTCGAAAATGTTTGCAATATCATTGATGCTGTATCTGATTTCATTTTCCTGCAGTGGATTGCGATCATCTGTAGACACTTTTTCGATTTTGTTGAAAGTACTGTCAATCACAGGCTGCGCAATTCTTTGTCTTTCATCGAATTTTGCTTTCTCTTCCAAAGTCTGAATCGCCAAAATATCAGAATTATTAAACGGAGATTCTGCACGGTACAAAATAACAACGGATAAAAGCAAAACGGCAAAGAAAAGCAACCCTAAAAGGTACAGAAAGTAATATCTTTTTTCTTTGTTGGAAAGGGTAATGTTGACTTGCATACTTTCAATTTTTATTTTAAACGTCTGGCTATTCTGCCTCCAGGTTCATTACTTTTAAGCTGAGAAGTTATCTTACCAACCTTCCCCATACACTCATTCAGGCTTCTGAGTGCATTCTGTTCTTTTGCAGTGATGTTGATAAGCTCATTTTTGAAAACCGTCATCTTTCCTATATTTTTTGTGAGCGTTGCATATTGTTTAAAAGACTTCGCCGTATCTGCACCCATAATATTTCTGGTATCCTGAAGATCTTCCAAAATTGAGTTTCTAAGGAAAATATCATTCTCTACTTTATTGGAATTTAGTAAAGCCATTTTATAATAAATGGTATCCATCTTGATCTTCAAAAGCTCGTTTCTGCTGAGTACGCTTTTATAATCGTTAAGTTCTTTTTGAATCTGTTGTTTTTGAATTTCAGAACTTCTGAAAAAAAGAAAAACCGTTAAAAAACTGACACTCAGCAAAACCAGAAAGGATAAAACGAAACGAATTATTCCGTTTCTTACATCATCTTTGTTAAGTTTCTTTTGTCCGTGTGTAGCCATATCAATTAAATGCTTGAGTTATAATATCCGTTTTCCACACAGAATCTAGCTAGATCCAATTTGCTTTTAAGTCCAAGCTTATCGGTCAGTCTTGTAATATAAGTATCTATCGTTCTGGTACTTAGATTAATACGATCACCAATTTCTTTATTACTGAAGCCTTCATAGCATAGTTTGATAATATGTATCTCGGTAACATTCAGCTCTTCCTGTTCTTTCTTTTGGCGATCCATATAATTTTTAACCACTTCTTCCTGCATTGCCCACTCTCTTTTATAATCTTCATAACTGGAATTTTTGCTCAGAATACAATTTCGGAGAATGTCCTTAATAATAATACTATTCTTCTGACAGTAATACGTATTTGGAATATCGTCGATTGTAGCTGCAATATCTTCCTGGTAAGTAGCGGAATAAGTGAGAATCGGAACTTCTTTATTGGTTTGGCGTATATATCTGATAGCTTCTATTCCACTTAAAATTGGCATAAAAAGATTGATAATAAAGACATCTTCCTGTTTTCTATAGAGCCTGTTGATAAGCTCGTTTCCATTATTACAATCATTAACCACAGAAAACATAGGATTTTCCAAAAGCATTTTAACTAAGAATTGCTTAAAATAGAAATCGTTTTCTGCGATGGAGAATCTAGTTGCTTTTGTAGTATTACTATACATATTGGAAACTTATCTATGTTATAATTTTATAAAAACCAGCCATTCACACTTTTGAATTTTAAAACAAACTCACGTGAAAATCAAAATATAATATTCGAAGAAACTTTTAAACAGTCAGAATTGAACAATCTAGAAAAAGCTCATTGATAGAAACAATTTCTAGATTACTTAGATTACATTCAATTCTCAAAATCTCTCGAGAAATAATAAAATAAATAAAATGCAAAGCGAATTGACAGAATCATTGAATAAGTTTTAAAAAAGTTCAACAAGAGTCTTAGTTCTGTTAACTTAAAACAGATTTCATTACAGAAAAGCTAAAAGCAAATATATTGCCAAGTGGCAGGCAAAAGGCGATTGTTAATAATCGAAACGAGATTTTAACAGATAGTTAATACATACAACTATCTGTGCCTCTACATGTTAATAATGTTTAAATTTAATGATGCGATACATTTAAGAATGAGAATATACCTGACGAATACAGCTCATTATTGGATGAGAAAATTAAAATGAAGCACGACAGTATAAAAACCAATTGTACCGTGCTAATTTAGGATGTGATGAAATTTAATTAAATGTTCTTGAAAAATTTGTTGAACTAATTAAATGCTGGTAAAAAATCTCTGATCTTTCTCAGTTTAGTTTTACTTAATCAGTTTATTATTGCCTTTTCTATAAATTTTCGGATCAAATTTATAATATCTTGCTGCTCTGTGCGAAACCTTTGTCTCTATCTCATCCAACGGAATAATGTAGTTAAATGAGGCAATTTTTTTGTGAAAATTCTTGATGTCAATATATCTTTCACTCAAGTCATTATACAATTGATAAAGCTGCCTGATTGTAAATTTCTTAGGCAGCAATTCAAAAATAATTGAGAAATCCGACTGTACCCATTTTCTGATTTCCACCAATGACTCTTTGATGATCAAGTTATGATCGAATGGTAAAACCGGAATTTTGTCTATCGGAAACCAGTCAACAGTATCATATTTTGTGCTGTTTATTTTCTGATCGATTCTGCAAAGCGACAGATAGGCAACCGTGATAATCCGGTCAATATGATGCTTGTATTCCTCTCCCATCCAGATAATGTCGCTCTCATTGCTGGCACGTTTCGGATCTGCAAAACATCTGAACTGTTTCAAAACCATTTTTTTGATTCCGGTTATTTCGTGAAGTACTCTTTGTGCAGCGTCGTCCACATCTTCGTCGCTGAAAATGAGACTTCCTGGTAATCTTCTCTGCTTTTCTATTTGGGCTTTGTCGCGGTGTTTGAGAACTAATAAGATGTTCAGTCGATTTTCGTTGTCGAAACCAAAAACTACACAATCAACCGAAACATAGGTGTGGATAAAATTGGAACTCATTTTTTAAAGTTAATATAAATTCAACCTTACAAATATATAAATTCAAATGAGATAAATTTTTAATTTCCACTAGCAACTGTTTATCAATTAATTAAATATCATTTTATTTATGACAACTTTTACATATAAATTACAATATGCTTATCTTTTTAATTATGATATCACTTCCTGAAAGATGATCAAACATTTTTACAATTTCAGAAAAAAGACAATAATATTTATTCTAATTATAATTTTCCTTCTCTAAGCTTAAATTTTGGTTAACATAAAAGCAGTAAGAAAGCCTAATTTGAAACAGAAAATCCCATACCTTATCATACATTTTATACTTTCATTTAAATTTTGAGGTTGATAAAAAATTCTTTCAAAATAATGGATTACCAAATCAAAAGTATAGCACCTTAACATCAAATAAAATCCAATTTTCACAAAAATATGCGGGCAAACCAGATTAATTTTATATTAATACCAGCATTTTCAATCAAAATTAATACAGCATTATAATAATGAAGTTTATAGGATATGATGTCGGAAGTTCTTCGCTAAAAGCTTCAATTGTTGACGAACACGGAAAAGTGATTGCCCACGCGAAATACCCGGAAAGCGAGATGGCTATTGATTCTCCAAAGATCGGTTGGGCAGAGCAAGATCCGGAACAATGGTGGCAGAATCTCCGTATTCTGACGCAAAAAGTGATTGCAGAAAGTCACATCGATAAAAACGAAATCAAAGGAATCGGAATTTCTTATCAAATGCACGGTTTGGTTTTGGTGGGAAAAGACAAGCAAGTTCTTCGTCCGTCAATTATTTGGTGCGACAGTCGTGCGGTAGAAACCGGTGACAAAGCTTTTGATGATTTGGGAGAAGAAGTTTGTATGAATAAACTTTTGAACTCACCGGGAAATTTTACCGCTTCAAAACTAAAATGGGTCAAAGAAAATGAGCCGGAAGTCTATGAAAAAATCTGGAAGTTTATGCTTCCCGGAGATTTTATCGCTTTAAAATTAAGCGGTGAAGCTACAACTACAGTTACAGGATTATCTGAAGGTGTTCTTTGGGATTTCCAAAAACATCAGGCTTCAAAAACTTTATTGAATCACTGGGGAATTGATGAATCTTTAGTTTCAAAAGTAGTAGACAATTTCACAGAGCAATGTGTTGTTTCAAAACAGGGTGCTGAAGAAAGTGGTTTAACGGAAGGAATTCCAATTCTTTACAGAGCAGGTGATCAGCCGAATAATGCGTTGTCACTCAACGTAATGAATCCCGGAGAGATCGCTGCTACAGGTGGAACTTCAGGTGTTGTTTATGGTGTGACAGACAATATTCATTCTAAAGAATCTGTGCGTGTAAATAATTTTGCACACATCAATCATACTAAAGAGCAACCAAGAATCGGGAAAATGCTTTGTTTAAATGGTGCTGGAATTCAGTACAGCTGGTTGAGACATCAGGTCGATCAGAAGAGACATTCTTATCAGGAATTAAATGATCTGGCATCTCAAATCCCGATTGGATCCGATGGAATCATCGTTCTCCCATTTGGAAATGGCGCTGAAAGAGTTTTAAAAAATAAAGACATCGGTTCGTCTACTTATAATGTGAATTTTAACCGTCACAAAAGTGTTCATTTATTCAGAGCCGGTTTGGAAGGTATCGCCTACTCTTTCGTTTACGGAACAGAAATTCTGATGAATGACGGATTACAAAAAGGAATCATCAAAGCTGGCGGTGACAATTTATTCCGTTCTTCTTTGTTTGCGCAATCGATTGCAACTTTACTAGATACCGAAATCAGAATTTTTGACACGACAGGTTCCACCGGAGCAGCAAGAGCAGCGGCAATCGGAGCGGGAGCATTTGAAACATTAACGGATATTTTAACCGAAAAAGATATTACCACCACCTACATTCCTGATTTTAAAAATATGGATCAGTACAGGGAAAGTTATGGTAAATGGAAAAATAAATTGGAGCAAGTGATAAGTAGTTAATAGTTTCAATTATAATGGATTAACGTTCATTTGATACAATGACAAAATCGCAGCCCGACTTGAACGGAGCTCTTTTTCTGAAAAAAGGGATTGGAAATGCGGAGGCTTTTTCAGAAAAAAGCGGGAGTGGAAGGCGGATAAAGCTGCCCAAATAAAAATATTAGAAAATTTTAAGAATCAATAAAAATATAAAATCAAAATAATGGCAATTACGACAGGAAACAAAGAATATTTTAAAGGAATAGAAAAAATCAAGTTTGAGGGAAGAGAATCTGACAATCCGCTGGCATTCAAATTTTACGACGAAAATTTAGTCGTTCGTGGAAAAACGATGAAAGAATATTTCAAGTTTGCGTCTGCTTACTGGCACACGTTCTGTGCAACCGGTGGAGATCCGTTTGGTGCAGGAACTCAGCAATTTGACTGGTTAACGGCTTCTGACGCCAAACAGAGAGCGACAGAAAAAATGGATGCCGCTTTCGAATTTTTCACAAAATTAGGTGTTCCTTATTACTGTTTCCACGATTACGATTTGATTGACGAGGCAGATAATTTCACAGAATCTACAAAAAGACTGGAATTCATTACTGATTACGCTAAAGAAAAACAGGCAGCTTCTGGTGTAAAATTGCTTTGGGGAACTTCAAACTGTTTCTCAAACCCGAGATTTATGAACGGTGCGGCAACCAATCCTTCTTTTGATGTTTTGGCTTACGCAGGTGGGCAGGTGAAAAACGCTTTGGATGCTACGATTAAATTAGGTGGTGAAAACTATGTATTCTGGGGCGGCCGTGAAGGTTATATGTCACTTCTAAATACGAATATGAAGCGTGAGCAGGAGCATATGGCGAAGTTTTTACATTTGGCTAAAGATTACGCAAGAGCTCAGGGCTTTACAGGAACTTTCTTTATCGAGCCAAAACCGATGGAGCCAACAAAACACCAATATGACTTTGATGCTGCAACTTGTTTGAATTTCCTACGTCAGTACGACTTATTGAATGATTTTAAACTAAATCTTGAAGTTAATCACGCTACTTTGGCTCAACATACTTTCGAGCACGAACTTCAGGTAGCTGCTGACAACAATGTTTTGGGAAGCATCGATGCGAATAGAGGTGATTACCAGAACGGTTGGGATACAGACCAATTTCCGGTTGATTTGTACGAAATGACTCAGGCGATGTTGGTCATCATCCAGGCTGGAGGTTTCCAGGGTGGAGGTGTAAATTTTGATGCTAAAATCAGAAGAAACTCAACTGATTTGGAAGATATCTTCATTGCTCACATCAGCGGAATGGACAATTTTGCAAGATCTTTCTTAGCTGCTGATAAAATTTTAGAAAAATCAAAATATTCTGAAATCAGAACCAACAGATATTCATCTTTCGACAGCGGAAAAGGGAAAGATTTCGAAAACGGAAACTTATCTTTAACCGATCTTGCCACTTACGCTCAAGGTCTTGGAGAAGTTGGTAGAGAAAGCGGAAAACAGGAATATCTTGAGAGTATTATCAATCAGTATTTATAAAATTTAATTTTAATTAAAAACTAAATCAAACTATGCAAATAATAGATTCCGGTCCTAAATATTCTTCAGGAACAAAGGCGCAGATCAATATGCTGTACGTTACTGTACTCACGTTGGTCGCCACTTTGGGAGGACTTTTGTTTGGATACGACACCGCAGTAATCTCCGGAGCCGAAAAATCGATTCAGGAATATCTGATTATTCCTTTGGGATTGAGTTCATTGGCTCACGGAGCTACCATTTCGAGCGCATTAATCGGATGCATTATCGGTGGCGCTATTTCCGGAATGATTTCTACAAAACTGGGAAGAAAAAAATCATTGATGCTTTCGGCATTTCTGTTCTTCATCAGTGCTTTGGGAGCGGCGTATCCTGAATTTTTATTCTTCAAACACGGCGAACATTCTATGGGTGTTTTGCTGGCATTTAATTTTTATAGGATCATTGGTGGAATCGGTGTTGGACTTGCTTCGGCGGTCTGCCCGATGTACATTGGTGAGATTGCACCTGCCGAAATACGTGGTAAACTGGTATCACTGAACCAGTTTGCCATTATTTTCGGGATGCTTGTGGTTTACTTTGTAAACTGGGGTATCGCAAGCGGACAAACCGTAGAATGGATCAACGAGATCGGATGGAGATATATGTTTTTGTCACTGACAATTCCTTCTGCCCTATTCGGGATTCTTCTGTTTTTTGTTCCTGAAACACCGCGTTATCTGACATTCATTAATAAAGATGCGGAAGCACTGAAAATTTTGACTAAAATCAATGGTGAAGCGCGTGGGAAAGAAATTTTCTCTGAAATTAAAAGCACCGTTGTAGAACATAAAAGTGAAATTTTCGCCTTCGGAAAAACCGTGATTGTGATTGGAATTTTACTTTCTGTTTTCCAGCAGTTTGTGGGAATCAATGTGGCTTTATATTACGCTCCGAGAATTTTTGAAAGTATGGGTGTTCACAAAGATTCTTCAATGTTGCAGACCGTTGTGATGGGATTGGTGAATGTTGTATTTACCGTCATCGCTATTTTTACGGTTGATAAATGGGGAAGGAAACCTTTATTAATCGTCGGTTCAGTTGGAATGGCGATTGGAATGTTTGCGATTGCGATTTTATCTTATTATCAAATCATCGGAATTGCAACTTTGGTATTTATCATCGTTTATACGGCTTCATTTATGATGTCTTGGGGACCGATCTGCTGGGTTTTGATCTCAGAAATTTTCCCAAATAAGATCAGAGGAAGTGCGATTGCGATTGCTGTTGCGGCTCAATGGGCAGCGAATTATTTAATTTCATCTACTTATCCTTTTATGATGGAATTCAGTGGAGCATTTACTTACGGATTTTATGGGGTGATGAGTGTTCTTTCACTATTCTTCGTATGGAAATGGGTTCCGGAAACCAAAGGAAAATCTCTTGAAGAGATCGAAAAGGTTTGGGAAAAATAATATACTTCAGTTTTAAAATTAGTTTGTTAAGGGCATCGAAGATTTTCGGTGCTCTTTTTTATTTTAAATAAATCTATGATAATTATTTTACCAAAAACAAAAGCTACTGAAATTCAACAGCTTTTAATCTCAATTTTATCTAAATCATCTTCAAGCGTTCTTCTTCCAGATCAATCTGATATAATTGCTGGCGGATGATTTCTTCATTGATTTTGGGATCTTTATTCAATTCAGTAAGATAATCCCGCTGCACCTCCAGCATTTCTATAAAAATAGTTTTTGTCTTTGCATTCATCCAGCTGTCATCGGTTGCTTTGGCTCGCTCTTCCCAATGTTTCAGAAACATTTCGAGACCAGCGTGGTCTTTCAGTTCGTTTTCATATTTCGATTTCAGGAATTGATAAATGTGCTGTTTCAACTCTTTTTTGATCTTCTGCCTGGTGGACTGTTCATTTTCTTCAGCAAAAACACCATCGAAAAATCCGGTTTTTCTGATAAAGTAAGGCAATGTAAGACCCTGAACCAAAAGCGTGAGCAAAATCACTACAAATGTTATAAACAATATCAAATTCCGGTGTGGAAAAGCTTCGCCATTACTCAGAGTCACGGGGATTGCCAAAGCTGCAGCCAGAGAAACCACACCTCGCATTCCCGTCCACCCCAGCAAAAGCGGCATCATCCAACGGCGTGTTCTGGATGAAGCGTGCGGCTGGACACTCGGGCGGAAAATCATTGTGGAAACCAAGGCTACATAGGAACTGATCATCCTGGCAGCAATCAGAATCGCAGTCACCAAAACGCCATAACCGACTGCGGTTTCTATGGGAATATGGTCTTCCTTCAAACCATCGACAATCTCTGGAAGTTCCAATCCAATAATCAGGAACACAACACCATTCAGTATAAAAATAAAACTTTCCCAAACGCTGTAGGCGTGAATCCTGCTGGTGCTGTTCAGGAACTTCAGTCTTCTGGCCGACATAAACAATCCGCCACAAACGACTGCCAAAACTCCGGAACTGTGCAGTTGTTCTGCGATCCAGTACATCAGATAAGGCTCAATAATCGTCAATGCAATATCTGATGGCGCGTCTGTAGGCAGAAGTTTGTGTGCCTGTACGAAAAGCCAGCCCAATAGCAGACCGATCCCGACGCCGCCAATTACCATCCACAAAAAATCTGTGACAGCTTCCTGCCAGATAAATTGTCCAGTGCCTACCGCCACCAAAGCAAAACGGAAAATAATCAGTGATGAGGCGTCATTCAGAAGACTTTCACCTTCCAGAATTGTGGAAGTTGATTTTGGAATTGCAACAAATTTTGTGATCGCTCCTGTACTTACGGCATCCGGCGGAGAAACGATTCCACCGAGTAAAAATCCTAAAGCAATCGTGAATCCGGGAATAAAATGATTCGTAATCAATGCCACAGACAATGCGGTGAAGAAAACGACCAGAAAGGCAAAACTCCCGATGATGCGCCACCATTTCTTCATCTCCTTAAAAGATATGGACCACGAGGCTTCAAACAATAAAGGCGGCAGGAATATGAAAAAGATAAGATCCGGATCAATCTTGATAACCGGCAATCCGGGAATGAAGCTTATAAAAAGACCACCTACAACCAGTAGGATCGGATAGGCAATTTTCAGTTTGGCAGCAAACATATTCAGAAGAACGATGACTGCAACCATTGCCAGGAGAAAAGGTAAGAAACTGTGCATTGTAATATTTGTGTTTAAGATACAAAAATAACAATTACAACAACTTTATAAAATACAAATTTGGAATCCATCATCAGCAATGATATTCATCATATTAAATTTATATAATTCATAATAATTTAACTTTTTTAATAAATTTTCAAAAATATAATGATTGATTTTCATCAGCATTACCAGACCTAACAAATGTCATATCTGATTATTCATTAATCACTATGAATAAAAGGTAAATATTAAATTAATAAAATTTTAACATTTAGATAAAATCAATAAGAGTTATCGACAATTATTATCAATAATACAATCAGAACAATGCATAAGATTTTTGTCATCATAATATAATGTTTTAAATATTACAAACCTTATACCTTTGTCCTATAATTAATGAAAGAAATACAATTATAACAATTAAAATTTATAAAAATGAAAATAGCGAAAAATCTAATCAGTTTAGCAGTATTACTAGGAGTAACAATTTTACCTCAATTATCAAATGCTCAAAAATTAAATCAAAAAACTACGACTATCATAGTTTCCGGAACATCACCGATGCACGACTGGGAAATGACCGGTTCAACAGCAACTTTTACAGGGATAGCAAGTGGCAACGCCATTACAAACCTCACCTTCACAGTTCCTGTAAAAAACCTGAAAGCTGAAAAAGGAAAAACGATGGAGAAGAAAGCCTATGAAGCTTTGAAAGCTGACAAAGCACCAAATGTAACTTTCACATCTTCTTCTATCAACCTTGGAAAAAGCAATGCTACCGGAAAACTCAGCATTGCAGGAGTTTCCAGAAATGTTTCCTTTCCGGTATCAATTGTAAAAAAAGGAAATGCTTACATCATCGATGGAACAGAAACCATCAAACTGTCAGAATTCGGAATGGAGCGTCCGGGATTTATGGGAATCAAAACCGGAGATGTAGTCACTGTAAAAGTGAACGTGATAGCCGAGTAAATTAAAATAATAACAACTAAATATTTAAATATCATGAAAAGAAATCTACTGAAAGCCGGCTTCATCGCAGCTTTACTAACCGCAACATTCGGATTCGCACAAGAAGGCAAACTGGATAATTTGAAACCAAGAGACAAACGCGGATTGACCGTTTTTGAAAACCCAAAAGATACCGTTTCAACCTTTGACCATTTGAGAGTAAAAGTAGGCGGCGCATTCGCTTTGCAATTCCAGGGACTGAAACACGAAAACAACGCAACACCAGTTCTGAATGCTACCGGAGTAAACACCAATCAACTGTACGATATTGGAAACAACATCAATCTGCCAACCGCCAATTTAGATCTTGACGTTGCTTTGTACGACGGTATTAATTTACACTTGAGAACCTTCCTTTCTTCCCGTCACCACAACGAAACTTATGTGAAAGGTGGCTACTTACAAATCGACAAATTGGACTTCATTGAGAAAGGTTTTGCAGAAGATATTATGAAGTACACTACCATCAAAGTTGGTCAGGATCAGATCAATTACGGTGATGCCCAATTGAGAAGATCAGACAATGCTTACGCCATTATGAATCCGTTTGTTGGGAATTATCTGATGGATGCTTATGCAACATTTCCTTTCGCAGAGGTTTATTACAGAAGAAATGGCGTGATTGTAATGGGTGGTGTAACCAATGGCAGACTGAACCAAACTGCAACAGGAGGCACAAGTCCCGGAATCTACGGAAAATTGGGCTATGACAAACAACTTAATTCTGATCTAAGAGTAAGATTAACAGGATCTGTTTACAACATTGCGAGAGCGCCAAGACTGGATTTCTACAACGGCGACAGAGCAGGATCAAGATACTATTTCGTGATGGAAAACACTGCAGCCACATCATCTGCCCAAATGCGAAGCGGAATGGTAGATCCTGATTTCCAGAACACATTGACCTCATTTATGATAAATCCTTTTGTTAAATACAAAGGACTGGAATTCTTCGGAATCTTCGAATCTGCTTCAGGACGTAATCTTACAGAAACCGAAAGAAGAACTTACAACCAATATGCAGCGGAATTGCTTTACAGATTTGGTACCGATGAAAACTTCTATTTTGGCGGCCGATACAACAAAGTGGACGGAAAACTGATCAGCGGAGACGACATCAGCGTTGACAGATACAACATCGGCGGCGGCTGGTTTATGACTAAAAACATCCTTACAAAACTGGAATACGTCAATCAGAAATACGACGGATATCCTACGACAAACATCAAAAGCAATGGTAAGTTCAACGGATTTATGCTGGAAGCTGTGATCTCTTTTTAAATATTTAGTTAATAGCAGCAGAGGAAACTCCCGGGAATCCTCTGCTTTTTAAAACCAACATTATGAAATCGCCCTGATTTGGAGACGAAAATTAGATTAAAGATTTGGCGATTGCATATGACAATTAAGAACAATAAATATCTAGATATGAAACTTCTATATCTGCTTTTCAGTTTATGTTTTCTTTTTTCAAATGCACAGGAAAACTTTGTAAAAATCAATGGCAGCACAAATGTCAACGGTTTCCAATGCATCAACAGCAAATTCAAAAATGATGGCAGCGTTTATTCTTTTTCAGAAAAAAATCTACCGAATATCATTTTAAAAGTCACAGATTTCGATTGCGGAAACAAGATGATGACCAGAGATTTCCAAAAGATTCTGAATGCGGAAAAATATCCGGAAATGACGATTAAGTTTATCAAATTCACGAAGAATCAGAAAAATTTCATCGCCGTTGTGGAAGTCAAAATGATGAATCAAAGCAGAAGATACAATGTAGAATTCGCAATGGAAAATAATAAAATGGTAGGCCGGAAAAATGTAAAATTCAGTGATTTCAACATCATACCTCCGAAAAAAATGGGCGGAATGATCGTTGTAAAAGATGATTTGGATCTGACATTCAGCTTAGCAACAAAAATTTAAATAATACTTTTTCATACAATTAGATTTTTCAATGCAACATCGCTGGTTTTCCGGTGGTGTTGTTTTTTTAAAAAATTTGGGCGTCTTTATCCGTCTTCCGCTCCCAATCTTTTTTGCGGAAGATTTCCACTTCAATAGAACTTGACAATACGCAAAAAAGGATTTCCGCTCAAGTCGGGACGCGCTTCGCAAGATTTAACGTTTGACATTGAAATCACGTTTCTACATCATTTTCAAATTCGTAAATTTGCATTGTGAATATCAATCAAGCAGACCTTAATGAATTAGAATTTCCGGAACTTCTTTCGGAGATCGCACCATTCGCATTCTCGCCAAAAACGGCAGACAAAATCATGGAACTTCGTCCAATGCCCATTGACGAAGCCGAAATATCCCTGAAAAAAACCTCAGAATTCCTGTCAAGTTTTGAAGGCGCAGCTGCAGTTCCGTTCGATGAATATGAGGATATTGAAGAAGAACTGAAACTGATGCTGATCGAAAATTTCCGGTTGGAAAACAAATCTTTCATCAGAATCAAAACGATGACGGAACAGATCGGAAAACTACAAAGATTTTTCCCACAGCTTTCCGAGATTTTCCCGACACTCCTGGAAGAAATCAAACACCTCGAGTTCAAGAAAGAAATTGTTGACAAAATCGACAAAGTTTTCAACCGTTTCGGAGAAGTCAAAACCGAAGCGTCGCCAATCCTGAAAGTCCTAAGAACAGAAATCCAGCACGCCAGAAAAGCGATTACTGAGAATTTTAACAGAGCATTGTTCAATTACGGACAAAGTGATTTTTTGGATGACATTAAAGAAAGTATTATTGAGGATCAACGTGTTTTAGCAGTAAAATCGGGATTTAAGAAAAGAGTTGCAGGAAGAGTTCTCGGTATCTCAAAAACCGGTTCGATTACCTACATTCAGCCGGAAAGCGTAGTCAAACATTATTTCAAACTGAAAGAAAATCAGGAAGAGGAGAAAAAAGAAATCGATAAAATCCTTAGAAAACTGACTGCGGAGCTTGCAGAATTTCAACCGCAGCTTGCAGATTATCAATCTTATATTTTTGATTTAGATTTAATCCGGGCGAAAGCAAAATTTGCAGAATTGGTTAATGGTGTTTTGCCAAAAATCAACCGCCATCAGACTTTGAGATTGAGAGAAGCATTTCATCCGTTGCTGTGGATCAGAAATAAAAAAGAGAGAAAAGAAATCTTCTCACAAACTATTTCATTAACCGAACACAACAGGATTGTCTGTATCTCCGGGCCAAACGCCGGTGGAAAGTCCATTACTCTGAAAACTGTCGGATTATTACAATTGATGATTCAGAGTGGAATTCTCGTTCCTTGTCATCCAAAATCGGAAATGTTCTTTTTTGAGAAGATAATGACAGATATCGGTGACAATCAGTCCATTGAAAATCATTTATCCACCTACTCTTCCCGACTAAAAAAAATGTCCGGAATGATAAAAGAAGCCGACGGAAAATCGCTTTTACTGATTGACGAATTCGGAACTGGTTCGGATCCCGAATTAGGTGGAGCGTTGGCAGAAAGTTTCTTGGAATTCTTCTATGACAAGAAAAGTTTTGGAATTATCACAACGCATTACACCAACATCAAAATTGTAATAGAAAATCTTCCTGCAGCTACCAATGCCGCAATGCTTTTTGATGAAAATTCTTTGGAACCTTTGTACAAATTGGAAGTTGGACAGGCTGGAAGTTCTTTCACTTTTGAAGTGGCTGAGAAAAACAGAATTCCGAGATTTATCATCAATTCTGCAAAGAAAAAAGTGGAACACGATATCGTGAATCTCGACAAAACCATTGTGAAACTTCAGCAGGAAAAATTTGAAGTTGAAAAAATAAAATCAGACCTTTCGGAAAAACGAGATTCCGTAGAAGATAAGCGTGATAATCTTCATAAACTCAATGAACAGCTTCAGCAAAAGCTTCATAATTTCCAGAAACTATATGAAGACGAACATCGCAAATTACAATTCGGAAACAAAATCGAATCCTTCATCGACAGTTATGTGAAAGGAAAATCCCGAAAAGATGTTGTGAAAGATTTTGTTAAAATTTTAGAACAGGAAAAGTTCCGAAAAATCGGTATTGACAAAGACGAAAGCAAACGCCTGCAGGTCATCAAACGAAAAATCACACAACAGCTGAAAAAAGAAGATGTTCAGGAAAAAATCGTAGAAACCAATGAAAAATTAGAAGAAAAACGCGTTGCAGAACGTGCAATCTGGATGAAAGTTGGTCAGCGCGTCCGCATCAAAGGGAGCACAAGCGTAGGAACAATTGAAGAAATTAAGAAAAACAAAGTCACTGTGAACTATGGAACTTTCAAAACTACGATTGATTCTGGGGAACTGGAGAGAATTTAAATAAAAAAAGCGATCCCAAAATTTTCGGGATCGCTTTTTTTTTATGCGTGGAAGTGAGATTTCACTTCCTCAAGAACCTGCTCTTCACTGAGTTGCGAATCTGTTCCCAGTTTGATATTCAGATTTTTGTACTGCGCTGTGTCCAGAAGGTGATTTCTCAATTCTTCCTGAGAAGTTCCTGGACCAGTTACGTATAAATCTGTACTGTTTGTGATCAGTTTTTCGATTTCTTTGTAGAATTTCAGTTTGTTTGATTGCTCTGCGTTGTTCGCTGCATTTTCACTTGAATTTCCGTGCTGTATTTCCGCTTTCACCGTATCAACTACTGCAAATTCTGTTACTTCCTGAGAATCGTGATTCGTCACTACGATCGCTTTTGTGCCGTCTATCCATAGTCCGGCTAATTTTTTATCACTCATAATTTTTTGATTTGAATGATAACTTTCAAGCTTCGTGCTAATGCGTTGTTAAAGGAAGTTAAAGTTGAAAATTAATGATGATAAACATCCTCATACATCACGCCAGCCAATATTTTCACAGGCAATTTATTATTTTCCGGAACAATCGGACAATTGTAGTCAAAAGCATTGTAAGCACAATATGGCTGATATGACTGATTAAAATCCAAAACAATTTCGTCTCCTTTTGGAATTTTCAAATCCATATATTTTCCGCCACCATACGTTTCTTTTCCGTTCGTCTCATCCCGGAACGGCAGAAACAGATGGTCTTTGTATTTCTCCATTTGTATTAGTCGAAGATTTTGGTAGATCGTCAATTCATAATTTTTTCCGTCTATTTCAAAGATTGCTTTTCCAAACTCCTGATAACTCTGAAACTTTCCCGATGATGTTGGCAATTCAAATGGAACAGGGTTTTCGGTCTTTACAAATTTTGCGGTGACTCTGTATTTTAAATCAATCGGAAAGAAGGGATGTTTTTTGAAATTCTTCAGATTATCACCTCGCAAAGGCGATTCTTTGGGATTCAGATATTCGGCATTAAGTTCTTTTTGAAACTTTTTGATGGCTTCAATATTTTCTTTCTTGGTCTGAGCATTTAGAAACACAGAGAAGATGATGAATAGTAAACTTAGTTTTTTCATAGTTTAATTTTATTATTTGGGCAGCTTATCCGCCTTCCGTTACCTCCCTATTTTACATCGGGATCCATTCAACTACCTTTTTAGAATCTTTTAATATTATTTAGAAGTTTCGTCTTTTGGATCAGGAATGATTTCTACCTTTTCAATCTTAGTTTTCTTAACCAAAAAATACTTATCAAAAGTCGATTTGAAAATCGGAACTTCCTCATCTTCACCCATCAGGAATCCCCAGGACTGGAGACCTTCTACCCTATCGAAAACAATTTTCATAATTGCCAAGACAGGAATCGTCAAAAGCATTCCCGCAATTCCCCAAAGCATTTCACCAATGACCAAACCGATGATCACGATCAGTGAATTAATCTTTACTTTAGAACCTACAACTCTCGGCATAATGATATTTCCGTCTATCGCGTGGATTACAACAATCGCGATGACAATAAACAAAACGTGACTTACGCCCGAAGTCGCAAACGTGATCAAAGCTCCAATCAGCAAAGCCGTCAAAATCCCGATGTAAGGCAGAATATTCAGAATTCCGGTCAGAATTGCCAGCATAAAATTATATTTGACGCCGATAATTGTATAAGCAATTAACGATAATATTGTGACAATCAGCATCTGGAGAAACAGTCCCACCAAATATTTCTTTACCATAAACTGAATATTGTCAATGATTTCAAAAACAGTTTTGTGGTACGTTTCAGAAAAACTTGCGACTAAAAACTTAAGCAAATGTGTTCTGTACAACAGAAAAAACAAAGTAAATAAAAATGTAAACGCTGTCAGCATCAAGACATACCCAATTGAAGTCAATGCTTTTTCCAGAATTGCTGTTCCTGTACTGATCGATTTTTTCGCCGTGTCATTGAGATATAACAGTTGATCTTTTCGCCTCACACCAAAAGTTCTGGAAATCCAACTTTGAAGATCGTCTATCAAATCCGTAAACTGCTTCTGAAACTGCGGCCAGTCATTTGCCAGCTTCGCCACTTGGAGTGACAAAACGTAGATGACACCACCAATAATCGCCAATGCCAAAAGACTAGCTAAAATGGATGAAACGCTTCTTGGCAGCCTTAATCTTTTTTCCATAAATCGGCTGAGCGGCATCAGCAATATCGCGATCAGCAAACCTAAAACCATCGGAATCAAAATCTGCTGCCCTATAATTGCAAGAAATCCGAGAATCACAATGCTGATCAATATCGACGAAAGTTTCAGGTAAAAAGGATAGGTTTGATTCATAGTTTTGATTTAAAGGTTTAAAAAATTTAACAAATAGCTAAGTCAAATTACAAACCAATTATTTCCCAATGAGGAAAACTGCCGGAATCTTATGCAGTTCGGGTTTATTTTTTTTCCAGTCGTTGATGGTTTTGGTTTGGATGAATTCGTTTTCCGGATCGTTGATATTCGCAGCGATGCAGAGTTTCGTATTAGGATTCAGGAACTTCGTCAAGTCTTCGAAAAGTGGATTGTTGCGGTAGGGTGTCTCCATAAAGATCTGTGTGAATCCTGTTTTTTCTACCAGACTTTCCAAATGCTGAATCTCCTTTTTCTTCTTATCTTTCTCAATCGCCAAATAACCGTTGAATGAAAATTGTTGTCCATTGAAACCGCTTGCAATCAAAGCCAGAACGAAAGAACTCGGCCCGTTGACTGGAATGACCTTCACATTGTTTTTATGCGACCAACCAACGATGATATTTCCCGGATCACCAATGCAAGGTAAACCAGCCTCTGATAACAACCCGAAGTCCACGCCTTCTTTCATCAGTTTTTGCGCTTCTTTCAAATCGGCAGTTTCGGAATATTTGTCTAGCAGGAAAAGTTTCAATTCCGGCTGTTTCTTTTCGGGCGCAAAAAACTTGATGACCTTTCTGGCTGTCTTTTCATTTTCCACAAAATAATGATCAACATTTATAATGATGTCTTTGATTGTTGGGGCGAAATAATCGATTGGAGAATTCTCGGAAAGGTAAGCTGGTAGAAGGTAAAGCATATTTTTTGTTGTAAAAAGTATAATGTAAAATGTTTTTACGATATTTCATATTCCGTAGAAATCTCAATGATTTAGATCGACTTGGTCGAACCACTTCGTTTGGTTTCCTATGGAATGACAAAATTACATTTTAATGTTGACACTTGATCTATGTTGGATTTGCAGCCCGACTTGAACGGAGCTCATTTTTTGGTGCTGGTAAAGCTTTGGCAAAAAATAGCGGGAGTGGAAGGCGGATAAAGCTGCCCAAAAATTTTTCATTAAAACTTCAATTCAAAACTTCTTTTAAACGGTCTTTGTCGAGGCGATTTTCCCAATTGGAAACCACGACTGTGGCAACGGCATTTCCAATGACATTGGTCAATGCGCGACATTCGGACATAAATTTGTCGATGCCGAGAATCAAGGTCATTCCGGCAATCGGAACTTCGGGAACTACCGCCAAAGTGGCTGCCAATGTGATAAATCCTGCGCCGGAAACACCTGCCGCACCCTTGGAACTTAACATCGCGACCAAAAGCAAACCTAATTGATGTTCCAAAGTCAAATTGATGTTGCAAGCCTGGGCGATGAAAAGCGCCGCCAATGTCATATAAATGTTGGTACCGTCTAGGTTGAATGAGTAGCCCGTCGGAACCACGAGACCAACAACGCCTTTTTCGCAACCTGCATTTTCGAGTTTTTTCATCAGTCCTGGAAGTGCTGGTTCTGATGAACTTGTGCCGAGAACGAGTAGAATTTCGTCTTTCAGATATCTTAGAAATTTGAAAATATTGAAACCGTTGTACCAAGCGACACTTCCTAAAACCAAAATTACGAACAAAGCGGAAGTAGCGTAGAATGTGCCTACGAGCATCGCTAGATTTTTCAAAGATTCCAAGCCGTATTTCCCAATCGTGAAAGCCATTGCACCGAAAGCACCGATGGGCGCGAGTTTCATCAGAATTTCTACTATTTTGAAAATCGGAATCGTCAAGGTTTGAAGGAAATCGTAAATGGGATAACTTTTCTCGGAAGTGATTGCCAGTGCGACTCCGAATAAAATCGCGACCAACAAAACCTGCAGAATATTGTCGCCCGTCAAAGGACTGAATAATGTTTCGGGAATGATGTTGAAGATGAAATTCACCATCGAGTTGTGGTGCGCAGCTTTGACATATTGATCCATCTCTGCACTGTTCAAAGTACTTGGATCGATGTTGAGACCTTTTCCGGGTTGAACGACATTACTGACAATCAAACCGATGATCAACGCTAAAGTTGAAAATGTAAAAAAATAGATGAAAGCCTTTCCTGCAACTCTTCCGACTTTCTTAAGGTCGCTCATTCCGGCAATTCCTGTGGAAACGGTAAGGAAGATCACTGGCGCGATGATCATCTTTACCAGCTTGATAAATCCATCGCCCAAAGGTTTCATTTTCTCGCCTACATCCGGATAAAAATAACCGAGAGAAACGCCGAAAATAATGGCGATCAAAACCTGAATATAGAGATGCTGGTAGAATCTTTTGGGCTTCAGCGGTTTTTGTTCAATGTCAAAATTCATAAGAAAATGTTGTCTTACAAATTTAGAATTGTTTGCGAGTTATATGCTATTGTTCTTGATTTTTTCAGCAATTACTTCGCAAGATTCATCGAGCATTTTATATACTTTATCAAAACCGTCGATTCCGCCGAAATATGGGTCTGGAACTTCGAGCTCATTATCCAAGATCAATCTGACTTTGTGCTTCTGAGAATTGTCTGCCAGCTTCAGAACGTCTTTGTAATTGTTTTTGTCCATACAAAATATCAAATCGAATTTTTCAAAATCTGACTTAGTGATTGGTCTGGATTTTTGGCTAGATATATCGATCCCGTTTTTGGTTGCGGTTCTGATGGAGCGTTCGTCCGGCTGGCTACCTTCGTGATAATTAATCGTTCCGGCACTGTCCACAAAATAATCCTCGCCTAATTTATGTTTCAAAATCCCTTCTGCCAAAGGACTTCTGCAAATGTTTCCGAGGCAAACCATTAAAATCTTCATTGTTAAAATATTTTGAAAAAGTCAAATTTAATTTAAATTTTTAATATTCAAAAAACTCTTCGACTCCTCTCAATGTGACAACTAAATAAGTATTTTAAAAATTGTCAGGCTGAGCGGAGTCGAAGCCTTTAACAGTATAGGAAAATAAAAAAAGGATTTAAAAAAAATTTAAATCCTTGTAGTTGTTATTGAGCGATCTTTTCTTTCAGATCCTTAATGTATTTTTTAAGTTCCTTATCGATCTTCGAAACATCTCGGATTGTGTCGCAAGCGTACATCACAGTTGAGTGGTCTTTTCCGCCCATTTCCTCACCGATTTTTGTGAAGGTTGCGTTGGTATATTCTTTTGCAAAATACATTGCCAACTGTCTTGGTAACGCGATTTCTCTTTTTCTAGTTTTAGACAATAACTGCTCTCTCTGAATTCCGAAATAGTCGCAAACAATTTCCTGAATATAAGGAATATTGATGGTTTTCTTCTGAGTCGTCGCTAACTTATTGATGGTGTCTTTTAATAGGTCAAGACTAAAATCCGATTTATAAACTGTAGAGTAAGCGATTACCGCATTTACAACGCCAATCAGCTCTCTCACACCGTTTGTCTTAACTTCAGAAGCCAGATAATCTAACATATCATCCGTCAATTCGATACCGTCACGGCTTAACTTATCAACGATGATTTTTCTTCTTGTTTCAAAGTTCGGAGATTTGATTTCTGCAGAAAGTCCCCATTTGAAACGGGAAATAATTCTTTCCTGAGTATCAAGAATATCAGCAGGCGCTTTATCCGAAGTCAGGATGATCTGTTTTCCATTCTGATGCAGATAATCAAAAATATGGAAGAAACTATCCTGAGTTGCGGCTTTTCCGGAAAGGAACTGGATATCATCGATGATCAAAACATCGATCATCTGGTAATAATGCTGAAAATCTGTTTTGTTCTGAGACTTCGCTGCTTTCACAAAATCCTGAATGAATTTCTCGGAAGACTGATACAAAACCACTTTGTCCGGATAAGAAGCTTTCACTTCCAAACCAATCGCCTGCGCCAAATGCGTTTTTCCAACGCCATAACCTCCGTAAACAAATAATGGATTGAATGCTGTAGAGCCTGGTCTTTTTGCAATCGATCTCGCAACAGTTGAGGCGAACTTATTACTTTCTCCCTCGATGAAATTATCAAAAGACTGATCTGCCTTTAGATTAGAATCAATGTTAACTTTCTTAATTCCAGGAACTACAAATGGATTGATGTTGTCAGTTTCTCTCAGAACCGGTCTAGCTTCCTGAATCTTAGGCTGTTGTGTAGAAATTCCTTTTACATTCATCGTAATCGGCTTTTCCTTTCCTGATGGCTTGTTTTCCATCACAGAATACCACAATTTCACCCCTTTACCGATATTTTTCTTAAGCGCAGCAGACAGTAAAGACAGGTAATTGTCCTCGATATATTCTTTGTAAAAATCACTGGGAACTAGCAACGTGAGATTATTGTTCACCAAAGAAATTGGCTGAACTTTATCAAATAACAAGTCGAAAGAATTTTCTAACTTTTTGAGGTCTGTGTTATCCTCCGCTGCGTTTAGATTGTCCCTCATAAACTGAAGGCATCTATCCCAGATTAATCCTAAATTTTCATTCATTTTTCTGCTGCTGTTTCCGGTAAGATTTTAGTTTTTAACAAGACAACAAATATCCAATTATTAATTTTCTAAAAAAAATTTTTTCTCTATTGATTATTAAAAAATATATTTGTATGAATTATTATACGCTTCAAATGATACACACAACCACCTCAATACGAGTACGTTACGGAGAAACAGACCCTATGAAATACGTCTATTATGGCAACTATGCCGAGTATTTCGAAGTTGCCAGAGTGGAACTTTTTCGCAGCCTCGGGATGTCTTATGACGAAATAGAAAAAAGGGGAATTTTCCTGCCAGTTTCGGAATATAAAATTAAGTATTTGAAACCAGCACTTTATGACCAACTTTTGGAAATCCGAACCTTTGTCAGAAAAATTCCGGGAATCAGAATTGAGTTCGAATATGAAATTTATAACGAAGAAAATGTTAAAATAACGGAAGCTTCCACCACTCTATTTTTCCTCGATTCAGAAACCAGCAAAATTGTCAAGTGTCCTGATTATTTGATGGAATTGATTGAGAAAAAATGGAATCCGGAACTTTAATTCAATTAATAAAAAACACAAATGAACGCATCCAACCGTTACAAAGTTTCTCATTTCATTCTTTGGTCGAGGGAAAAAATCGTGAAAATGGTCATCATCAGTACAATTCCTACTTTATTTTTCTACTTTTTGGGCTGGAAATGGCTGGCTGTTCCGTGGGTTCCGATTGCGCTGTTGGGAACTGCAACTGCCTTTATTTCAGGATTTAGAAATACACAAACTTACGGCCGTCTTTGGGAAGCTCGGCAGATTTATGGTTCAATCATCAACAACAGCCGTACGTTTGCCATTATGGTCAAGGATTTCATCCGAACTTCAAATTCTGAAGAGGAAAAGCTGATTCACAAAGAATTATTTTACCGCCATTTTGCCTGGCTGACTGCTTTGAGATTTCAATTACGAGAAGTGAAAGTCTGGGAAAATGTGAAAACGAGATCTTACAACAGAAGATATCTCCAGTTTTACAAAGTGCCGGAATGGGAATCTGATCTTGGTGAAGAATTGAAAACTTATATCAGTGAAAATGAAGTCAATGTCCTTCTGGAAAAGAAAAACAGAGCGGCGCAAATTATAGCTTCACAATCTGAAACTTTAAGAAAACTGCACGAATCTGGTTCAATTAATGATTTCAATTACACCGCTTTGGAAAATCAATTAAAGGAATTTTACGATCAGCAGGGAAAATGCGAGCGCATCAAAAATTTCCCTTATCCAAGACAATTTTCTACGATCAATACTTATTTTACCAATCTCTTCTGCCTTCTGCTCCCATTAGGTTTTCTGAATGAATTTGCGAAACTGGACAGCATCTATATCTGGTTCACGATTCCATTCAGCATTTTGTTGGGTTGGGTATTTTTGGTTTTGGAACAGATCGGCGAAAGTTGCGAAAATCCTTTCGAAGGCAGCGCCAACGATATTCCGATCACGCAGATCAGCCGAATGATAGAAATCGATTTGCGCGATATGCTGAATGAAAAAGATTTACCACCACCCATACAGCCCATCAACGGAATCTTGATGTAAAAATTCATTTTATTAAAAAAACTGCCGATTTTCGGCTTTTTTTGTTTAATTTGGATTAAATGTTTTCCTGATGAAAGTTCTATCCTATTTTTTCATTGCAATTTGCCTTGTTTCCTGCATCAGAAGTGATATGGATCTCAAAACTCTGCAAAGCATCATCAGCAAAAACAGCTTCACCAACAAGCTGAACATTAATGATGAAATGAAATATTACAGGCCAGATGGCGTTCAGGATATACAATTTGAAGATTTCCTTAGCAAAAATGATGTAATGACCATCGATCAAGGAGACTTCAACCAAGATGGCGAGGAAGATTACATTGCCAATGTTGTCAATAATTTCAACAGAACCGGTGTTGCGCCATCACAATTTTTCCCGATCATCATTACTTTGAAAAACGACCGGTATTTCATCTACAAACTGGATAAATTTTATGATGCAAAATCTGCCGGAAAAAAACTGACCATTGATGATAAAGATTACATTTTGTTCCTGCATCGCGACCAGGAAGATAATATGAAAATCAAACAGGATACGTTCAGATTTGTGAACAATATCCTGGAACAGTACAGTAAAATCTCAGAATAAATTTTCAAAATGAAATTAAAAATAATATTTGCGCTGGCATTTCTTCTTTCTTTAAGTTGGATTTCGGCGCAGCAAAAAACCTATTGCAATCCGATCAACATTGATTATGGTTACACACCTTTCGAAGTTTTTTCAAAACAAGGAAAACACCGCGCTACTGCAGATCCTGTAATTGTCAATTTTCAGAAAAAACTATTTTTATTTTCGACCAATCAGGAAGGTTATTGGTATTCTGACAATATGCTCGATTGGAAATTTGTCCATCGTAAATTCCTCAGAGATAATAAATATATTCACGATTTGAACGCGCCTGCAGTTTGGAAGATGAAAGACACGCTGTACGTTTTTGGATCCACTTGGGAACAGGATTTCCCAATCTGGAAAAGTACAAATCCTACAAAAGACGACTGGAAAATTGCCGTTGACACTTTAAAAGTTGGCGCCTGGGATCCTGCATTTCATTATGATGAGGACAAAAATAAGCTTTACCTATATTGGGGATCGAGCAACGAATGGCCGCTCCTGGGAACTGAAATTAAAACAAAAACTTTGCAATCGGAAGGTTTTGTAAAACCCGTTTTGAGGCTAAAACCGGAAGATCACGGCTGGGAAAGATTTGGGGAATATAATGACAATGTTTTCCTGCAGCCTTTTGTAGAAGGCGCCTGGATGACAAAACACAAAGACAAATATTACCTTCAATATGGAGCGCCGGCAACGGAATTCAGTGGATATTCCGATGGCGTTTATGTTTCAAAAAATCCTTTAGAAGGCTTTGAATACCAACAGCATAATCCTTTTTCTTACAAGCCCGGTGGTTTTGCAAGAGGCGCTGGTCACGGTGCAACATTTGAAGATAATTTTGGTAATTGGTGGCACGTTTCCACGATTTTCATCTCGACCAAAAATAATTTTGAAAGACGTTTGGGAATCTGGCCGACAGGCTTCGACAAAGACGACGTGATGTACACCAATACGGCTTACGGCGATTATCCCACTTTGCTTCCGCAATACGCGCAGGGCAAAGATTTTTCGAAAGGCTTGTTCACCAATTGGATGTTGCTTAATTATAACAAACCAGTTCAGGTTTCCTCAACTCTAGGTGGTTATCAGGCTAATCTTGCGGTTGATGAAGATATCAAAACCTATTGGTCTGCAAAAACTGGAAATTCAGGAGAATGGTTTCAAACCGACCTTGGAGAAGTTTCGACGATTAACGCCATTCAAATTAATTATGCGGATCAGGATGTTGAGTTTATGGGGAAAACGCTTGGCAAAATGCATCAGTATAAAATTTATGGTTCAAACGACGGCAAAAACTGGAAAGTCATCGTCGATAAATCAAAAAATCAAAAAGATGTTCCTCACGATTATGTAGAACTGGAAACGCCTGCCAAAGCAAGATTCCTGAAAATGGAAAACCTGAAAATGCCGACTGGAAAATTTGCTTTGAGTGGATTTCGTGTTTTCGGAAAAGGTGCCGGAGCAAAACCTGCGAAGGTTCAAAACTTCGTTCCATTGCGCGCTGACCCCAAAAAATATGGCGAAAGAAGAAGCATCTGGTTCAAATGGCAGCAGAATTCTGATGCTAATGGTTATGTGATCTATTGGGGAAAATCGCCGGACAAATTGTACGGAAGCATAATGGTTTATGGCAAAAATGAATATTTCTTCACGGGAGCCGACAGAACAGATGCGTACTACTTTCAGATCGAAGCCTTTAATTCAAATGGAATCTCTGAGCGGACAGAGGTTGTAAAATCGGAATAATAATTAATTATGATAAAAATTTTTTTAAAACTTTTTTTAGTTTACGCGTTATTGCTATCAGGATTGGTCTGTGCCCAGAAAGACAGCATTCAAATAAATGTGAATCTTGATCATTTTGCTAATCACTTATATCAGGTAAATATCAATATCCCGAATGTCCAAAATGAAAGTACATTAGACATCAAAATCCCGGAGTGGACACCCGGATATTATCAGTTATTAAATTTCTCAGAGAATGTCCAAAATCTAAAAATAACAAACGAAAAAAATGATGATTTAGGTTTTGTAAAGATTGATCCTAATACTTGGAGAATTGCTACTAATAATTCAAAAACCGTCATTTTAAATTATCAGATTTTAGCCAAAGAAGAGTTCATCGCCAAAGCGTACATTGGGGAAAAAAAAGCATTCATAAGACCAACAGCAGTTTTTATTTATCCTGAAAAATATCAGAAAAGCCCCATTTCATTATCAATAGAAAATAAAAAATGGAGTAAAATCGCAACTGGTTTAGACAAAAAAGGAAACAAGTACATTGCTAAAGACTTCGATCAATTATTTGATTCTCCCATTTTGGTAGGCGATTTGGAAGATTTACCAGGATTCGACATTAAAGGAAAAAAACATCATTTTACAGGTGTAGATCTCGGAGATTTTGACAAGAAAAAACTAATGGCTGATTTGCAGAAAATGATCATCGAAACAACCAATATTTTCGAAGACATCCCATATGAACATTACACTTTCATATCGATAGGAAAAGGAAACGGCGGAATAGAACAGACCAATTCAACTGCATTAACATTTAGTGGGAATTCATTAAATGTCGAAAAAAGCCGACAAAAAATTCTCAATTTTCTTACCCACGAATATTTTCATCATTTCAACATCAAAAGAATACGACCGATCGAAATAGGACCTTTCAATTATTCTGACAAAAACAAAACAAAAACACTTTGGGTTGGCGAAGGACTTTCTGTCTATTATGAAGCGATTGTATTGAACAGGGCTGGTATCAAATCGAAAGAACAAATGCTTGACGAATGGAGCCAAATGATTACCGGTTTTGAAAATAATCCTGCGAAAACCAAACAGACTTTGGCAGATTCCAGTTATTTCACTTGGGAAGACGGACCTTTCGGCAAGAAAGGAGAAACGATTTCTTTCTATGAAAAAGGACCACTGATTGGGATGCTACTAGATCTTCAAATTCGGACATCTTCAAAAAATCAATACTCTCTGGATAATGTAATGAAAGATCTTTATTCGATTTATAAAAGAGAAAACAGAGGCTATCTGGAAGAAGAATTAAACAACATTATTAAGAAATATGCTGGTAATTCTTCGGAAGAAATATTATCATTTATTTATACTCTCGAACCGATTAATTATCAAAAATATTTTAAAAACGCCAGATTAGATCTTGTGGTTCAGGATGGAAAATATAAGATATCATTTAATAAAAATCTCTCCAAAACTCAGGCACAGGTGCTGAATGACCTTTTCAGATAACTAAAAAATACTACTCATTTTTTTATTAAAAAGAAGCTTAACAACCTAATATTGTTAAGCTTCTTTTGTTTTTCATTAATATTATTTCGAAAGCCATAATTTCCATTAATTTAAAGAAATTTAATCTTAGATTAATATTCAATAATAAAGTCCAATTTTTAAAGAAAAATACTCAACATTACTTTAATAATAGAAATAATTTTATAAATTTATAACTCAATAAGAGAATTTAAAATAGAATGGAGTTTTTTCTGAAGTCAGAAGACAATGATGACCGAGCAATTTTCATAACTGGAAATTTTAATAAATGGAATCCAAAAGATCCAAAATTTGAACTGGAAAAATTGGACGAAAGCAATTATTATATCAATATTAATGATGAATGGCTGAATGACGAAATAGAATTCAAATTTACAAAAGGTGGCTGGGAAAATGTCGAGATTGACAAATATGACAGCATAACACCAAACAGAAAAGTTGGAAAAGCGCAAAATAAAATTCAAACCAACGTCGAGAAATGGCGATTGAATTGGGGACCTTTCAAAAAAGAATTTTTTCCGACGGTGGAATTGATCGATGAGGAATTTTACATTCCGCAGCTTGACAAAACGAGAAAAGTCTGGGCACTTTTGCCGTTCGATTATTATGAAACCGAGAAAAATTATCCGGTGCTTTACCTTCAGGATGCACAGAATTTGTTCAATGAAGGTTCGGCTTATGGGAATTGGGAAATTGATAAAAAGTTAGCGCTTCTTGCAGAATATGGCAGAGGAGAATTAATCGTAATAGCTGTTGAACACGGAAATGATGACAGAATTAAGGAATATATTTTTGATAACAATGCCGTCACAGAAAATGCAGAAGGAAAAAAATATCTGAGGTTTATCACAGATACCTTGAAGCCGTGGGTTGACAGAAATTACCGAACGAAAAAAGACCGGGACAATACAGGAATCGGAGGTAGTTCGCTAGGTGGATTGATCAGCATTTATGGAGGATTTTTGTATCCGGAAGTCTATTCCAAACTGTTGATATTTTCGCCTTCACTTTGGGTGGAACCGAATAACAATTTTCCGATGATTGGATTCAGTAATCCTTTTAAGATAAAAGTGTATCTGTATGGCGGCAGAAAAGAAGGTTCGAAAATGGTCAGCAGAATCAAGCTGTTTGAAAAATCTTTAAAAAAACTGAATTCTCAAAAGCTGTATGATTTTGAAGTCCGAACGAATATCAATGAACAGGGAACACATCAGGAATTTTTCTGGTCTCAGGAATTTCCAAGAGCTGTAGAATGGCTGTTCATCGACAGTCTGGATAGTCCAGTGAAAGCAAAAGATGAATTGGAAAATGACATTAAAAACTAAAACCAAACAAGTCCCAGCGGGACGACCGATATTTTAGCATAGGAATTTATTCCTATGAAAACAGTGAATTAATTATGATTAAAATCTACAATAAAAAAGAGACAACCACACAAAATATATTCCTGTTCAGCGAAGACGATTGGGAGCAGGAAAAATCGAATTACCCGAATACGGAACATTTCTTCAACGGAAAAAAAAGCGAAGTTTTCATTAAAACTGATTCTAATGAAATCAACTTTTTCATCGGAATCGGAAAAGATTCAAAAGGTTTTGAAATCCAGGCTGTAGCGAACAAATTTGCGAACGATTATAAAAAAAATCTACAAGCAGTTCCAACTTCGGTCCATTCAAAATTAGGATTTGATTTGATTGAAGAATTTATAAAAGGTCTGTTTTTAGGAACTTACATCTACCCTTTTGAAAAATCGCATCCGTTTTGGCAGGAGAATTTTGAACTTCATTTTGAAAATATTTCCGAAGACGAAGCCAAAAATTTAGCCTTAAAAACAGAAGCCCTTTGCAACGGACAATTTGCCGGAATGGAGTGGCTGAACAAACCTGCGAACCACAAAAAGGTGGACCAAATCTCAGAATTTCTGAAATCAACCGCAGAAAAATATGGTTTGAATTACAAATCATTGAACCGCGAAGAATCCATCAAAGAAGGTTTGGGTGCATTTGTCGCGGTCAATCAGGGAAGTTCGCAAGAGGCAGCTTTCACGATTTTGGAATATAAATCTGAGGTAGAGAATGCAAAAACCATCGGTCTGGTTGGAAAATGCGTCCTATTCGACACAGGCGGAATTTCCATAAAACCTTCCGCCAATCTGCATTACATGAAAAGTGATATGGGCGGAGCGAGCGCAGTAATTGGCGCTTTGATTACAGCTTCGGAACTTAAACTTCCGGTGAATATCATTGCAATTCTGCCGATTACGGACAATGCGGTTTCGGAAAAAGCGTATTTGCCAAGCGATGTGATTACGGCTTACAGTGGAAAAACAATTGAGGTTCTGGACACCGATGCAGAAGGCAGAATGACGCTTGCAGATGGACTTTCGTATTTGTCAAAGAATTACGAAACAGATGTTCTAATTGATTTGGCAACCTTGACCGGAAGCTCCGTTCGAATGTTCGGTTACACTTGTGGCGCCTACTTTTCCAACAATGACGATTTGAAAAAATCACTGGAAAAATCCGCAGATAAAACAAATCAGCGAGTTTGGAATTTACCACTTTGGGATGTTTGGAAAGATGATTTCACTTCGGATGTCGCAGATTATAAGAACATTTCGATGAAGCCTTTTGGGGACTGCATTGTTGCTGCAAAATTTTTGGAACAATTTATAGAAGGCCATCAGAATTGGGCGCATCTCGATATTGCCGGCGTTGCTTTTGGAAATGTTGGTTATGCGAAAGATAAGGCAGCGACAGGTTACGGCGTGCAGTTGCTTTTGGATTTTATCGAAAATTATGATTAGCGAATAACTTTTTGAATTAAATTAAAATTAAAAACTAATAATAAGTAAGAATATCAGACTTCGGTCTTCCGACTTCTGACTTCTAACAAAAATAAACGAATATGGAAAAAACAATTGTCTGCATCTCCTGTTATTACAAAGGTTACGACTTTATGGACGAGTGTAAAATGCTTGGAAACAAAGTCATCCTTATCACATCCGAAAACCTGAAAGAAAAACCGTGGCCTTGGCACGCAATAGACGAGGTTTATTATATGCCGGAAATTGAGCCTTCGGTTTGGAATCTGGATCATTTGGTGCAAGGTTTCGCCTATTTGATGAAAAATCACCAGATAGATGCAGTGATTGCATTGGACGATTTTGATGTGGAAAAAGCAGCGATGATTCGTGAAACTTACCGTATTCCTGGAATGGGACAAACGACGCACCGTTATTTTCGGGATAAACTGGCAATGCGCCAACAGGCAAAAGACAACGGGATTTCTGTACCCGAATTTTCATCGATTTTCAATGATGCAAAATTGCATAAGTTCACACAGGATGTTCCCGGACCTTGGGTTTTGAAACCTCGTTCGGAGGCTTCAGCAAGTGGAATTAAGAAAATAAATTCGAGTGAAGAACTTTGGCCGGCGGTCGAAAGTCTTGGGGATGAACGATATAAATTTCTTTTGGAATCTTTCAAACCTGGTGACGTCTATCACGTGGATTGTCTGGTTTATAATAAAGAAATCGTGTTTTCCTGTTTTTCAAAATACCTTTCTCCACCGATGAAAGTGTCTCACGAAGGCGGTGTTTTCCGAACCAAGACTTTAGCGAAAAATTCACAAGAAGCCATTGGATTAGAAAAAATCAATAAAGAAGTTCTGGACAAATTTGGAATTCAAAACGGCGCCACTCACAGCGAATATATCCGGGGAATTGACGGGCAATATTATTTCCTGGAAACTTCATCCAGAGTTGGCGGCGCACACATTCCTGATATGGTGGAAGCTGCGACAGGCGTTAACATCTGGAGAGAATGGGCAAAATTGGAAAATGCTTTGTTAGACAATGAAAAATATACAGTTGAAGAAACTCAGAAATTGTTTGCAGGATTGATTGTTGCGCTTGCGAAAGAAAAACATTCTGACACTACTGACCTTCAAAACGAAGATGTTGAAAAATTCTTACCAATCGATTATCACATCGGAATCGTTTATAAAGCGGCAACGGAAGAAAAAGTTCAGGAAAGACTGGATGAAGCCGCAACAATCGTCACAGAAAGAATCTTAAATATCTTACCACCGAAAGATAAACCAACGAATTAATTCAAGATTTAAAATTTAGAATTTAGAATTTAAAGTTTAATCATTTTTAGGGCTTCGAGAACCTCAGCCTGACAATAGTTTTAATTAATCATTCATCATTTATAAATAAGGTATGCCTCAAATTACACATACAGATTATTATTCGCACATCCTTGGCAAAAGCATCAAGGTCGAAGTTACCGGACATTTCGGGCTTCCCGTCATTATGTTTCCGACTTCGCAGGGTTCTTACACTCAAAATGCTGATTTCCATTTGAATGGCTGCATTTCCTGGTTAACAGAAAATGGAAAACTGAAACTTTTCAACCTTGAAACCATCGATGCTTTAAGCTTTTATAATAAAAATATTTCGGCTCACGACAGAATCAGAAACTATGAATTGTATGTTCAGTTCTTGGTTCAGGAGTTTATTCCTTATATCCAAAGAACGCATAACACACATCGTGTTGTGGTTGCAGGCGCAAGTTTCGGTGGATATCACGCGGCTAATTTTGCTTTCAGATATCCGGATTTGGTATCGCATCTTTTCTGTTTGTCGGGTGCTTTTTCGATTCGAAATTTTATGGATGGAATTCAAGATGAATTAGTTTATTTCAATTGTCCTGACGAATTTGTGAAAAATGACGATGCCTGGAAATACAAACATATGCACATCGTCCTCAGCACTTCCGACCGTGATATTTGTTTGGAACCAACTAGAAAGATGGCAGGAATTCTAACTTCAAAAGGCATCAACCATTGGTATGACGAACAGAAATGGATAGACCACGATTGGGTTCTTTGGCGAATGGTTTTTCCTAAATTTATTGGACGATTTTTCGGATAAAAATTATAAGACGGAAGTCAGATGTCGGAAGACAGATGACAAAACTAAATCACAATTAAAAAATTTAACAAAACATATTCATCCTCAGACTTCCGACATTGGACTTCTGACAAAATCAAAACATTATGGCAAAAAAAATTGGAATTTTATTCGGAATGGAAGACACATTTCCGTGGGCATTTATTGATAAAGTTAATGAGCTTGGCAAAGGCGAATACATCGCTGAACCTGTTCAAATCGATAAATTGGAACAAGGTGCAGATTATGGTTATGCTGTGATTATTGACAGAATTTCGCAAGACGTTCCGTTCTACAGAGCTTATCTGAAAAATGCTGCAGTCAGCGGAACTTATGTCATCAACAATCCATTTTGGTGGAGCGCAGATGAGAAATTCTTCAACAACGCTTTGATGCTGAAAATCGGAATTCCATTGCCAAAAACAGTGTTGCTTCCTTCTTACGAAAGACCGACCAACACTTCAGAAACTTCTTTCAGAAACTTGAAATTCCCGCACGATTGGGATTATATTTTCAACTATGTTGGATTCCCTGCTTATATGAAACCACACGATGGTGGTGGCTGGAGAAATGTTTACCGAGTGGAAAGTCCGGAAGATATGTGGGCAAAACACGCCGAGACAGAGCAATTGGTAATGATGGTGCAGGAAGAAATCGTTTTCGAGGATTACTATCGTGTCTATTGTTTAGGCAGAAAGTACGTCCATATTATGCCTTACGAGCCTAGAAATCCACACCATTTGAGATATGCAACCACGCATCAAACCGAAGGCGCGGCAAGAGAAAAATTGCTTAAAACCATCACAGATTACACTTTGAAAATGAATGAAGCTTTAGGCTACGATTTCAACACTGTGGAATTTGCTGTGAGAGACGGCATACCTTATGCGATTGACTTCTGTAACCCAGCGCCGGATGCGGACAAAAATTCTGTGGGAGAAGAGAACTTTGCGTGGATTGTGGAACATTCTGCAAAATTGGCCATCGAAAAAGCAAAGGATTACAAACCAGGAAAAGTGAATATCAACTGGGGGAAGTTTGTGACCAATAAACTTTAAAATTAGTCAAAAGCACTTCGACTCCGCTCAGTGTGACATCGCTACAGCTAAGATTTGATTGTAAAATTGTCAGTCTGAGCGGAGTCGAAGACTTTATTAATAAAACTAACGACTAACTAACTTTAACTAACAAACACAAATAATATGCACAGATTTACGATAGGTGTAGAAGAAGAATATCAAATCATAGACGCAGAAACGCGGGATCTCGTCTCGCACGTTTCAAAAATCATCGAAGGCGGAAAAGCTGTTTTAAGTGAAAACTTAAAACACGAAATGCACGAATCTGTGGTCGAAATGGAAACAGGTATTTGCGAAAATATTCAGCAAGCACGTCAGGAACTCACCGACCTCAGAAGACATCTTGTGAAAACCGCTCACGACCAAGGATTGCGCGTTTCTGGTGGCGGAACTCATCCATTTTCGCACTGGAAAGATAACGTCATCACAAAAGATGCACGTTATGACAAAATTGTGAGTGATATGGGCGATGTGGCGAGGTCCAACCTGATTTTTGGCTTGCACGTTCACATAGGAATTCCTGACCGTGAAGAAGGCATCAGAATTCAAAATGTGATGCGTTATTTTTTGCCACACGTTTATGCGTTGTCCACCAATTCACCTTTTTGGGTAGGGAGATTGACGGGTTTCAAATCTTACAGACAGGAGGTCTTTGCTAAATTTCCAAGAACTGGATTGCCAAGTTACTTCGGAAGCGTTGCCGAATTTGATGCTTACGTCAATTTGATGGTAAAAACCGGAACAATCGATAACGCCAAAAAAATCTGGTGGGATTTGAGAGTTCACCCCTTCTACCCAACTATCGAATTCAGGATTTGCGATATGCCGATGACAATTGACGAAACCGTTTGTCTTGCAGCAATTATGCAGTCTTTGGTTGCAAAAATCTACAAAATGCACCAGCAAAATACAAGCTATAGAAGTTATAGAAGATTATTATTGACAGAAAACAAATGGCGCGCCTCAAAAGATGGAATCGATGCACATCTAATCGACTTCGGGAAAGAAGCGAGCGTTCCTTACCGTGACCTTTTGGAAGAATTGTTGGCTTTCATTGATGATGTTGTTGACGATTTGGGTTGCAGAAAAGAAGTAGAATTTGCGAGAGAAATTTGCAAAATGGGAACCGGCGCAGACCGACAACTGAAAGTTTTCAACGAAAGTGGCGGCGACCTAAAAAAAGTTGTTGATTATATGATCTATGAAACCGAAAAAGGACTAATCTAATTATAAATGATGAATGATAAATGATTTTTCTATCATCAATCATTCAAAATTAACTCAAATTTAAAATTCTTAATTTTGTAGAAAATTTATGAATATGAGTAAGAATGATGTAAGAATTGCGCTCTTGGATATGAATAACAACCATCCGAATCAAGGGATGCGCAATATTAAAGAATTATCTCAAGCTTTTCAGCAGCAATCTGATGATAATGTTTCGGTAGAGATTTTCGACGTTCGTTACAAAAACGAGATGCCAGATATTAATGATTTTGATATATTTTTATCTTCAGGAGGACCAGGAAATCCGCACCGTGAAGGCTATGAATGGGAAAACAAATACGCTGATTTCTTGGATCAAATCTGGAATCACAACAAGAAAAGTGAACAGAAAAAATACGCATTTCTAATTTGTCATTCTTTCCAATTGGCAGTGATTCATTTTGGAATTGCGAATGTTTGCAAAAGAAAATCCTATTCGTTCGGCGTGATGCCGATCCACAAATCTGAGGATGGCGAGAAAGAATTTTTGTTCAAAAATCTACCAGATCCCTTCTACGCTGTAGATTCGAGAGGTTACCAATGTATCGAACCGAATCAAGAAAGGATAGATGAATTGGGAATGAAAGTCGTGGCTTTGGAAAAATACCGCCCGACAGTTCATTTGGAAAGAGCGTTGATGGCGGTTCGTTTTTCTGATGAGATCTTCGGAACTCAATTTCATCCGGAAGCTGACCCGACAGGATTTATTAAAAATCTGGAGGATGAGAAAAATAAAACCGCAATGATTGAAACCTTTGGAATGGAAAAATATCTGGAAACCATCGACAGAATGAATGATGATGACAAGATTGTTCTGACACAAGCGCAGATCGTTCCAAGATTCTTGAAATTTGCATCTGAGCAGATCGCAAAAAATTTAGCTTACAGTTAATAAAAAAACCACCAAACACAAACTATGATCCCAAAATACAGAACTCAATTCAACAAAGAATTTTCTCAAGAAAAATATCAGAAAACAAATGAGCTAATCATAGAGAAATGCGGTCAGGAAGCCGCGTTTCGTCTTTCTGAAAGTCCAATTTTTCTCACTAATGATTTTTGGAATAAGCTGGACGATGCTTCAAAATCCATCATTTTACAGATCAAAAATATGTCTGATGAAGAGTTGAGCAAAGCGATTCCATCCAATTGTAATGTTCCGAACGACACTCAAAAACCACACTTTCTCGCTATAGATTTTGGGATCTGTCAGGATGAAAATGGCGAGATCATTCCGCAATTGATAGAGTTGCAAGCGTTTCCAAGTTTGTTTGGATTTCAAAGGTTGTTTGAGGAAGTTATTACAGAAGTTTACCCTTTTTTAAATTACTTGAAGAAATCGCTTTCACAGGAAGAATTTGTTCAAAAATTAAAAGCTGTAATCGTTGGAGACGAGAATCCTGAGAATGTCATCTTGCTTGAGATTTATCCTGAAAAGCAAAAAACCGCTATTGATTTTGCACTGACAGAACAATTGTTGGGAATTAAAACAGTTTGTCTGACGAAAGTAAGAAAAGAAGGCAAAAAATTATTCTACGAACAAGATGGAAAATTAATTCCAATTAATCGTATTTATAATCGTGTGATTTTTGATGAATTGGATAAGATCGAAGGATTGGAAACAGAATTTGATTTCCGTGAAGACGTGGATGTGGAATGGATTACGCATCCGAATTGGTTCTTCAAAGTTTCAAAATATATTCTTCCAAAATTGAAACACGCATTTGTTCCGAAAAGTTATTTCCTATCCGATTTCCCTGAAACCGAAGTTTTGGAAAACTTTGTTTTAAAACCACTTTTCTCTTTCGCTGGAAGCGGCGTCAATCTGAATCCGACTCAGGAAATAATTGACCAAATTGATGATAAAGAAAATTATATTCTCCAAAGAAAAGTAACTTATGCGCCACTTTTTGAGGATATCAACGGTGAATTTTCCAAAGCGGAGATCCGCTTGCTTTTTGGCTGGGATCCGAAGAAAGAAGACCCGGAATTATTGGTCAATCTTGTAAGAATGACGAAAGCAGCGATGGTGAATGTGGACTTCAACAAGAAAGATGCAATTTGGATTGGGAGTTCTATGGCGTTTTTTGCGGGGTAAAAAATTATTGTATCAAATGATCCGGTCAAATATCAGTTTACCTCTGGCGTATTTTTTGACATAGCTTCTCAAAAACTATGTTCCTTACCAGCGAATCCTTCGACTTTAAACAAATTCTACTCGGTTCCGAAGAATGGAGTTTCCTTTTGGAGACGATTCTGAGAACGAGTATTATGTTTTTTATAATCATTTTCGGACTTCGGCTTCTTGGGAAACGAGGTGTGAAACAGCTTTCTGTTTTTGAGCTGGTTGTCATTATCGGACTGGGTTCAGCTGCTGGTGATCCGATGTTTTATAAGGATGTGGGAATTATGCCCGCGTTGGTAGTTTTCACAATGATCATCAGTCTTTACAGCATTATCACCTATGTCATCAGCAAAAGTAAAAAGTTTGAAAAATTAGTTGAAGGGAAACCGATTTGTCTAATTCATCAGGGTGTTTTTTGCATTAAAGATTTTAAAAAAGAATCTCTTGGTGAGGATGAATTTTTTGCCGAATTGCGATTGAAAGGTGTTTCCCATCTTGGACAAGTCGAAAAAGCAATCGAGGAGATTTCTGGTGAAATCAGTATTTTCTATTTTGAGGATAAGGAGGTCAAATACGGCTTGCCAATCATGCCGACCTCTTTGGACGAAGCTGTCAAAATTTTCGCTTCAAACGCCCATTATTCCTGTTCATTCTGCGGTTACACGCAAGAATTTGCGACACACGAAAAAAGCCAGTGCAAAGTTTGCGGCAAAGATGAATGGGTGGAATCTTCCAACAAAAAAAGGATTTCTTAAAGCAATTTCAGCTTCTCTACATCCAACTCATTGAAATGATGGATCACCAAATCAGCAGTTTCATAATTCTGATTTTTGCTGTTGGCACTTTTGTAACCGACACAAAATATCTCTGCGCCATTGGCGGCCAATATTCCGTTTGTACTATCTTCTATCACTATGCAATTGGACTTATCATTTCCGGAAAGTCTTTGAGCTTCTATGAAGATTGCAGGGTGCGGTTTTGATTCCGGAAAATCTTCGCCACTTACGAGATAAGAAAAAAACGGAAACAAGTTGAAACGTTTGAAAACTCTGTCAATTGTGGTTTTTGCTGCGGAAGACGCAAGGATTAATTGGAAATTCTCGGAATGAAGTTGATTGATTAAAGCTTCTACGCCGTCCAATAATCTAAGTGCAGGATCTGTATCGAAAAGATCATAAAAAATGTTTCTTTTCCTTTGAATTAATTCTTCTGTAATGGTTTCGATTCCGAAAATTTCTTTGACCATTTGATAGACGTTTCGAGTAGATTTTCCTGTGAATTTTGAGAATAATTCTGCGTCAACCTCGATGTTCAATTCGGCGAAATGTTGGTAGTAAGCTTTTTTGTGAAGTGGCTCTGTATCTACAATCACGCCGTCCATATCAAAAATAACCGTGTTCTTCATCTTCAAATTTCTCTTTTCAATTTCATTAATTCGGTGCAAAAGTAGGGATTATGGATTTAATGCTCAATTTAAACGCAAAGTCCGCAAAGTTTTCTTTGAGCTTATTGAAAATATTTTCAGGGCTCGCAAAGACTTAAAACTCAGAAAAGAAATTAATTATTTGAGAACTTCAACCTTATGATTTTATCTTTTCCGGCTAAGATCAAAGTATTTTGATCTGCCCATTCGCAGGCGTATAGATTTTTCTCGGCGGATATTTTTGTCCAGGTTTTGCCGAAATCTGATGAGAAACTGATATGTTGATCGCCGACTGCCACGATTTCTTTTCCTTTGGTTTTCGGACGGAATTTGACGCAGGTCATATAGCCGGCATTTTGTCCGCTGGCTTGGATTTGCCAGGTTTGTCCGCCGTCATTTGTGGTAGCGATATTGTTGTTATTGTCGGCTTGCTTTGTGTAATCTCCGCCAACTGCAATCCCAAAGTTTTTGTCGTAGAAATCAATGGAATAGATGCCTTGAGAGGATGTTCCCTGGATGAATGGCGTTTCATAAACTTTCCAGTAGCAATCTTTGTTCTTCATTCTATAAATTCTAGCTTTAGATCCTCCTGTTGCAATCCAAATCAAATTTCCAGCATTTGCAATATTCGTATTACTGGCAGCAAAAGCAGCTTCACCTTTCTCCAGGTATGGAAAATCTTTACAATCGTTGCAGTGAATCCACTTTTCACCTCCATTTCGGGTCTGTGAAATATTTAGTCGTTGGTTTTTAGTTGGATCGCTGAAAGCGATGCCAAAGTCGTTATCTACAAATTTGAAGGCGTCATAAAAAGCCGTGCTGTCGTTGTCATTAAAAACAACATTGAACTCTAAAGTTTTTTTATCGATTTGAAAAAAGTAAGCTGGACTTTCTATATTGATCGCATAAAAATGATTCTTGTTTTGCGCCAGCGTTCTGAATTGTAATGGCTTTTGAGAAAATACAATTTGCTTTTTATCGACCTTATCTTTCATATTCACAAAACCAAACTTAGAATCTGTTCCTGCGTACCAAACTTTTCCGTCCCAAATCTGGATGGCTCGAATGCTGATTTTGTCTGTCAGCAATGTGTCAATTTTGAATTGTTGAGAATAAAATAAGGTTGAAATCAACAGGAAAAGTAAGCTTAGTTTTTTCATTTTATAAATTTAATGAAAGTTTGGAAAAGATGGCTAATTTATTGGATGCTGTGAGAACCTCAGCGTTACATTCTAATTATATTTATTGGCTTCTTTGAGAACCTCAGTGTAACTATGCGAAAATTATTTTTTATGAAATGTTTGTCAAATACCTTCAACTGTGGTAAACTGTGATTGAAAAACAAAACCCATAGCCCCGATAGAAGCGGTTACCCCACAGCAAGCGATGGGAAAAGCCTTGGCGCGAGGAGTAATAGCGGATAGCGGGATTAAGCTCCAAAAAAAATTCCGCACGAGGCGGAATTCATATTCTTAATGTTTGTTGTCTATATCGACGTCCACTTCTTCCAAAGGTGTTTGTTCCGCTTTGAAAGTCTCTCCGAATCCGCCATTCTGCATCTTGGAATTTTTCTTACTGTAAAGGAAATAAATCACAAATCCCAAAGCCAGCCAGATCAATGAATATTTCTGAGCTTCCGGACTAAGGTTGAAAATCAAATAGACGTTGATCAAAATCCCTAAAGTTGCAACAACCGGCAGCATTGGAACTTTGAAGTTTCTTTGAAGATTCGGTTCTTTTTTTCTAAGGATCCAAACCGCTACACAAACCATTGTGAAGGCAAATAATGTCCCGAAACTGGTCATATGCGCCAAATCATTGATTGGTGTGAAAGCTGCAACTATTGCAATCACTGCGCCCAAGATGTAAAGATTTTTTTTCGGAACGCCTGCTTCTGCATCTACTTTTGAGAAAGTGGAAGGAATCAAACCGTCTTTTGACATTCCAAGGAAAATTCTGGATTGTCCCATAATCATTACCATCAAAACCGAGATCAGACCAACTGTTGCTGCAATCGTAATAATGTAACCTGCCCAAGCCTGTCCTGCAATATCGAAGGCGTAAGCAACCGGTGCTTTGATGGCGTCCGGATATTTACCCAATGGATTAAAGTCTGTGTAATGCATCATTCCAGTCAACACCAATGAAACCAAAATGTATAAAACCGTACAGACCACCAATGAAGTGATGATCGCAAAAGGAACGTCTTTCTTCGGATTGATCGCCTCTCCTGCCTGTGTGGAAACGGCGTCAAAGCCTACATAAGCAAAGAAAATAGCAGCTGCACCGGCAATAATCCCGCTGTAACCATAGGCTGGCTCGGATTTTCCGTTCTCAATTATCGTTGTAGCTTCCGGAATGAAAGGTGTCCAATTTTCAACATTGATAAAAAATACACCTGCTACGATCACGAAAATAATAGCAGAAACTTTTAAGATTACTATAAAGTTGTTGGCTTTTGCTGCGCCTTTTGTTCCTCTCACCAAGATTGAGATTACTACTAAAACAATTAATAATGCAGGTAGGTTCAGGAACAATTTTAAATCTAAAATTGCCGGTGCTGCGTTGAAATTATTGATAGTTTCCTGAAATGCCTGTAACTTTTCTAATGGCAATCCGCCTGCAGCGATCTGTGAAGTAGCTTCTCCAAAGGCTTTTTTAGCAGTTCCTGGATCTGTAGTCATCCAATATGGCAGATGCAAACCAAACATCTTGAGCAGTTTCGCAAAATAACCGGACCACGAGACGGCAACCGTCATCGATCCCATTGCATATTCCAAAATCAATCCCCAGCCGATGATCCAGGCGAAGATCTCGCCAACTGTACCGTAAGCGTAGGCATAAGCAGAACCTTCTACAGGAAGTATTGATGCAAATTCTGCGTAACAAAGTGCTGCAAAAACGCATGCAATCCCTGCCACTACGAATGAAAGTGCCAAAGCCGGACCAGCATTATAATAAGCACCTGTACCTGTTAAAACAAAAATGCCACCCCCAATGATAGCACCAATTCCAATAGCCGTTAAACTCCATTTCCCCAATACGCGTTTCAGCTGACTCTTTTTGATGTCTGCTTCGTACGCTTCCATTGGCTTCTTAATCCAAATGTTTGCCATAATCTAATTTTTTAATCCCCAAAAAAAATTGAGGGGCTTTTCTTCTGTTTGTTTGTTTTGAATTACGAAAATATTAAAAAAATATGACCCTTAACATTTTTTAACTAATTTATTTTACTTATTTGTATTAATTCCAGATTTTACCAGACTTTCTGAGGCTTAATAAGTATCTTTGAAAATGGATTTTTTACAGACACTTACTGCTCAATACAGTTCTTACGAAACTTATCTCATTTATTTTGAATCAATTGCTGTTTTGTTCGGATTATTAAGTGTTTATTTTTCCATCAAACAAAATATCTGGGTTTATCCAACGGGCATTATCTCGACGGTACTTTTCATCTACATTATGTACATTTTTGGATTGCTGGGCGATATGCTGATCAATATTTATTACACAGTGATGAGTGTGTACGGCTGGATTCTTTGGGCAAAACATTCCAAAGATCAAATCCACGTAGATGTGAAAAAAGCCAGCTACCAAGATTGGCAGATCGGTGGTATTTTATTTGTCGGAAGTCTGGCTTTCGTAGGTTTGGTTTACTATTTAAAACCCTACATAGACAATCAATTTTCTATGGATGGCGTGAAGCTGGGGCTTTATCATCTCGATTGGGCGAATTACACAGACATCATTACCACTTCCCTCTTTCTGGTAGGGATGTATTTTATGGCGAAACGCAATATTGAAAACTGGATTTTCTGGATCGTAGCGGACTTCATCTGCATTCCGATGATGATCTACAAAGGGCTAGGAATTACTGCAATTCAATATATCATTTTCACTGCAATGGCGATAATAGGTTATCTGGAATGGAAGAAAAGTCTAGTTAAGGCCTAATAATTTATCAGCATATTCTTTTGAGAAAAGTTCCTTATCTTCCTGAAGTTTCTCCAAAGTGGTTGGTAAAATATAGTGGAAAAGATATTCGTCTTTATCATTTACAAAAGTAATTTCCTTTTCCTCATCGTCAATTAATTGGGCGAAAATATCCCACATCGATTCGCCTTTCAGTTTGAGTAGTTCGAAGAAGTCGTTGGCTTTTATCGTAATTTTTTTCATTGTTAATTGTAAAATGTAGACTGTAAAAAGTATAATGATTTTTTTTTAAACTGATTTTATAAAATCCTCGTATTCGTAATAAAACATTTCGAAGGCGTTCATTTTTTCGACGAAGAATTCAAAAGTGTCCGGCCAGGTTTGTTTGTTGAAAATACTGACATTGTGTTTCTCCACCCAAATCCGGCTGATTACTTTTCCATTTTCCAAGGTGTAAAATTCATCCATCTGGAATTCGCCAATTTCTTCTCTCAAAAAATCTTCCAGAGACTGAAACTTCTCGAAGTACGCATTTCTGAAGAGTTCATCCTTCATTTCAATATCAATAGAAACCTCCGCTTTTTTGTTATCTGCGGAGAATTTGAAAGAAAAATCCTTGATCTTGGTATCGTAAAACAACCACTTTCTCGGAAAAGCCTTTCCGAAAGCCGTCCAGAATTCTGTTTTGAGTTGTTGTGCTTCTTGTTTGGAGAACATAATATATAAATGATGATTGATCAATGATTAGCGATTGTCAGGCTGAGGCTCTCGAAGCCTTCGACCTTGAATCTTTTTCCTTTTATTTTCTTACAAAGTAAGATCTACTTTAGCTTCGTTGAATTCCTTAATTAAATTTTCAAAAACTTTTTCTACAGGAAGAATTTCATCAATCAAAGCAGAAACTTGCCCGATCTCCAGTTCACCTTCCGTGAGATCGCCTTCAAACATTCCAAGCTTTGCTCGGGCTCTTCCCAAAGTTTCTTTCAACGCTTCAACATTTCTGCCAGATTCATAAAGGTTTTCCAAATCGTGGTAGAATTTATTTTTAATTAATCTGACTGGCGCTAATTCTTTCAAAGTCAATTGTGTGTCGCCTTCTTTCAGTTCAACGATTTTATGTTTGAAATTATCGTGAGAACTTGCTTCAACGGTCGCTGCGAAACGAGAACCGATCTGAACACCGTCTGCACCGAGAATCATCGCTGCTTTCATCTGACTTCCAAGTCCAATGCCGCCCGCTGCAATCAATGGAATATCAATGTGTTTTTTGACATTTGGGATGAGGCAAAGTGTCGTGGTTTCTTCTCTTCCGTTGTGTCCGCCCGCTTCGAAACCTTCTGCTACAACTGCATCTACGCCTGCATCCTGACATTTCACTGCAAATTTGGAACTCGCCACCACGTGAGCAACCTTGATGCCTTCTTTTTTCAAAATTTCGGTGTAGGTTTTGGGATTTCCTGCTGAAGTGAAAACGATTTTCACGCCTTCTTCCAGAATGATATTGATGATTTCATCAATATTTGGATAAAGCAAAGCGATGTTAACACCGAAAGGTTTATCCGTCGCCTGTTTACATTTCTGAATATTCTCACGCAAAATATCTGGATACATACTTGCCGAACCAATCAATCCTAATCCGCCATTATTAGAAACCGCAGAAGCCAACTTCCATCCCGAATGCCAGATCATTCCGCCTTGGATGATCGGATATTTGATGTTGAAAAGCTGTGTGATTCTGTTCATCCCGTGATATTGTTTTGAGGCAATTCCGAAGTCTATGAAGCTGGACATTGATTTATTTTTTTCAAAAATATGAAAAGTAAAATGATGTTGAAAGTTTTATTGGATGACAAATGTTCCACCTCTGCGAAGCGCGCCCCGACTTGAGTGGAAATCCTTTTTTGTGGCTGGAAAAGCTCAGGCAAAAAGATTGGGAACGGATGGCGGATAAAGGCGCCCAAATAAAAATTATAGTTTATTTTTACAAAAAATTACAAATTGGACTTATCTTTAAGAACAGTTACCGTCACGCGCTACATCCTGCCATTGCGGGAAGGTGGCTCTCTGCCGGCGTTGGCAGAAGCGGACGACGATTTCAAATATGTGTTGAAATTCCGAGGTGCAGGACACGGCGTCAAAGCTTTGATCTCTGAATTGATCGGTGGGAAAATCTCGCAGGTTTTGGGATTCCGGATTCCGGAATTGGTGTTTGCGAATCTTTCCATAGACTTTGGACGCAGTGAAGCTGATGAGGAAATTCAAGACCTTTTGAAAGCCAGTTGCGGATTGAATCTCGCTTTGCACTATCTTTCCGGAGCAATCACTTATGATCCCGGCGCAGTGAAAATTGACCCGAAATTGTCTTCCGAAATCGTTTGGCTGGATGCGTTCCTTACCAATATCGACCGTACATTCCGAAATACGAATATGCTGATGTGGCACAAGGAATTGTGGCTGATTGACAACGGTGCTTCTCTATATTTCCACCATTCCTGGGACAATTGGGAAAAGAATGCCGTGAGTCCGTTTGTGATGATCAAAGACCACGTTTTGTTGCCTCAAGCTTCTGAATTGGATTCTGCCAATGAAAGATTCAAAGCAATATTGACAAACGAAGTTTTGAGAGAAATCGTAGATCTGATTCCCGAAGATTGGTTGCAGTGGAACGATACCGAACTGACGCCTACGGAAATAAAAGAAGTCTATTTTCAATTCCTGACTTTGAGACGTGACCATTCTGATAACTTTTTAAATGAAGCCAAAAATGCAAGAGCAAAAGTTATATGAGTACGCTGTAATCCGCTTGGTGCCGAAGCCTGAGCGTGAGGAATTCTTTAATGTTGGATTGATCTTATTCTCAAAAAGAGAGAAATTCATCAGGGTGAAAATTCATCTTTGTGAGGAGAAATTCCGGGTGATCCATTCGAAAATCGACTTTGATGATGTAAAAAAGCATTTGGAATCTTTTGTGAACATTGCCAACGGCGAAAAGTCAGCTGGCTCTATTGCGCAACTGGAAATCCCTGAGCGTTTCCGATGGCTGACGGCTGTGAAGAGTTCTATCATTCAGACTTCAAGACCTCATCCCGGAGCGAGCTTGGATTTGGAGAAGACTTTTGAGAGATTGTTCGAGGAACTGGTTTTGTGAGAAGTTAGAGATTAGATTTTAGAAATGTAATCAACTTTTAAAATTTCAAAGACGACATTTAATCGTTCTGGTTCGTAAGCGTAAGCAACATTGACTTCATCCACTTTCTTTGCACCTAACCTTTCCATTGCTTTTTGCGAACGGATGTTGTCTTTACCAACGTGGAAATTGACTTTATCAACGAATTGGAAAATATAATCCAGCATTAGTTTTTTGACCTGCGGATTCAGTTTTGAACCCCAGAATTTCCTGCCATAAAAAGTATAACCGATGAAAATGCAATTATTTTCAGGATTAAAATCGTAAAATCGTGTGCTACCGGCAACTTCTCCTGTATTGCTTTCAATGATTTTGAATGCGCCTCCACTTTCCATCGCACCCTGAAAGAAATTTTCGAAGACTTCTCTTTTGTAGCGGTCTTTGTTGGGATGTTGCTCCCAAACGAGAGGATCTGAAGCCACAGAAAATAATTGCTCAAAATCGTTTTGATCTAAAGGAACCAGTTTTACATTTCCGTTTTCGAGAGTTGGTTGAACCGAGAAATCCATTTTTTTAATTTTTTTAAAGATAAAAATATATCAACTGTGATAAACTCTGGAAAAAACAATCTTACCATCTTTTATTTCCAAAACTTCTCCGATCTCCATATCTTCTTCACCTTCTACTATTCTGGTATATTCCATAAAAACCTGTTCGGAGTCAGCTGTCAGTTTATTGACTTGATATTTTAAACCTGGTAATCTTTCAAAGCAGTCTTTCCACCAACTTCTAAGTGCATCTTTGCCTTTGATCAAGCCATTTGTTTCTGGTTCTCGAACCTTCAGTTTCGGGCTAAAATGTTGAGCAGATTCATCGTATAAACTTAACAATTCATCTAAATTCTGGTCGTTGAAGGCTTTGAACCAAAGATTGGCTATATTTTTTAAATCTTGTGGAGTCATTAGTTGATAGTTCAAAATTATTAAACATTGAATAATAAATATTGAATCTTGAATTAATAAAGAATAGCTTTTTCCAATTCCAAAAGTTTCTGTTTTCTCCAGATTCCACCGCCGTAACCTGTCAAAGTTCCATTGGTTCCGATAACTCTGTGACAAGGTATGATGATTGAAATTTTATTAAGTCCATTCGCATTGGCAACGGCTCTCACAGCTTTTGGATTGCCAAGAATGTCGGCTTGTTGCTGGTAACTTCTCGTCGTTCCGTACGGAATGGTTCGCAAAATTTTCCAGACATTTTTCTGAAACTCTGTTCCGACAGGCGAAAGTGGAACGGTGAAATCCAATCTTTTGCCTTCGAAATATTCTGTGAGTTCTGTTTCCAAAGTTTTGAAATGCAGATTTTCTCCTTGGATAATATTCGCTTTAAAGTATTTTGAAATTTCCTCCAATTCTTTCGAAAGTGATTTTCGGTCGGAATATTCCAGCAGACAAATTCCATCTTCATTAGCACACGCAATCATCGTTCCGAGCGGTGTTTCGATTCTTTTGAGGTCAACGATTTTTTCCAGTTTCGAATTTTTTGGTGAAGTTCCGATGATCGATTTGAAACTGTCACTAAATCCACTTAAACTTTCATAGCCATTATCCAAAGCGACATCCATGACATTTTCGCCCTGCTGAAGTTTTTTGAATGCCGAATTGATTTTGAACATTCTTTGAAAGGCTTGAAACGTCATTCCGTGGTGTTTCAGAAACCAACGGCGAACTGTTGCCGGTTCCAATCCGCGATTTATCAGATCAATATCTTTGAATTTACGTTCCGGATTTTCGGATAACTCATCCATCAATTTCTGGATTTCCAAAGGTGTTTCGTCCGGATTTTCCATTGGTTTACAAACCTTACAAGGGCGGTAACCTTTTAAAATGGCATCTTTTGTATTATCAAAGAACTCTACATTTTCCGGCTTTGGTTTCCTGGCAGTGCAAGTTGGTCGACAAAAAATGCCTGTCGTTTTCACGCCCATCCAAAAGACACCTTCGAATTCCGGATCTTTCTGGAAAGAAGCCTGATACATCTGTTCGAAACTTGGTTTCATAAAATGAATAATTAATCATACAAATGTAATCGTTTTGGAAACCCGATGACAACCGAAAAATGAACAAGTAATTTTAATTTCCTCAAGATCTTGCGAAATGGATTTTACGCGCTTCTCAAAATATTTTCTGCCTGTTTGATGTGTCTCAGATTATGATACACTACAAAACGGAGCGTATCGCCCAATTTTAATTTGATAAGTTTCGAAATGCTGACTGAAGTTTTTGTTTTTTCCAGATCCACTAAGCTTGATTTTTCTAATAAAGTGAGCAATTGATTTTGCTGATTAATGAACACTTCTACAACATTTTTATCCAATTTGCTGTTGATTGGATTCATCGATTTGAAGGTTTTCATTTTGTTCAGATTTTCTTTTGGAAGCATACTTTTAGCAAAATAATCTCCTAAAATTCCAGGTGAAAATTCAGTTTTAGAGGGAAATTTCGAAGTGGCAGTTCTATCATTAATTTCAGGAATGTAAAAATTACCATAACGGTTGAGATGTTCCAGACATTCTAATACACTCCAGCTTTCAGCGGAAATTCGGAAGTTGAGTTCTGAATCTGCCTTATTCAAAAGCGTTTCTGCAAATTGAATATTTTCGTGGGTAATGTTTTTTAATTCTGAAATTAATCTTGTAGAAATTTTCATTGATTATTTTTGTGCAAATATCTTCAGAAAATTATTTTAAAATCTTGACTGAACTCAAGATTTTTTGAGTCTCGAGAAAGTTTCCGGACTCATCCGGAGATAATTGGCGATATATTTATTGGGGATTTCCTGGAACAGTTGCGGACTTCGTTTCAAAACCCTTTCGTAGCGGATTTTTGGAGAATTATACAGAAGATCCTTTTCGCGTTCAATCTGCTGCAAAACCAGATCCTCTAAAATCGAGTTCCAAAGTTTCAGATTTTCATTACTGGAATTCATGAATTCATAAAAATCTTGTTTGAAAGCTACTTTAATTTTTGAAGCTTTGATTGCCTGAATAAAAAACGCCGACGGCTTTCCTGATAAAAACGAATCCAACGAAACAATGATATTTCCTTTGTAACCAAAACGGATAATTCGCTCCTCACTTTCATCTTCGATAAAAATCCTGACACTTCCATTCTCTATGAAATAAACATTGGTATCAATACTTCCGGAAGTTTTTAGGAGTTCATTTCTTTTAAATTCCTTTGTTTGCCAGGAAAGTTTTGTTTGCAGTAATTCCGAAATCATAATATTAAATAAAAAATCAATTTCAAATCAAAAGTAACAGATATTTTATTAAATTTGAAATTAATAACCTATAAAAACTTACAATTTTGAAAAAAATCTATTTCCTTTTATGTTCTATTCTTGCGATTACTTTAATAAAAGCTCAGGAAATCATTCCTTTTCGGGTAACAAAATACAATAATATCATCGTAAAAACTTTGGTTAATGACAAAGACTCTTTGGATCTGATGTTCCAGATTGCAATGGAAGACGCATCGATTTCGCCTGAAAGAATACGACCGGCAAAGAGTTTAAAATTCGATAAAAATGGCATTAGCGAAAACAATTCTGTGAAAATTCGTAAGAATGAGTTTAAAAACATTCGCTTTTTTGATAATGAATTGACTGGACAAGAAGCAGACGGAAAGATAGGAATTGCAATTTTCAAAGGAAAAACTTACAAAATCGATTATGATAAAAACCAGTTTGTTATTTATGATCAATTGCCTGATATAAAGGATTACAAGCAGGTTTCCTTCACTTACAATAAACAAGGGCAGATTTTTTTGGCTTGCGAAAATTTGATTAATAATGAAACTTACGAAACCAGTTTTCTTTTACAATCCGGTTATCCCGGAGGTTTGCTGTACAGCAATCAATTTGCAGATTCAAAAAAATTAAATGAAAATCTGAAAGTTACAGGTGAAAAAACTTTGAAAAATTCTCAAGGAAAAAGCGTTACAACAAAGCAAGGTATTTTGCCTTCATTGACGCTTATTGATGATATTATTTTGAAAAATGTATCCGCCGGATTTTTTACCGGAGACATCAAAAATCAGAATACCAGTTATTTCGGGGCAGATTTGATTAAGAGGTTTAACTGGATCTTTGATGCGGAAACGCAGATCATCTACATCAAACCCAGCAAATATTTCAATGAATCATATTTTAAAATGAATTAAAAATAAATCCCTCACAACTATGAATTTATGAGGGATTATGATTTTATTTAATGCTTTTGACTCTTATAATTCCTTTGTTTTCGTGGTACATCATACACATTATTTTGCCGTCCCTTTCTGCGCATTCTTTAGTGTAATCGTAAATCACTGATACTTTTTCGCCGTCTTTTTTCCCAGCCAAAATATCTGCATTGCAAACCAAGTAATCTTCGTTTTCTGCGACTCTGACGTAAGTTCCCGTACAATCTCTAACAATGGTTCCCGTTTGCAATCTGTCGTGAACGGACTTGCACGAGAAAATTGATAATGCCGAAATGGCTAAAATTAAAATGTTTGTTGCTTTCATTTTTTGATGATTTATTTGAAATCAAAAATACAATTTAAAAATTTTAAAATTAACTCTTATTGAATAGTATCAATTTATTAACTTTGATTATTATAATTGGATTAAAAGTCACATTAAATTGTAGCTTCGTATTCTGTATTTTTACAAACCTAAATATCAACGCTATGACACTGATCACTTTAAAAATAAACGAACGTACCAAAGCCGGAAAAATGCTGAAAGACTTAATCGAATTATTTTCAAAAGAAAATAAAGGTGTGGAAATAGTTTCGGACGATAGTTCGTACGAGATTGATTTTGAAGAAAAAATTAAAAATGCAGAAGAAGATATTAAAAATGGAAAAGCAATTCGTATAAATCCTAAAAATGTATGGGAAGGTATTATGTAGATATCGCACCCAATGCCCGAAAAGAATTGCAAAGGCATTATAAATCTGGAGATAAAATCATCATAAAAAAGATTGAAAAAATATTATCGGAATTATCTGAAAATCCTTTTGTTGGAGAAGGAAAACCTGAACAGCTTAAGTACAATTTTTCTGGATATTGGTCAAGAAGAATCAACCAAAAAGACAGAATTGTTTATCGTGTAGATGATGATATTGTCACAGTTTTTATAGTTTCAGCAATGGGACATTATGGAGATAAGTAAATTAAATTACACGTATTTTACATTAAAAAAATCGAGAGAATTATTTCCCTCGATTTTTTTAATGTAAAATATTGTATTCTCAAATTCAAATATTACATCGCCTCCATTTTAAAAGTCATACTTTCAATCACCTTCAAAATCGCTTCGACTGTATCCATTGAGGTCAAACAAGGAACGCCGTTTTCTACGCTCATTCTTCTGATTTGGAAACCGTCTCTTTCGGCTTGTTTTCCTTTGGTGGTCGTATTCACAACGTATTGGACTTTTCCTTTTTGAATCAAATCAATCAAATTGACATCTTCCTCTCCAATCTTGTAACCGATTTTGGTTTGAATTCCTTTCTCCTCGAAATACTTCGCCGTTCCTTCTGTCGCCCAGATTCTAAAACCAATCGTATGGAATCTTCTCGCAATTTCAGATGCTTCTTCCTTGTCCTGGTCAGCAACTGTGAACAAGATGGAACCGTGCGTCGGCACTTTTCTTCCCGCACCGATTAATCCTTTGTACAAGGCTTTTTCGAAGGTTGAATCTTTGCCCATTACTTCTCCAGTAGATTTCATTTCTGGTCCGAGAGAAATATCCACTTTCGTCAATTTGCTGAAAGAGAAAACCGGAACTTTCACGAATATGCCTTCTTTGTTCGGAATCAATCCTGAGGTGTAACCAAGGTCTTTCAGCTTTGCTCCTAAGATTGCTTTCGTTGCGAGATTTGCCATCGGAACATCCGTGATTTTGGATAAGAAAGGAACCGTTCTGGACGAACGCGGATTCACTTCGATAACAAAAACTTCGCCTTTGGAAATGACGTATTGGATGTTCATTAAACCAATCACATTCAAGCCTTTAGCTAATCTTATCGTGTAATCTTCTAAAGTTTTGATTTGAGTTTCCGTCAAATGTTGTGGCGGATAAACGGCAATTGAATCTCCGGAATGAACACCTGCTCTTTCGATATGTTCCATAATGCCAGGAATGACAACCGTTTCGCCGTCGCAAATTGCATCCACTTCCACTTCTTGACCAGTCAAATATCGGTCAATCAAAACTGGCTGGTCTGGACTCGCTTCTACCGCATTTTCCATATAATGCGAAAGTTCTTTCTCCGTGTAAACGATTTCCATCGCACGTCCGCCTAAAACATAACTTGGACGAACCAAAACCGGATAACCTATTTCGTTGGCAATCACAATCGCTTCTTCTTTTGAAGTCGAAGTTTTTCCTAAAGGCTGTGGGATTCCCAGTTCCTGAAGCGCTTTCTCGAATTTATCTCTGTTCTCCGCTCTATCTAAATCTTCGAGTGAAGTTCCCAAGATTTGAACGCCGTGAGCTGCTAATTTATCAGCTAAATTAATCGCTGTTTGTCCGCCAAACTGAACCACAACACCTTTTGGTTTTTCGAGCTCAATGATGTTCATCACGTCTTCTTCCGCCAAAGGTTCGAAATATAATTTGTCTGCAATTGAGAAGTCTGTAGAAACAGTCTCCGGATTATTATTAATGATAATCGCCTCGTAACCCATCTGCTGAATCGCCCAAACCGAATGAACGGTTGCATAATCGAACTCAACACCTTGCCCAATTCTGATTGGACCTGAACCTAGAACGATGATTTTTTCCTTGTCAGAAACCACGCTTTCATTTTCCTCTTCGTAAGTTCCGTAGAAATAAGGCGTTTCAGATTCAAATTCTGCCGCGCAAGTGTCCACCATTTTGTAAACTGGCATCACACCGTTTTCTTTTCTGAAATTGAAAACTTCACGTTGCGTCGTTTCCCAAAGATGAGCGATATTCAAATCTGCGAAGCCTAATTTCTTGGCTTCGATAAGCGTTTCCTTATCAAATTTGTTATCTGTGATTGTTTTCTCGAAATCAATTAATTTCTTGATTTTCCAGATGAAGAATTTATCGATTTTGCTCCATTCTACAATCTGTTCCCAATCGTAACCTCTTCTCAAAGCGTCGCCGATGATGAACAATCTCTCGTCATCACAAACTCGGATTCTTCTCTCGATTTCCTCGTCGGTAAGGGCCAAAGCCTGTTTTGTTTTTAAACCCAAATGACGAAGTCCGGTTTCCAAAGAACGGATAGCTTTGTGCAAAGACTCCTCGAAATTTCTTCCGATGGCCATTACTTCTCCCGTCGCTTTCATTTGTGTTGACAATCTTCTGTCAGCCGTCTCAAACTTATCGAAAGGGAATCTTGGAAACTTGGTCACGACATAATCCAAAGCTGGCTCGAAACAAGCGTAAGATGTTCCGGTTACAGGATTTTTGATTTCGTCCAATGTCAATCCAACTGCAATTTTCGCTGCAATTTTCGCAATCGGATAACCAGTTGCTTTACTTGCTAAAGCCGATGAACGCGAGACTCTTGGATTTACTTCGATGATATAATATTGATAAGAATGTGGGTCTAGAGCGAGCTGAACGTTGCAACCACCTTCAATTCCTAAAGCCCGGATGATTTTAAGTGATGCATTTCTCAGCATCTGATATTCTCTGTCAGAAAGTGTTTGCGAAGGCGCCACAACAATTGAATCTCCTGTGTGAACACCAACCGGGTCGATGTTTTCCATATTACAAACCACGATGGCGTTGTCGTTTTTGTCACGCATCACTTCGTACTCGATTTCTTTGAAACCTGCAATGGATTTCTCAATCAGACATTGCGTTACGGGAGAATACTTCAATCCCAATTCAGCAATTTCACGAAGTTCGGGTGCGGTTGCGGCAATTCCACCACCTGTTCCACCCATTGTAAAAGCGGGGCGAACAATCACCGGATAACCGATTCGATTAGCAAAATCAATCGCACCTTCAACAGTTGTTACGATGTCGGAATCTGGAACCGGCTCGTTCAATTCGTGCATCAATTCGCGGAAAAGGTCTCTGTCTTCAGCTTGATTAATGGCGTCTAATTTGGTTCCTAGAACTTCCACCTTACATTCCTCCAAGATTCCGGATTTCTGTAATTCTACGGCCATATTAAGTCCGGTTTGTCCACCTAAAGTCGGCAACAAAGCATCCGGACGTTCTTTTCTGATAATTCTGGAAACGAATTCCAGAGAGATGGGTTCGATATAAACTTTGTCGGCAATTTCTTTGTCCGTCATTATCGTCGCCGGATTGGAATTGATAAGAATCACGCTGTAACCTTCCTCTCTCAAAGAAAGGCAAGCTTGTGTGCCCGAATAATCAAATTCCGCAGCCTGGCCAATGATGATGGGACCTGAGCCGATTACTAAAATTGTTTTTATGTCTGTTCTTTTCATTTTCTTTATTAGATTTAAAAGTATAGAATCAAGATTCCGGACTTTCAATTTTTATTTCTAAATTAATTTCTTCTTTCTCAGTTACAGTAAACGATATGACTTTGTCCATTTAAGTCATTTGACTGTCTACTCAACATTTTTGACAATCTACTCAAGACCTTTGACTGTCTACTTAACATCCTTGATTGTCTACTTAACATTTTTGACAATCTACTCAAGACCTTTGACTGTCTACTCAACACCTTTGATTGCCTATTCAACATCTTTGACAATCTACTTAAGACCTTTGACTGTCTACTTTGTTTATCTGACTGTCTACTTTACCGTTGTAACTGTTTACTTTGTTTTGTAAATATCTACTTTACCCTTGTAACTGTCAACTTTACTTCTGTAACTGTCAACTTTGTTCTTGTAACTGTCTACTATGTTCTTGTAACCGCCTGCTACAAGCATTTGACCATCATGTAACCTCTAAAAAATAGCAGTGATAATTATTAAATCTAATTTTTCTTCTTAAAATCTTCCATTAATTCAATAAAATCATCAAACAAATAATTCGCATCCTCAGGACCTGGACTTGCCTCAGGGTGATATTGAACTGAGAAACAAGGATGGATTTTGTGCTTCAAACCTTCGTTGGTTCTGTCGTTCAATGCAATGTGTGTTTCTATTAAATCTGTGTCTTTCAAAGATTCCTGGTCGATTGCATAACCGTGATTCTGAGATGTGATGGCCACTTTATTTTTTTCTAAATCCAAAACCGGATGATTGCCACCTCTGTGACCGAATTTCAGTTTGTAGGTCTTTGCGCCACAAGCCAAACCAATCAATTGATGCCCCAAACAAATCCCGAAAATCGGCACTTTCCCAAGCAATCCATTAATTAATTCTGAGGCACCTTTCACATCTTCCGGGTCGCCGGGACCGTTGGAAAGCATTATGCCGTCTGGGTCCATCAATAAAATTTCTTCCGCAGTTGTGTCTTGAGAAACCACGATGATGTCGCAATTTCTTTGAGACAATTCGCGTATGATTCCCAACTTGGAGCCGAAATCCACCAACACCACTTTAAAGCCTCTTCCCGGACTTGCATAAGCTGTTTTTGTTGAAACCTGTTCTACTTGATTGATAGGGAAATTGGTTACTTTCAATTCCTCAACAACTAAATTTTCGTCTGTTTCTGCATTGACGATTCTTCCTTTCACAACGCCTTTGTTGCGAAGAATTCTCGTCAGTCTTCTGGTGTCAATTCCTGAAATTCCTGATAGATTTTTCTTTTTGAAAAGTTCGTCCAAAGTCATTTGAGTTCGGAAATTGGAAGGCAAATCGCACAATTCTTTCACAATTAAACCTTTGATTGCTGGTTCGATGCTTTCGTAATCATCGCGGTTGATGCCGTAATTTCCTATCAAAGGGTACGTCATACAAACGATTTGTCCGCAATAGCTCGGGTCGGAAATCAATTCCTGATATCCCGTCATTCCTGTGTTGAAAACCACTTCGCCTGCAGTTTCCTGTTCTGCTCCGAATCCTACCCCATTGAATACTTCTCCGGATTCTAATATTAATTTCTTTTTCATTTTTACTTTTTATGTTGGAAGCGGGAAGATGGATGTTGGAAGTCTTCCTTCTTCCCGCTTCTTTCTTCATTTCTATATTTTATTCCATTTTTACTCAAAAAAAACACGCCCGAAAAGCGTGAATTAATTTTTAATTTTGGGAGTCGACAAACTCGAAACCTTTATTCTCAAGGTCAAATTTAAGAATCGCCATTCTTGCAAAAACGCCGTTCTGCATTTGTTTGAAGATTCTTGACCTTTCACATTCCACCAATTCCGAATCAATCTCCACACCTCTATTGATTGGTGCCGGATGCATAATGATGGCGCCTGGTTTCATTTTAGCTTCTCTTTCTTTAGTCAAACCGAATTTCTTCAGATAATCTTCAGATTTGAAGTTGAAAGTTCTTTCGTGACGCTCGTGCTGGATTCTCAACAACATCAAAACATCCACTTCCTTCACCAAATCATCGAACTGCATATAAGTTCCATTGACCAACATTCCTTCGTCAAACCAGAATTCCGGGCCAGAGAAATAGACTTTTGCGCCCATTCTTCTGAACAATCCTGCGCCTGAATTGGCAACTCGGCTGTGTTTCACATCACCTACGATTCCAATCTTCAAACCTTCAATCTTTCCAAATTCCTGAATGATGGTCAAAGCGTCCAAAAGTGCCTGCGAAGGATGACTTCCAACGCCGTCGCCAGCATTTACGATACTTAATTTAGCATCTTGAAGCTGGTCGTAATATCTTTTTTCAGAATGTCTGATAACCGCTACTTCCACGCCGATAGCTTCCAGAGTTTTAATCGTATCAAGCATTGTTTCGCCCTTTGCGATGGAGCTTTTATCAGCTTCAAAATCTATAACTTGAAGACCGAGTTTCTTCTCGGCCACTTCGAAGCTTGTTTTGGTTCTCGTGCTATTCTCAAAAAAGAGGTTCGCGGCGAAAACATCACCTTTAATTTTGCTGACTTTACCATCCGCAAACTGCTGTGCTTCCTGTAAAATTTTTTCTATACTCTCCGTGGAGACGCGTGCAAGCTTAATCATATCTGAAATTTTTAAATAAAAAAAACGAAGCCTAAAAGACTTCGTTAAATATAAAAAATATTGTTGTTGTCGGCAAATTTGCCAAACACTATTGTCGCTAAATTCTGTACCAGATTCATTGGGTGCAAAGATACCAATATTTTCGATATGATAAAATCTTATTCATACTTTTTTATAATAAATCAATGAACTTCTGCGCTTAAAATTTCTCCAGTCAAATATTTTCTTTACTTTTGAAAGAATTGACATTATTATGAGTTTGGACAAAAAAGACAAATTAATTCTCTCGCTTCTACAAGAAGATTCTACGCTATCGGTAAAGGAAATCTCCGAAAAAATCGGACTGACTTTCACGCCGACCTACGAGCGTATCAAAAACCTTGAAAAAAGTGGCGTTGTAGAAAAATATGTCGCCCTGCTCAACCGTGAAAAACTCGGAATCAATATCGTTGTTTATTGCAATGTCCGTCTCAAAGAACAGTCTCAAAACACGCTCAAAGATTTCGAAAATTATATCTCAAAATATGATGAAGTCCAGGAAATCATCAGTCTTTCCGGCGAATATGATTATCAATTGAAAATCCTAGCCAACGACATTTATTCCTACAATCATTTCACCGTGAATGTGATTTCGAACAGTCCTTACATTGGGCAATATCACAGTTCTATTGTTTTGGCCGAAGTGAAAAAATCTACCAAGTTTAAACTGGATTAAAAATATATTTCTACCGCAAAGTCGCAAAATTATTTAATAATATACTGCTGAAAGTTGCAAAAGAAAATCTTCGATTTACATCATTCCAAATAACTTAAAAATTTGCGACTTAAAAACATCAAGTTTAATTAAATCTTGCGCCTTTGCGATATTTTTCAACCCAACAATTTATCTCTGACTTTATTGAATTGATATTCGATTTCGTCGAGGAAAAGGTTTCCCAAACTGCCTTGATGAGAGTGATTGAGTTCTTTGTAATCATATTGGAACAAACCATTTTCTATTTCCTGGCCGATTTGGATATAGGCATCCCGGAATGATTTTCCATTCTTCACTTCTTCGTTGATTTTCTCTACGCTGAAGAGGTATTTGTACTTTTCATCATCCAAAATATTGTCTTTCACTTCGATGTTTGGAAGCGTGTAAATCAGGATTTCCAGACATTCTTTCAAAGAATCGATGGCTGGAAAAAGGATTTCTTTCGTCAATTGCAAATCTCTGTGATAGCCTGATGGCAGATTATTCGTCACCAAAATCAATTCATTTGGCAAAGCCTGAATTCTGTTGCATCTTGCTCTCACCAATTCGAAAATATCCGGATTTTTCTTGTGTGGCATTATACTACTTCCAGTTGTGAATTCCTTTGGAAAGCTGATAAAATCGAAATTCTGACTTAAATAAAGACAAACGTCGTACGAGAATTTGCTTAAAGTCCCAGCCAAAACCGACAATGAATTGGCCAACAATTTCTCAGATTTCCCTCGCGTCATTTGGGCATAAACTACATTATGATTCAAAGTTCTGAAACCGAGTTTGTAAGTCGTACTTTCTCTGTCAATCGGGAAAGACGAACCGTAGCCAGCGGCCGAACCAAGTGGATTTTTATTAATGATATTCTTCGTTGCAAACAGCAATTCCAAATCGTCCACCAAAGATTCTGCATACGCACCAAACCACAATCCGAAAGACGATGGCATCGCCAACTGCAAATGCGTGTAGCCAGGCAACAAAACGTCTTTGTGAAGATTGGCTTTGTCTTTCAAGATTTGAAAAAATGAATCGGTCAGCTCTGTAATTTCTCTGATTTCGTCAATTAAGTATAATTTGATATCCGTCAAAACCTGGTCATTTCTTGACCTAGCGGTGTGGATTTTTTTTCCTGTTTCGCCGAGTTTTTCGATGAGGATATTTTCGATTTGGGAATGGATGTCTTCTGCGGTTTTATCGATTTCGAAAGTTTCTTTTTCGATGTCAGAAAGAACTTCTTCCAAAACGGCCACGATTGCCTGCTCTTCATCCAGGCGAATCAATCCAACTTCTGCCAGCATTTTTGCGTGCGCAATGGAACTCAGCACATCGTATTTTGCTAATCTGTCGTCAAAATCCAGGTCTTTCCCGACCGTGAATTTTGTAACCAAATCGTTGGTTGTCGTATTGTCTTTTTGCCAGATTTTTTTCATTTTAATAATTTTTAGAAATTAGATTTTAGAGGTTAGAAGTTAGATTCCAAATTGGTTTTCTAATTTCTAATTTCTCAATTCTAACTTCTGTTAAAGAACTTTCTCTAATATTTTAATGTAAACATCGATGCCTTCTCGGATTTCGTCGATGTAGACAAACTCGTCTGCGGTGTGGGAACGCAAGCTGTCGCCGGGTCCCAACTTGACCGATGTGCACGGAATAATCACCTGGTCCGAGGATGTCGGCGAACCGTAAGTTGTCCTTCCCAACGCCAATCCAGCCCGAACAAACGGATGGTTGACGTCGATTTTTGAGGAGTTTAAGCGGAAAGACCTCGATGTCAGTTTGGATTTCATCTGCGACTGGATGATTTCGAAAACTTCACGGTTTGAATATTCGTCTGTCACGCGGACATCCAATGTGAAATTGCATTTTTCGGGAACCACGTTGTGTTGCGTTCCTGCGTTGAGAACTGATAATGTGACTTTCACTTCGCCCAAATAATCGGAAACTTTCGGAAATTTGAAACCGAGGATGTTTTGCAAATCCTTCATACATTTCACAATCGCGTTGTCATCGTTTGGATGCGCAGCGTGAGAAGGCGTTCCCAGCATTTCGCCATCGATTACCAAAAGACCTTTTTCTGCAATCGCAAGATTCATTTTTGTGGGCTCGCCGACGATTGCCAATTCGACGTTCGGAAGTTGTGGAAACAAGGCTTCGATGCCGTCCAGACCGGAGATTTCTTCTTCGGCTGTCAAAGCAATTACTAAATTATGAGTCAAATCTTCGGCTTCATAAAAATAAAGAAATGTCTGCGCCATCGCCACCAAAGATGCACCTGCATCGTTGCTTCCCAGACCGAATAATTTGCCGTCTTTTTCCACCGGAATGAACGGGTCCAAAGTGTAAGCTTTGTTCGGTTTTACTGTGTCGTGATGCGTGTTTAGAAGAATCGATGGTTTGCCAGCGTCAAAATGTTTGTTGGTTGCCCAGATGTTATTTTTGAATCGGTTGACCGTCAATTGATGCTCGTTGAAAAAGCCTTCTATAATGAGCGAAGCGTTGTATTCGTCGCGACTCATAGATGGTGTTGCGATGAGTTTTTTCAGTAATTTGACGGCGTTTTCCGCAAGTTCTTCTCTGCTAAAGACAGATTTCAGTTCCTTCATTTCCTTGTTTTATTTGGTCTGACAGTTTTTTCTCGTTAATCAAAGACACTTTCTGAACGCCATTTTCTTTGGCTTTGAAAGCATTTTCGAGTTTTGGTAAAATTCCTTTGTGGAGTTTTCCTTGTGTTTTTAATTCAGAAAATTCATTTTTATCAATGGTTTTTAAGTTTGAATTTTCGTCTTCCACATTTTCCAAAACCCCGTTTTTATCGAAACAGAACAACAATTCTGTTTCGAAATTTTTTGATAAAGACTGAGCAATAGTTCCGGCAATCGTGTCTGCGTTGGTGTTTAACAGATTTCCTTTTTTATCGTGAGTGATTGCAGAAAACACCGGAACCAAACCCAGATTTATCATATTTGTAATCAATTCGTGATTGATGCTTTTTTCATTAATATCGCCCACAAATCCAAAATTGATGGTTGGATGCTGACGTTTTTCAGCTTGAATCAAATTGCCGTCTGCGCCTGAAAATCCCATTGCGTTGCAATTGAAACTCTGCAGTTTTGCCACAATATTTTTGTTGATTCTTCCCGCGTAAACCATCGTCACCAACTTCAAAGTTTTCTTGTTGGTAATCCTGCGTCCATCAATCATCGTCTGCGTGATTTTCAGTTTTTCCGCTAGAGTTTCTGCAATCTTTCCACCGCCGTGAATCAGGATTTTGGCACCTTCGATTTGAGAAAATTGCTCTAGAAAAGCTTTCAATGATTTTTTGTCATCGATTAGAGCGCCTCCGATTTTTATGATGTGTAGTTTTTGCATTGATTATTTTTTGAACGCAAAGTCCGCTAAGATTTTTTGTTAATGATTGAAAATATTTTGAGGTTCGCAACGGCGCTTACGCTCAATAATGATTAATTCTTAATTTAATTCATCCAAAATTTCAGAAAAAACTGCCTGTGCAGAAAAAATTCTGTTTTTTGCCTGCTGATAGATGACTGAGTTTTCGCCGTCCATTACTTCATCGCTTAATTCCAAATTTCTACGGACTGGAAGACAATGCATCACTTTTCCGTTGTTTGTCAATTCTAACTTCTCATTGGTCAACATCCAGTTTTCGTCAACTTTCGGCATCGCCGTATAATCTTCAAACGACGACCAGTTTTTAACGTAAACAAAATCTGCATCTTTCAATGCTTCGTCCTGATTATGCATCACTTTCGTATCTTTTGTAAAATTTTTATCCAAATCGTAACCTTCCGGATTTGCAATCACAAAATCAACATCCATTTGTTGCATCCATTCTGTGAACGAGTTTCCGACAGCCTGCGCAATTGGTTTGATGTGAGGCGCCCAAGTCAAAACGACTTTTGGCTTTCTGTTTTCTGTCCAATTTTCTGCGATTGTGATGCAATCTGCCAAACTTTGCAAGGGATGACGCGTCGCGGATTCCAAAGAAATCACTGGGACTTTGGCGTGTTTTAGGAACTGGCTCAGAATACTTTCGTTCACATCGTCTTCTTTGCTTTTCATTCCTGCGAAACATCTTACGGCAATGATATCACAATATTGATTCAGAACTTCGATGGCGTCTTTGATGTGCTCAACTGTGTCGCCGTTCATCACCGTTCCATCAGCAAATTCCAGGTTCCAGGCTTCTTGTGCAGCGTTGAGAGTCAGGACATTTAATCCTAAATTTTGAGCCGCGATTTGGGAACTCAATCTTGTTCTGAGACTGGAATTGAGGAAAACCAAACCAATCGTTTTCCCTTTTCCTTTGGTTGGATTTTCTAATGGATTTTCTTTTATTTTTAAAGCTTTTGCAATGATTTCCTGCAAATTATCTATATCGTAAACCGAAGTGAAATTTTTCATTTCTTAATTTTTTTGAACGCAAAGGCGCATTATTTTTTATGATTCGACCTTTCAAGTCGCAAATTTTAACGCACAATGTTGGCGACTTTTCAGCAGTGAGATTACCACTCTTGCGCCTTTGCGTTATTTTAATTCTAATATTTTCTCATCAACGGCTTTCAAGGTTTTTTCTAAAGCATTGATGAACAAATCGGATTCTTTTTCCGAAATATTGAGCGCCGGTAAAATCCGAAGAACATTCTTGTCATTGGCATTTCCAGTGAAAATAAAATGTTCGAACAGCAATTCTTTCCTGACATCTGCGCAAGCTTGGTCAAGCTCAATTCCAATCATCAGACCGCGCCTTTTGATATTTTTGATGTGAGGGAAAACTTTAATTTTTTCTTCGATGTAAGCGCCGATTTTTTCAGAATTATCAATTAGATTTTCATTTTCAATCACTTCCAGAACTGCAATTCCAGCCACGCAAGCGAGATGATTTCCGCCAAATGTGGTTCCCAATAATCCGTAACTCGCCTCGAATTTTGGACTAATCAGAACACCGCCAATCGGGAAACCATTTCCCATTCCTTTGGCAACCGTGATCAAATCTGGCTTGATGTCGAATTCCTGATGGGCAAAGAATTTTCCGGAACGTCCGTAACCAGACTGAACTTCGTCCAAAATTAAAATCGCATTATTTGCTTTGCATAATTTTTCAATCTTTAAAATGAAATCTTTATCCAATAAATTAATTCCTCCAACACCTTGAATTCCTTCTATTATTACTGCTGAAATTTCGTTTTGGTTTTCTGAAAAAATCTTTTCCAATTCTACAGAATTATTGAATTCACATTTAATGAAATTATCGGATTCGTTGACTGGCGCGACGATTTTTTTATTGTCCGTCACAGCAACAGTAGCGGAAGTTCGGCCGTGGAAAGCTTCGGAGAAATAAATCACTTTCTTTTTTCCGTTGTGGAATGAAGCCAGCTTCAAAGCATTTTCGTTCGCTTCAGCTCCTGAGTTGCATAAAAACAATGAATAATCTTCGTAACCTGATAGTTTTCCTAATTTTTCAGCCAACTCAGTTTGTAAATTATTCTGAACCGAATTGGAATAAAAACTAATTTTCTCCAGTTGATTTTTCAAGTTCTCAACATAATGCGGGTGATTGTGACCAATGGAAATCACAGCGTGACCGCCATAAAAATCGAGGTATTTTTGTCCGTTTTCATCCCAAAGGAAAGAACCTTCAGCTTTTACAGGATTGATGTTGAAAAGTGGATATACGTTGAATAAATTCATAATTTTTATAATTGATAATCGATAAATGATTATTGATAAATTTTAAAAACGCTTCGACTCCGCTCAGCGTGACAACTGTAAAACTGAACGTTGTCAGTCTGAGGCTCTCGAAGACTCTTAATTAATTTAAAAAGCAATTGGTTTTAAGTTTAATCCGAGGTTTTGCTCCCAGCCATTGGCGATATTCATATTTTGAACAGCTTGTCCGGATGCGCCTTTCAAAAGATTGTCGATTGAGGAATGAACAGCTATTTTGCTTCCTTGTTTTTCGATTTGGATGACACAGAAATTGGTATTCACAACTTGTTTCAAATCAATCGGGTTCTTTGAAATTTTCACAAAAGGTGAATCTTTGTAAAAGTCTTTATATAAATTGTAAATGTTATCTACTTCCAAATCACATTCGATGATAGAACTTGTAAAAATCCCTCTTGCAAAATCGCCACGCCACGGAACAAAATTGAGTTCCACATCCTTTTCATTAAGCAAATTGACTTGTTTTAAAATCTCGTCAACGTGCTGGTGATTCAGAGTTTTGTAGGCTGAAATATTATTCTTTCGCCAAGTGAAATGCGTTGTCGGTTGTAATGATTGTCCAGCTCCGGTTGAGCCTGTAATTCCAGTTGTGTAAACATCTTTCAACAAATTTTCTTTTGCTAAAGGCAACAACGCCAACTGAATCGCAGTCGCAAAACATCCAGGATTTGCTATGCTTTTCGAGTTCTGAATTTCATTAAAATAAATCTCGGGCAAACCGTAAACAAAATTTCTATTTCCGAACTCGCCATCTATACGGAAATCATTTCCTAAATCAATAATCAAAGTGTCATCTGAAACTGGATTTTCATTCAGCCAGTTCTGACTTTCTTTGTGAGGAAGGCAAAGGAAAAGAATGTCTGTTTCTGAAATTTCATTCGTCAGAACCAAATCGCAAATCGAGTCCAAATCCGGATACAATTCGGAAATTTTTACTCCGGAATTGGAACGACTGAACAAAAACTTTAATTCTATATTCGGATGGAATGCGAGCAGACGAACGAGTTCGCTTCCTGTGTAGCCATTGGCTCCGATGATTCCGACTGATTTTTTCATATTTAATCCTCTCCCTAAATCCCTCTCCAAAGGCGAGGGACTTCAAAGTGTTTTTATAATATTATACTAACTGATTTTCATTGCACAAAGTCCTTCGACTCCGCTCAGGATGACATCTTCAAAATATGCTAATTCAACTTATTGACTTGATGGTATATATTGAGCGAGTTGCTCAGGATTTTGGTAAAACCTTTGACATCATCGCCACTCCAAGCGAGATTTTCTTCGCCGTAACTTCCAAATTTTGAAGACATTAAATCATTTTCAGACTCGATTCCGTTCAAGACGAAACGGTAAGGATAAAGTGTGATAAATACTTTTCCATTGACTGTTTTCTGAGAATCCTGCAAAAAAGATTCGATGTTTCTCATCACCGGGTCGAGGAAAAGCGCCTCGTGAAGCCAGTTTCCGTACCAATCTGACAATTGAGATTTGATGGTCTGCTGATATTTGGAAAGTGTATGTTTCTCCAAAAGATGATGCGCTTTGATGATAATTGACGCAGCCGCAGCCTCAAAACCAACACGCCCTTTTATCCCGACAATCGTGTCTCCTACGTGGATATCGCGACCGATTCCGTAAGGTGACGCCAATTCTTCAATCTTTTGAATCGCTAAAACCGGATGGGAAAAAGTTTCACTATTAACAGAAATCAATTCGCCATTTTTGAATTCGATTTCCAATTGAGATGGTTCGGTTTTTTCGACTTGCGAAGGAAAAGCTTCTTCTGGAAGGGAAAATCGGGAAGTCAAAGTTTCTTTTCCGCCGACGGAAGTTCCCCAAAGTCCTTTGTTGATGGAATATTTGGCTTTGTCAAAATCCATTTCGTAGTTGTGGTCTTTCAAGAATTGGATTTCGTCTTCTCTTGATAAACTCAAATCACGAATTGGTGTGATGATTTCGATTTTCGGACACATCACGTTGAAAATCAAATCGAAACGAACCTGGTCATTTCCGGCACCTGTACTTCCGTGAGCGATTGCGTCGGCTCCGATTTCCAAAGCAGATTCAGCAATGGTTTGTGCCTGAATCGTTCTTTCTGCACTGACTGACAATGGATAAGTGTTGTTTTTCAGAACATTACCGAAAATCAAATATTTAACGCAATCGTTATAATATTTTTCTGAAGCATTAATAAACCTGTAAGAAGCCACGCCTAATTTTTCTGCTTTTTCCTTAAGCAAAACCTCATCGTTTTTATCAAAACCACCTGTGTTGATTGTGACTGCGTGAACTTCGTAGCCCAAAGTTTCACTTAGATATTTGGCACAGTACGACGTGTCCAAACCTCCGCTAAATGCCAAAACTATTTTCTTACTCATTGTCGTTATTTATAGATTCAAAATCTTTTTCTTTATTCATATTTACTTTTTCCGGGACGAACAGCATTGCTGTGCAAAGACAGTTTTTGCGCTCTTTCATCATCAGAATTTCATAATTCACGCAGTTTTTGCAACCGTTCCAGAATTGTTCATCTTGAGTCAATTCAGAATAAATCACGGGTTTGTAACCTAAACTGCTGTTGATTTTCATCACAGCCAATCCGGTGGTGAGACCAAAAATCTTTGCATTTGGATATTTCTCCCGGGAAAGCTCAAAGATTCGCTCTTTAATCAAAGTTGCCAATCCGGCGTTTCTGAATTGAGGCGAAACTATCAATCCGGAATTCGCGACGTATTCTCCGTTCGTCCAGGTTTCGATGTAGCAGAAGCCTGCCCAGGTTCCATCTTCGTCGATGGCGATGATAGCGTTACCTTCCGAGATTTTTTTGCCCAGATATTCGGAGGAACGTTTTGCGATGCCAGTTCCTCTTTTCTTTGCAGAATCCTCCATTTCGTTTCGGATTTCTTCCACATAGACCAAATGTTTCTCTGAGGAAACTTCTAATTTCATTTATATTATCTAATTAAGTGGCAAATTTAAATACATTTATCTTTATTAACCAAATTAAAAAGATATTATTATCTGTTAATTACTATTTAACAACAATATTATCTGTTATCCAGCCAAATAATAATCGTAGCAGATATTCTATTTGTTATAGATTTTGTGTAATTTGGCTACGCTAATACTGCGGTCTGCAAAGGATTCGCAACTATTCATTAATCAAACCCACCACAATAAATCAATCAGTATGAGAAATTATCACATTCAGAATCTGCAGGATTATTTCAAAGAGTATAAAAAGTCAATTAAGAATCCGAAGAAGTTTTGGGATAAGATTGCCGATGAAAATTTCGTCTGGTATCAGCGCTGGTCCAAAGTTGTGGATTATGATATGCAGGAAGCCAACATCAAATGGTTCAAGAATGCGAAACTCAATATCACCAAGAACGCCTTGGACAGGCATCTTTCTGTGCGTGGCGACAAGACCGCCATCATCTGGGAACCGAACGACCCAAAGGAAGAAGCGCAACATATTTCATACAGCGAACTGTACACCAGGGTCAACAAAGTAGCGAATATCCTTCGTGAAATGGGCATCGAGAAGGGTGACCGAGTTTGCATTTATCTTCCAATGATTCCTGAACTGGCGGTTACGATGTTAGCCTGTGCTAAACTGGGCGCTGTCCATTCCGTGATATTTGCTGGATTCTCAGCTTCTGCAGTTGCTTCGAGAGTGAATGACTGTGGGGCAAAGATGGTCATCACGTCTGACGGAAGTTACAGGGGAAACAAAGTTCTGGATTTGAAAAGTCTTGTGGATGAAGCCCTAGAGAAATCACCAACCGTCGAAAACGTCCTGGTTGTGAAAAGAACTCACAACGACGTGAAGATGAAAGAAGGCCGTGACCACTGGATGGACGACTATTACGACAAAGCCTCAGCAGATTTCGTGACGGTGATTATGGATGCGGAAGACCCGTTGTTCATCCTTTACACTTCTGGCTCGACTGGGAAACCGAAAGGGATGTTGCACACTTGCGCCGGTTATATGGTCTATACAGCTTACACGTTCAAGAATGTGTTTAATTATAAAGAAAATGACATCTATTGGTGTACGGCGGATATCGGCTGGATCACAGGGCATTCTTATATTTTGTACGGACCACTTCTAAATGGTGCGACCACCGTTATCTTCGAAGGGGTGCCGACTTTCCCTGATGCTGGGCGATTCTGGGAAGTGATTGAGAAACATAAAGTGACTCAGTTCTACACCGCTCCTACGGCAATCCGTTCTTTGGCGAAGGAAAGTGTGGAATGGGTGGAGAAGCACGATCTGAGTTCGCTGAAAGTCATTGGCTCTGTTGGTGAACCTATCAACGATGAGGCCTGGCATTGGTACAATGACCACGTTGGGAAGAAGAAATGCCCGATTGTCGATACGTGGTGGCAGACGGAAACGGGCGGCATTATGATTTCGCCAATTCCTTTTGTAACGCCTACCAAACCGACTTACGCTACCCTTCCATTGCCAGGCATTCAGCCGGTGTTGATGGATGAGAAAAGGAATGAGATCACCGGAAACCAGGTGGATGGGAATCTTTGCATCCGTTTTCCGTGGCCTGGGATCGCGAGAACAATTTGGGGCGACCATCAGCGGTACAAGGAGACTTACTTCTCGGCTTTCCCTGGGAAATATTTCACGGGTGATGGGGCTTTGAGGGACGAGGTTGGCTATTACCGGATCACGGGGCGTGTTGATGATGTGATCATCGTTTCCGGGCATAATCTGGGGACAGCGCCTATCGAGGATAGCATCAATGAGCATCCGGCGGTGGCGGAGTCTGCGATCGTGGGTTATCCGCACGATGTGAAAGGCAATGCCCTCTACGGTTTTGTGATCCTGAAAGATGCAGGTGCGGAAAGAAACCGCGAGAACCTTGCGAAGGAGATCAACCAGTTGATCTCTGAGCAGATCGGACCGATTGCGAAGCTGGACAAGATCCAATTTGTGTCCGGATTGCCGAAGACGAGATCTGGGAAGATTATGCGTAGAATTCTGAGAAAGATTGCCGAGGGTGACTTCAACAGTTTTGGGGATATCTCGACTTTGTTGAATCCGGAGATCGTGGATGAGATAAAGGATGAGAGGGTTTAAGTATAGACAAGAGACGGATAGATGAGAGATGATAGACGTTTCGATTCTGTGGTCTTGGTGTTGGTTCCTATAGCGATGGACTGCGAGAACCTCAGCCTGATAATGATATAGATTTTCAAATATTCATAGTAAAAGTCATCCGGATGGGGTGGCTTTTGTCATTTTGAAATATTGGTTTTTGAGAGCATTTCCATTAGGTAGGAACTATCTGTAGACATTATAGTCTTTCAGTTTTTCTGGCTGAATACGATAAGGTCTCCTACTTTACCGCTAAGGTCGTGTGTGATGATGTTGTTTTTACTTTCTGCCATCGTTTGTGGTTTTTTAAAAGTTATTAATAATTTGAGCTTCTAAAATAAATATTTTATTCACACGAAATGTAATTTTTTATGAATTATTTTTCGAAAATATATTATGTTAAATTGTTTTTTGGATTTTATTTGGGATTATTGGTTATATTATGTTAAATAGGTAAATTAATTTACTGAATATCAGACTATTTTGTACATTTGAATTAAACTAATAACGGAAACTTAAATGACCAAACTTCTACTTGCTCTATCTTTCTTCGTATTCTCATTTAGTTATGCTCAGGATTGGAAATACATTTTTGAAATAAACAATCAACGATATTATTATAGACCCAATACTAAAAATACAGCTTGGATCAAGGATGTATCAAAAGAAACTAAATATTATAAAAAAGATTCTACAGGATTAGAAATAATTGATGGTTACACTTTAACCTTGTGGAAATTTGATTGTGAAAACAAACAAATTGGCCCCGTTCAAATAAATGTTTATTCTAACGAAGGTACTCTTCTAAACAATTTATCAGAAAACGAATATTTAGTAGATATGAAATATGTTACACCTGAATCTTCTGGAGAAAGGTTCTTAAATGAATTTTGTAATAAGGCGAAGTAATTATCACGGATTGCAAATCTGCCAACTTAGTATATCTAATATTCCTATGAATCGACAAAGTAAAAATAAGTTGAAATAAAATTTATGAATCAAAAAAAACTAATTGAAAAGGGATACTTACCTAAAGAATTACCACCACCTTTTAATTCTAAACTTTTTGCGGAAAAACACAGATTTATATTATCAAAATGGAACAAAAAAATTGAAACTGAAAAGTTACAATTACCCCGAGAAAGTAAGGCCACCGCAAAAAAAAGATTTAATGACAAATACGGTAAATATGACAGTTCCCAATTAGCTACATTTAGTTTAGCAAAAGGTATATATTCAAGAAGGAAACTTGGAGTTCCAAATCCAAAACAATTTTCGGATTTATCAAACGCAATAATTGAAAATTGGAGTTTGCTAAGAAAAACCTACAAGCTTAGTTCTTATTCTGAAAGTACACCTATTGAAGCAAGAGCAAAACGAGCTGTAAGAACTAAAAGTATATCTTGGAATAATTTCAAATTTCAACTTATCGAAAAATCATTTGATAAGAAAATTGAATTGACTCTCGACATATCACAATTTTATCCCACTATTTATACGCATTCAATTCCATGGGCTATAATTGGTAAAGAAAAAGCAAAACAATTTTTTAAAATAGCAATTTCTGACAAAGTAAGATGGCAAAATTTATTACGCACAAATAATGACGCAAAAGATTATAGGTCAGCCGATTTCATTGATACACTGGTTCGTAATTGTAATGATAGGCAAAGTGTAGGATTATGTATTGGTCCAGATACATCATTAATTTTAGCTGAAATAATAGCAAATAGAATTGATAATGAAATCGATAAAAGATTGTCCTCCATCCCTCACTCAGGAACTAGATATTATGATGATTATTATTTTTACTTTAAAAATAGAAATGATGCCGAAAATTCTTTAAAAATAATTCAGCAAGTTTTATACGAATTTCAATTGGAAACAAACGAGAATAAAGTAAATATCACTACACTCCCTTTTAAATATATTGAAGATTGGACAGAACAGTTTGATCGGTTTGTATTTAATGAGGTCGACAGATATGAATTAAGAAATTTTTTTTCAATTTTAAACAATTCAATATTAAACAATAAGAAAAATTCTTCTTGGATAATACATTATGCATTAAATCGGTTTAGAACTGGAGAAATTGTAATTCAAAGAAAAAATTGGGATATTTTTCTTTCACTCTTGCTTCAAACTTTAATTATTGATTCAAGCGTTATAGATATAATTTTTGAGACAATTTTTATCTATAAAATTTATTTAGATAATATTTCTAAAAACAAAATCAAAAATGTGCTTACTTCTATAATAGAAGAACATGTTATTTTGAATCATTCATTTGAAATATCGTGGTCTATATGGTCTTTCATTACATTTAGGATAAATTGTCCAAGACAAGTTATTGAATTAATTTTAGAAAGTAGAGATTCCCTTTCAAAATTACTATGCTTACATCTAATTGAGAAATCTTTATATGAAGGAAGAAAACCAAATCTAAGTAAATTAAAAAACCATATTGAGAATTCAAGTACATTTGGAGAAAATTGGCTATTAATTTACGAAACTGTAGTTAAGGAATGGATAATTTTTGATGATATTGAAAGTATTTTTGATAATGAGTACTTTGAAATTATGAAAGATTATGGTGTATCATTTTACGATACTCTAAAACAAGTACGCCCCAAAGTATCAATGGAATCAAACCATTTTGGTGGCTATGATATGATTGAAGTACAATATGGCGAAGAAGAAAGTGACGAAGAATGGTATTAAAAACTTCAATCTTGTTAGTGCAAGCGTCACACTCTTTTCAATATTATATTGAGATAGTAATCATAGTCTAGCACAAGCGGCGATAATTAGAATAAATTCTTATTCAATTTTCAGCAATTCAACTAAAATTACATTTATAATCTGTATTTATGAAAACTGATTTTAATAAAGACTTTAATAATCAATACAACAAAGTTAAGCCGAAAGTAAATTTAATTGTGAAGCGACTATATGTAGTTGCATTTAATTTTTACGCTTGGTTTTGGCTTTATAGACAAATTTTCATAAGACATTCAACCGAATTTGAAGATTATTTATTATGGTTTTTTACAACAGTTGGAATGCATTTTTTTGTTTTAGACAATGATGATGTTTTCATTAAAAAGAAAAAGAATTAAAGGTCGATATGAAAAAACTACTGACCCTTTGTTTTATTTTTAGTTTGTCGGTTTCTGGTAATGCTCAGAAACAGGCGGGCGCCAAGGATAGCATCAAGGTGTTTTATGACGGGCTTTTCTCGGTTCTCAAAAAAGGCTATCTGCACAGTAAGCAGGTTAACTGGCCTGCGGTAGAGGCGGAAACCAGACAGAAGCTGAGCGCCTACGGGAACTTCGGAACCTCGCTGGGTGAGATCAAGCCTCTGTTTGACAAGATTGGCGCCAACCACTGCGGCATCTACTACCAACAGAAAAGATACGTCGGCTCGGGAAAAACCATCCCCAAAGATGCCTACACCGACCAACTGAAAAAGAAACTGGCTGCCAAACCAGCCTTCGAAGCCAGAATGCTGAACGACCGGTACGCCTACATCCTGATGCCCGCCATGGTCTTTTTGGATACCAGCGCCAGCCATATCTCCAGCATCGCACAGCCAATGTACGACCAGATTGCAGCCCTCAAAACAACGCACCACCCGCAAGGCTGGATTGTGGATCTGCGCCTCAATACCGGCGGGAACTCGATGCCGATGCTGCTGGCACTGTACGACCTGCTGGGCGACAACGCGGTCTGGGGCACGCTGGACCACAACAAAAAACAGGAAAACCTGGCCCGACTGAAACAGGGAAAGTATCTGGATAACTCTAAAATAATCCCATCCATAAAACCCAGCGGCGAACTTGTAGATCAGGCAAAAGTAGCGGTGATCACAGGGATCTTCACGGCAAGTTCGGGAAAGATAACGGCTTTGGCTTTCCAGGGGCGACCCAACACGATCTTCATCGGCGAAAAGAGTTATGGTGCGATGACGAGTAATATCCAGACGGAACTGCCATTTGGTGCCGTACTGGCACTGACGATTGGCTATGACAGTGACAGGAACGGCGTATATCACGAGGAGATTGTGCCGGATGTTTTGGTTTCGAAGCTGGATAATTTTGATGATCTGACGGCGGATGGAAATGTGCAGGAGGCGGTGAAGTTTTTTGAGGGGAAGTAGGTTTTGGAGATTGGGTTTTGTTTATGAAAATTAGTATTTTAGTGACTTAAAAAACTTAATCTTAAAAAACTATTTCAAACTATGGAGAAAAATAATTCAATGACTTTTACGATGAGTATCGTTGCCATCATCGTGGGTGTGGCCTTGTACAAACAGATTGATTTTAAAACGATGACTGTTGAGAAACCTGCTTTGGCGGTGCTTTATGCGGTGACTTTTTTGATTGCGGTTGCGGTACTTGTGAAGAATTTCCGGCAGAAGGCGGAGAAATAGTTAATTGAACTTGGACTGCCAGATAAGTTCTTTTGAAATACAATTAGTAAGATTATGGAAGTACTAGTACTTGTAATTGTACTCATCGCTGGGATAGCTTCTTGGATTTTTAAGCAATGGATGTTTGAAGTAAAGCGAAAGGAACGCCGGGATTACTACCGGAATGTTTACTTGAAATCTGAAGCATGGCAACGAAAACGATATGTCGTATTGAAAAGAGATAATTGGAGATGTGGATATTGCGGTGCAAAAGCGACACAAGTACATCACACAAGATATGCAAAATACAATATCGGAACAGAACCAATAGACTGGCTTATTTCAGTTTGTAATTCATGTCACGACAATCTGCATAATTAACTCAAATTTCTTGCAAACTATGGAAAAGAGCAAAGAAGAAATTACTAATCAAAGCCCAACCACACTTTCTCAAACCTATTTCCACGGAACAAAAGCAGATCTGGAATTGGGCGATCTGATAAAACCAGGAAACAGCTCTAACTTCGGGAAGCGGATCAATGCTAAATATATTTTCCTGAGCGCTACACTGGATGCTGCAATCTGGGGCGCAGAACTGGCGATTGGCGAAGGCCGTGACAGAATCTACCTTGTAGAACCAACCGGCGAAATAGAAGATGATCCAGATTTAACCGACAGAAAGTTCACGGGCAATCCTACGAAATCATATAGGTCTACATCACCTTTCAGAGTGGTGGGAGAAGTGACGAATTGGACAGGACATCCCAAAGATCAGGTGCAGACGATGAAGGATGCGTTGGAAAAACTGAAAGATCAGGGCATTGATTCGCTTAATGATGAATAAGTATTGAAGACTTAGTTTTAAAAAACCGCCTGTCACAAAGCGGTTTTCTGATTATTTTTCTGATGAATCTGTACTTTCGGAATTATATTTTTTCATAATCACGGATTTGAGACGCTCCTCATTATCGTCGCCCCAGCTTCCTATCATTGAAATGACGGGAATGAGTGTCTTTCCAAAATCGGTCAGACTGTACTCCACTTTTGGCGGCACCACAGGATAAATTATTTTCGAAACCAACTCGTGGTCTTCCAACTCTTTTAGCTGAATATTCAGAACTCTTCTTGTCGCATCGGGAATTTTCCGCTGCAGTTCACTTGGACGCTGATGTCCCTGATTGATAAACCACAACAGGCGGATTTTCCATTTGCCATAAAGCACTTCGCCAATTAGATCGAGACCGCAGTTCAGGTTTGGTAAAATCTTTCTCTCATACATAGAAGCAAAATTAAGCCTATGTTCCAAATTGTGCAATAGGGGAAAAATTGATCCCTATCTGAATCGTAATTCCGTAATTGTGCAATGTTGAGGTATGTCAGAAATTTGTACAAAAATAAAGCAATGGTACAAGAATTTAATTTCGACAATTAGTTATCAGGCAAAATAGCCTTGGTAACAGGCGGCACAAAAGGCGCAGGAAGAGCAATTGCAGAAAGGCTTCTGAAAGCTGGCGCAACTGTGATCATTACTGCACGAAACGCACCGGAAAAAGAAAACAAAAACCTGCATTTCATTTCTTCCGATCTAAGCAAGGCAGAAGATGCACAAAGAGTGATCAGCGAAGTACTTTCGACTTACGGCAGATTGGACATTTTAGTTAATAATTTAGGTTCTTCAGTTAATCCTGCCGGTGGTTTTGCCGTACTAAGCGATGAAGACTGGGAATCTACCCTGCAAGCCAATTTGCTTGCTCCTGTACGACTGGACAGAGGATTTTTACCACAAATAATTGAAAGGAAAAGTGGTGTCATCATTCACATTGCTTCTATTCAAGGCAAACTACCTTTATACGATTCCACATTACCTTATGCAGCTTCAAAAGCAGCATTGATAAACTACAGTAAAAGCCTGTCCAATGAAGTGACACCAAAAGGCGTACGTGTGCTCACCGTTTCGCCGGGATGGATCAACACGACAGCATCTAAAGCCTGGCTGGGTGAAATTGCAAGAAATGCGAATAGTACTGTAGAAGAAGCACAACAAGGTGTAATGGACGCATTGGGCGGAATCCCTTTTGGAAGACCTGCAGAATCAGAAGAAGTAGCAGAGTTAGTTGGCTTTTTGGTTTCGCAAAGAGCTAATTATTTAACAGGAACCAATTTTGTAATCGATGGTGGCACAGTGCCAACAGTTTAATAATCTTAAAATTTAAAATCAATGAACTTACCAAAAGTAATAGCAGAATTAGTAAAAACACAGAACAACTTTGACAGCATTGCTTATGCTAATTGTTTTTCTGAAAGCGCAGAAGTTTTTGATGAAGGAAAAACGCACCACGGAAAAGCCGAGATCCAACAATGGATTGAGAAAGCTAACACAGAATACAAAGCGACTATGAAACCTTTGGAATATTCTGAAGCCGATGAAATATTAAAAGCTGAAGTTTCAGGGAATTTCCCAGGCAGTCCAATTGTTTTAGCTTATCATTTTAAGTTAAAAGACGGATTGATCGACTCTCTAAAAATTACAGGTTAAAAATCTCATCCGTAAAAAAACCGTTCTATTGAAGAGCGGTTTTTTTAATTAAACTATTTGAAAATCTGTTGCGCAAATTCATTGAGACAACGCCTCCAAGTCAGCCATTCGTGGTAGGTTCCGGCTGAGTTGTATTGGACGAATGGATATTTGTTTTCATTTAAATAATTAGCTATTATGGTATTATATTCCGCAAACCGCTTGTCTTCTTTTTCGCCAATTCCGATGAAGAAAAATGGTTTTTGTTTTGACCTCAATAGATTTTCAACAGGCAATTCTTTAAAAGGCTGAAGTTCCGTTCCTTCGTAAATCACCGGACTGAATGAGCCAATGGCAGAAAACAATTCAGGATGATTTGCCCCGATGAACATTGCCTGATAGCTTCCTCTAGAAAGGCCTGCGATAGCTTTTTCACCACTCGTTTTATATTTTTTTTCGATGAATGGAATCAGTTCTTGGACCAACAACTTTTCTAAATTTCTGGTAGAAAGAACTGTTCTTGGATAATCGTCAGGCAACTTTTCCTGTTCGGGAGTTAGTGCAACGCCGTAATCCATCACGACAATCATTTCGGTTGCTTTTTTATCTGCGAAAAGATTATCCAAAATATTTTTGATGTAACCTTGTCTTTCCCAACCAGTAACATCTTCGCCAGTTCCGTGATAGAGGTATAAGACCGGGAATTTCTGCGTGCCATAATTTGGTGGCAAATACACTTTAAAGTTTCGTTTCCCTTTGGTGATCTCAGATTCAAAACTGTCGTCTATAATCTTTCCGTGTTTTCCATTTTTCTCAAAAAAGAAATCTTCACCAGACGGAATTTCAATCCCACTTGTTGGCTGGCCGTAGCCGAAGTAAAGTTCTGTATTCGGGTCATTCGTCCTTTTGCCATCAACGTTGAACCAATAGTAATGAAAGCCAATTTCCAATGGCCACGTTGAAAAAGACCAAAATCCATCGGTTCCTTCAGCAGCATCGTAAGAGAGGTTCTGCATTCCGTCTCCACCTTCTATCGTCACAGATTTTGCTTTCGGGAAATAGACTTTGAACTCTGCTTTTCGGTTAGCATCAATTCTAGGAAATTCTTTTCCGTCCTTTGCTGTGACAGACGTTTTAAAGTTTTGAGAAAACAACAGAGCCGAACTGAAAACGAGAGCAGCTGTTATGATTTTTAATTTTTGCATTGGACTATTTGAAATGTTAGAAAACTATGCAATTTACAAATTCTATAAATTAATCAAACCTATTTATATTGTCACAATATCAGTTCCAGATCGTGGTAAAGAAGGATCTCCCACTGTTCTTCCCTCGCCTGTTTTTCCCAAAGCATTCTTTCGTCCCTTGCCTTTTTCCCTTCAAAATCTGTTTTGAAGGCGATCTGATATTTCAGATAACCCATTTGCGGAAGATTGTCTGCGCCGTAGAATGCGGTCTCATTATTTTCTTTGATCCAAAAAACCTGATGAAACGGCGTGTGTCCACCTGTCACTCCGTAGGAAATTTCGGGTGTGAGGTTTCCTTTGTCGAGATCCATCCAGACGATTTTGGCATTATCAATAATAAAATTCAGAACCTCTAGATCGAATGAGGGATTTCCATCTTTGGAACGGGCAAACTCCAATTCACGTTTTTGAAAATAAACTTCAGCCTCAGGGAAATTGAGCGACCAATGTTTTCCATCCTTATTCACTAATCCATCGATATGATCTTTGTGCAGATGAGAAAGCAGGATCATCTTCACATTTTCAGGTTTCAGACCAGCATTTTCAATATTGAGATGGATCTTCGGAACGCCATTTTCCAGCCAGCCAAGTCCAGCATCCAACAAGACCAGATCATTTTTGGTTTCGATTAGAAAGGGTTGAATTGCTATTTTGAGGTCCTTCTCGTTTTCGGAATCTTCGAGATAGGTAAAATTTTTATTTTTATCAACACTGAAATTCCCGTCTTTTAGCGGATGTATTTTCATCTTCAATCTTTTAAATTAAATAACTTTCATTTTTCTTAATGACAAAAAATAAGAAATCAAACCACAATTCCAAGGAGCAGAATGAAGTAGCTCCAAGATGTGGCGTGGAGAAAATAAGGCTCGGATATGAAAGACCGATTATTGTGATAAAGCATCTTTTGACAAAACAAAACCGCCCTTTGATAGAGCGGTTTTATTAATATAAAAAAGTTTGTCTAATATTTCCCTTCGTCTTGAACTTCCTTAGCCTGATATTCCTGAACCAATTCTATGGCATTCGTGATCACGTCGCTGAGCGCTGTGATGAATGTTCCTTCCTCGGCCAGACTCATCGCATGTTTCAAAGCATCAATCTCTTTTGGGATGCATTCATAGCTGATATCTCTATTGGCTTCCTGGATACCTTCGATGATGAGTCCATTGATCTCCTCTTCTGGTCTTCCTCGCAGATGTTTTTCGTTTCTGATGATGATGTGATCGAACATTCTTCCGGCAATTTTTCCAATCTCGCGGATGTCGCCATCTCTTCTGTCTCCAACACCCGAGATGATTCCGATCTTCTTATTGGCTTCCACGCTTTTCAAGAAATCCTCAATTGCTTCATAACCAGCAGGATTATGTGCAAAATCGATCATTACTTTGAAGTTTTTGAAGTTGAAGATATTCAGTCGTCCCGGTGTCAATTGCGCACTTGGAATAAATGTCGTCAAAGCCAAAGCAATGTTTGGAATTTCGAAACCATAAACATAAGCGGCCAATGATGCTGCCAAAACGTTCGCGATCATGAACTTCGCTTTACCTTCCATCGTAATCGGGATATTTTTCACCCTTTCAATCCTGATTTTCCACTCGCCTTTTTTGATGGTCACATATCCATCTTCATAAACGCAGGTAATTCTACCCTCTTTAGCAAAGCGTTTGATGTGCGGATTGTTCTCATCCAGACTGAACAAAGCCACTTTTGATTTCAGATCGTCGGCAATTCTCATAGAATACTCGTCGTCGGCATTCAGAACACACCAGCCATCTTTTTTGACACTGTCCAGAACCACTCGTTTTACCCGCGTCAGATCCTTAAGATTATGAATATCGCTGATACCCAAATGGTCTTCTTTGATATTGGTCAAAACACCAATATCACAAGTTCCAAAACCTAATCCAGAACGCAGAATTCCGCCTCTCGCTGTTTCAAGGACAGCGAATTCCACGGTTGGATCCTTTAAGATAAATTCAGCAGATTGTGGTCCAGTTGTATCGCCTTTCTGTAGCAATGTATTTTGGATGTAGATCCCGTCAGATGTGGTGAAACCTACTCTTTTACCGTTATTTTTTACGATGTGCGCAAGGATTCTCGTGGTCGTCGTTTTTCCATTCGTTCCAGTCAAAGCAATGATTGGAATTCTGAATTCTTTTCCTGGTGGATAAAGCATATCTACAACTGGCGCTGCAACGTTTCTCGGCAAACCTTCGCTTGGCGCAAGGTGCATTCTGAATCCTGGTGCCGCATTGACTTCCAAGATTGCGCCACCGCTTTCCTTCAATGGTTGCGTCAGGTTTTCTGCCATAATATCGATTCCGCAAACATCCAGTCCGATGATTCTGGAAACACGTTCTGCCATCTGAACATTTTCCGGATGGATCATATCGGTCACATCGATGGATGTTCCGCCAGTAGATAAATTTGCAGTTGATTTTAAGTAAACGATTTCTCCTTTTTGAGGAATCGTTTCTAAAGTATAATTTAATTTTTCAAGAAGTTCATTGGTGTCTTTATCCACATCAATTTCGGTCAAGACATTTTCGTGTCCGTAACCTCTTCTTGGATCTGTATTTTCTTTATCGATGAGTTCTTGGATGTTCAATTCGCCATCGCCAACCACGTGAGCCGGAACTCTTCTCGCCGCTGCGACCATTTTATGATTGATGACCAAAACCCGGAAATCGAAACCGGTAATGTATTTTTCGACAATGACTTTTCTTGAATATTGCTGAGCGTGCGTTAAGCCAACAACTGCTGTCTCAAAATCATTAACGTTTATGGAAGCACCTTTTCCGTGATTACCGTCCAATGGTTTGATAACGATTGGATAACCAATTTTTCTGATCGCAAGATCCAAACCATCTTCATCCACCACCAAACTTCCGGAAGGGACTGGAATCGCTGCATCCTCCAGCATTTTTTTAGTAAGCTCTTTGTTGCATGCAATATCTACCGCAATGCTGCTTGTATTTCCTGTAATTGTAGCCTGAAATCTCTGCTGATTGATTCCATAACCAAGCTGAACCAGAGAGTTTTTCCCTAATCTGATCCAAGGAATTCTTCTGGAAACCGCTTCTTCCACGATACTACCTGTAGACGGCCCAAGTCTTTCGCTTTCACGAAGTTCTTTGAGGTGGTGGATGCAGACATCGATATCGTAATCTGTTCCTGCCATCAAAGCTTCGGCAATTCTCACGGATTCTTCTGCCGCAAAAATCCCGGCCTGCTCTTCTCTGTAATTGAAAACCACGTTGTAAACACCTGGCGTTTTAGTTTCACGTGTTCTTCCAAATCCGACATCCATTCCGGCAAGCGTCTGAATTTCAAGCGCAATATGTTCGATGACGTGTCCCATCCAGGTTCCCATTTCCACACGTTTGAAAAAGCCACCTTCGCAGCCTTCGGAACATCTGTGGGAAATTAATGAAGGGAGCAACTGCTCGATTCGTTCCCGGAAACCGTCTATTTTATTCGTCGGCTGGTGTTCTGTTTCTTCCAGATCCAGACGCATCTGTATTAATTTTTTTCTGGTAATGCTCCAGATATTCGGACCTCTCAGAACCTGTATTTTTTCGATTTTCATATTTAAAGTAGTTGTTAGATCGTTAGATTTCGGATATTGGACTTAAAATCAATGATTTAAAATTTTCTGTCTGAGAATCCTCAAACAATCAAAAAACACTTACCAAAGCCGTTCCTAAATTCTAGTTTTATCAAAGATAATAGAAAAGCTTTTAAATAAAGAAAAATCAGAAATAAATATTTTGTTATAAAATAAAATCGTTATCAATTTTACAAAATAATTAACGATTTGTTAATTTAAATTCGCGTTTTTATACAAATAAGTATTTAATAATTAAAACTTTAAATATAATCAAGTAATTTTTAACTGTGAAAGATGGGGTATATTCTATTATGATTTATTATTTTTGTTAGCTATGAAATCAAAAGGAAAACTTGTCATCATTGGAGGTGCTGTAAACAAAGGTAGTTTTACAGAAACCCATTTTGATCAAAACGTCGAAAAGAACCTCAACTTTTTTGAACGAGGTATCCTCAGAAAAATCATCAACGAGTCCAAGCTAAAGGAAGATTCTGTCATAGAAATTATTACAACAGCATCTCAAATCCCGGATATCGTTGGCCCGGAATACAAAAAAGCTTTTGAATTTTTAGGTACGAAAACGTGTAATATTCTGGATATCCAAAATCGTGAACAGGCCAATAGTGATGCAATTGTTGCCAGAGCAAACGCTGCCGACGTTGTAATGTTCACGGGTGGCGATCAGCTGCGACTGACATCAATTCTTGGCGGCACCAGATTTCATGATGCAATTCTCACGAAATATCAAACCGAAGATTTTATCTACGCAGGAACCTCTGCCGGCGCTGCTGCTGCTTCCGAAAATATGATCTATCAAGGTTCAAGTTCCGAAGCTTTGCTTAAAGGTGAGATCAAGACCACGCAGGGTTTAGGCTTTATAGAAAATGTAATTATTGACACACATTTCGTTCAGCGAGGAAGAATCGGACGGCTTTTTCAGGCGGTTGTCAACAATCCAAGGACTTTAGGAATTGGTCTTGGAGAAGATACAGGTTTATTTATTCAGGATGACGAAATGACTGCAATCGGTTCGGGACTTGTCATTATCGTTGACGGACTACAAATCAAAGATACCAACTTGACAAACGTCGATCTGGGACAGCCGATATCTATTAAAAACCTGATTGTAGATGTCCTTTCTATGAATGATACTTTTGATATGAAATCCAGAGAAATGACGATTGTGAATTCACAATACAACCCGATTCCGCAGGTGATCCCGAGTAATTATACGAGTGATTAAAAAAACTTCGACTCTGCTCAGTGTGACAAATTTTAGAATTTAAGATTGTCAGTCTGAGGCGAAGTTTATCCTGAGCCTAATTAAGGGAAAACATATAAAAATTCTTTTGTCAGTCTGAGGTTCTCGGAGACATAAAAAACTAAAATTCCATTTATGAAAATAATCATCCACGGCGGTTTTTTCTCCGAAAGCAATCAAAGCAATGAAGTGAAAATTGCCAAGCAAAATTCTCTGAAAGCCATTGCGAAAAAATCCTATGAATTTCTTCAAGACAATTCAGCTTTTGATACGGTTGCGTATGCGGTTTCGCTTTTGGAAGATGATGATTTGTACAATGCAGGAATCGGTTCTCAAATTCAAAGTGATGGCGTAATCCGTATGAGTGCAGCCATTATGAATGGTGAAACCCAGAAAATGAGTGGTGTCATCAATATTAAGGATGTGAAAAATCCGATTTTAGTAGCGAAGGAATTAATGAAAGAAGACGACCGCGTTCTTGGCGGAAACGGCGCAAAAATTTATGCAACCGAAAATGGTTTCGACAATTTCTCCACCGAAATCCCTCAAAGAAGAAAAGAGTACGAAGAAAAACTGAAAACCGGAGGCAAAGGAACTGTTGGCGCAGTTGCTCTGGATAAAAACGGAAAACTGGCCGTTGCGACTTCCACCGGCGGAAAGGGTTTTGAAATCCCGGGAAGAATCTCAGATTCTGCGACGGTTGCCGGTAATTACGCCAATCAATTTTGTGCAGTGAGTTGTACAGGCGTTGGAGAAGATATTGTGAGCAATGCAACTTCAGCAAAAATTGTAACGAGAGTTACCGACGGATCAACCATTGAAAATGCCTTCGACAGAACCTTTGAAGAACTGAAAGAAATTGACGGTTTTGCAGGCGCCATCGGCATTGACTGTGAAGGGAATGTTTTCCACCAGGATTCTTATCCGACTATGGTTTTTGCTAGTTTTGACGGGGTGGATTTTGAGGTTTTTGGGTAATATAAATAAGATACAATTTTGAAAAATATAGTTTTTTTAATCTTTTTAATTTTTTCATCTCTTTTCTTTGCACAAAGTCAAAGCGACGACAAGATGGATAAGATTTTGGATGAAATGTGCTCCAATCTGAAACAATCAGAAAATCTAAGTGACTATGTCAGAATTAAAATAATACAAGATCAATATATCATTCCATATCTAAGTGAATTTCCTCAGACAAAACGTAAAAGCATAGCGGAAAATCTAATTATCAGGTTTCAGAAACGTTGTGAATACTTCCGCGAATATTTATCAAAAGTAAATCGTAAACAAAATGATCATTGGATAAAGCTTGATAAAAGACCAAATATAACAATCACAGATGAGGATATCAGTCAACTGAAGAATACTAAAAGCTTATATTATTTCGAACATTCTGGAGAAAAAACACTTGTAAAAACCGATAGCAAATTTTGGATTGAAACTTTTACTGACAAAACAAATTCAAAATTATTTTACAATTGGACTGGTAAAAATAAATTTGAACTAGAGTTCATCGAGAGCAGTAATAATGCCCGGAAAAATTTCAGCAGAAAAGGAGATAAATATATCTATGAAGTAATAAGCAAAGAAAATGATTTTTACTGGATTCTTGCGACAATTCCTGGTCAAACAGCATTGGTGAAATTTAGACTTTTCACCGAATAAAAATCATCATTTTTCGAAAACATTAAACTCCTACGGACTTCTGATGAAGTGGAACATTTGTTTTCTATAAACATAATGCTCCTCTGGAGCAATTTTCGAACATTATACTTTCGAAGATTTTAAAAATTTTATTGATTTCATTCCAAAAAAACTGTCTAGTTTTACATAAGACAGTTTTATCGTTTATCATTAATGATCCATCATTTATTATTACTCCAACCAGCCCATTTCCTTCATCCAGTCATCGTTGTAGATTTTCGCTACATACCTGCTGCCGTGATCGTGAAGAAGAACAACGATGATGTCATCTTTCGTGAACTGATCTTTCATCTGAACCAAAGCTGACATGGCACTTCCTGCAGAATAGCCGCAGAAAATCCCTTCTTCTTTTGCCAATCTTCTCGCATAGATGGCACCGTCTTTGTCCGTCACTTTCTCGAAGTGGTCGATAACGCTCATATCGTAATTTTCCGGCAGAATATCCTCGCCGATTCCTTCTGTAACGTAAGTGTAGGCGTGATTCAAATGGATTTCTCCCGTTTCGTGAATTTCTTTCAGGATTGAACCGTAAGTATCAACTCCGATCACTTTAATCTCCGGATTTTTCTCTTTGAAGAATGTTCCGCAACCAGTGACTGTTCCGCCTGTTCCGGCTCCTGCAACGAAATGCGTTAATTTCCCTTCAGTTTGTTCCCAGATTTCTGGTGCTGTGCTTTCGTAATGCGCCTGTCTGTTGGACAAATTATCATATTGATTCACGTACCAGCCATTTTCGGTTTCGGCAGCCAGTCTTTTGGAAACTGAGTAGTAAGAACGCGGATCTGTTGGTTTCACATCCGTCGGGCACACGATGACTTCTGCTCCAACAGCTCTTAAAATATCACATTTTTCTTTGGACTGTTTGGAATTGGTTACGAAAATACATTTGTAACCTCTTTGGATGGCTACCAGAGCCAATCCCATTCCTGTGTTTCCGGAAGTACCCTCGATGATGGTGCCGCCTGGTTTCAAACGTCCGTCTTTTTCCGCATCGTCGATCATTTTCAGGGCCATTCTGTCTTTTACCGAATTCCCGGGATTCGTAGTTTCTACTTTTGCCAAAACCAAAGCCGGAAAATCTTCTCCCAAAACTTTGTTTATTTTGACTAATGGCGTGTTACCAATGGTTTCTACGATATTGTTGTAATATTTCATTTGTTTTTATTTTTAATTTTAATTGATGCCGTCATTATTTTTAATTGTCTTTTAAATGATGACAAACATTGTTTTTATATTGAATCTGCAGCCCGGCTTGAAGGGATCCCGATGTAAAATCGGGAGGGAGTGGAAGACGGATTAAGCTGCCCAAATTACAATAATTATTTAACTGTACTTAATTGCCCTCACTGGCGAAATCTTACTGATCAAATAGCTTGGCAAAATCATTGCTATTCCTGAAACAATAAAGATGCCGACAGAAACGGCAATGATATAAACCGGATTGAGATCTACCGGAACGGTGCTGATAAAGTAGTTTTCGGGATCGAGCTTGATAAATCCTGTATATTTCTGAATTAATAACAATCCTATTCCGATCACATTTCCTGCCAGCAATCCTGGAATCATAATCAGCAAAGTGTAATTGATAAAAATGGATCTGATCTGTGCATTGGAAGCACCCATTGTTTTCAAAACCCCGATGGAATTGGTTCTTTCAATAATTAAAATCAATAAAACCATCACGATATTAATGACCACAACCAGAAGCATTATTGTAATAATTAATGAAATATTCTGGTTAAAAATATTGATCCAATCCAGAATCTGTGGATATTTTTCGGTTACTTTTTCTGCGTAATTTTTGTAGCCAATGTATTTTTCGATTTCCGGGAAAACCTGGTCAATCTTATCTGTGTCATCGAGAAAAATATCCAGTCCGCCAACTTGTTTTTCGTCCATATTCATCACTTTGCGAACGTGGTTGATGTCGCCGATGATGTAGAGATCGTCTACTAATTTGATGTCTGTTTTATAAATCCCTTTGACGATAAATTTCCTGTAAATTGGTTTCTGGTCTTCCTTTGAAAAAATAGTTACAATGCTGTCATTCGCTTTTAGAGAAAGATCGTGTGCAATTTTTTCTGACAGGATGATTTCATTATTGTATCCGTCTTCTTTAAAATCTGGAATTGATCCGGCGATCATAAACGGCTGAAATCTGGCTTTGTCAAAATCTTTTCCGACGCCTTTCAGGATGATTCCAGCAAAATTGGTTTCGGTTCTTAAAATTCCACTAACTGAGGCATACGACTGCAAACCAGCAACGCCGGGAATCTTTTTCACAGCATTGATATCCAAACCTTTTGTTTCCAAAACAGAAGAATTATAAGAAGAATTGGAACGTGTGGATTTGACAGAAATATCGCCGCTGAAATTTGAGATTCGGTCTTCTATCGCTCTTTTGGAGCCGAGACCTGTGGAAATCGTAATCAAAGAAACAATGATGCCCAATGCCACAGAAAGCCTGCCGATGTAGACGATAACCTTTGAGAGATTATTTTTGTTATCTTTGGAAAACGCTATCTTTTTCGAGAAATATAACGGAAAATTCAAATCAATGATATTAAGCCTCAAAAATAAAACTTTAGTTTTTATCCTGCTAATTTATTTTAGTTCAATCCCACTTATAAAAGCTCAAAAAACTGAAAAAGACTGCTTTGCGACTGCTGCGGACAGACCGGAACTTTACCTTCCGCTTTTGAAAAATAAAAACGTGATTGTTGCAGCTAACCAAACAAGTCTTCTGAAAGATAAAAAACATCTGGTTGATTTTTTGGTTGAAAATAATATTAAAATCAAATCCATCTTCGCACCGGAACACGGCTTCCGGGGAACCGCTGATGCCGGTGAACACGTGAAAAGCGGAATTGACACCAAAACAGGATTACCAATTGTTTCACTTTACGGCGATAACAAAAAACCCAAAGCGGAATATCTGAAAGGTGCTGATGTGATTTTGTTTGATATTCAGGATGTTGGCGTAAGATTTTACACTTACATTTCGACTTTATCTTACATAATGGAAGCTGCGGCTGAAAATAATATAGAAGTAATTGTTCTTGATCGTCCAAATCCCCACGACGGTTATACAGACGGACCGATGATGCGAAACCAATGGAAAAGTTTTGTTGGACTGCATAATGTGCCTGTCGTTTACGGACTCACAATCGGCGAATATGGAAAAATGGTAAACGATGAAAAGTGGCTGAAAAATGGAATCGAGGCAAAATATACCTTGATCCCGATGCTGAATTATCACAAGCAAAAAAGATATGGCGTTTCTGATAAACCTTCACCAAATCTTCCAAATGACAAGTCCATCAATCTCTATCCAAGTCTTTGTTTTTTTGAAGGCACTCAGGTTTCTGTAGGACGCGGAACAGATCTCCCTTTTCAAATCTACGGTTCACCCTGGACGAAAAGCTTCGAATATCAATTCACGCCAAAACCAACTGCTGGCGCAAAAGATCCATTCCTGAACGGGAAATTATGCTTCGGGGAAAACCTCAGCAACTATTCTCAAGAATTACGTGTTTTGAATCTGGAATGGCTTTTGAAATCTTACGAAGACTATAAAAATCCTCAACAAAACTATTTCTTACAAAATTTATTTTTTGACAAATTAGCAGGAAGTGACGAACTCAGAAAACAAATCATTGCCGGAAAATCCGAAAAAGAAATCAAAGAAAGCTGGAAGAAAGATCTTGCAGATTTTGAAAAGATAAGACAGAAATATGTGATCTATCCAAACTAAAAAAACCTTAATTCTCCTCAGCCAACCATTCTCCATAGGAATTTTCGGTCTCGTGAAGTTTCAGATAGGCAAGCTGAATGTCGGATGGCAACTTGGATTTTATTTTTGAAGCGATGTCGTAAAGCATATTTTCGCACGTTGGCTGATAGTCGCAAAAGATTACTTTATGACCCTGATTTTGCAAACTTTCGCCAAGACTTTGATGCGGAGAAGCACCATTCACCAAAATCGAATGATCCCAGAGATCAATGACTTCTTCGTTCACAATTTTTTTGATGTCGCCAAAGTCTACAACCATTCCATTCTTGTGATCGTCAAGATTGTTGATCGGATTTCCTTTTACTGTTACAAAGAGTTTGTAAGAATGACCGTGCATATTCTTGCATTTGCCATCATAATTGTAAAGTACGTGGGCGGTCTCGAAAGTGAAAATTTTGGTAATCCTGATCATTCTGCAAAGATAATCAAAAATCTGTTTGATTAATTTGGTAAAAGATTTGCAGCCAACTTTCAAATGCTTATTTTTGTACACAGAAAACACATATATTAAAATGAAAAAAACACTTCTCTTCTTAAGTTTAATTTCTTCCGTTTATTTTTATTCTCAGGATTTCGCCGGCATCAATAAAATTCTTGACAAAATCGAGAGCAAAAGCAAAAAAATGAAAGATGCTTCTGAGTATGATCTCAAAGGCAAAAAATTCGTTTTGGTGGAAGATTTTGAAGACCACGCAGAACGCCATGTTTTGGAATTCAATACTGACGGAACTTTGACACTGATTGAATTGATCGATGACAAGTCCAGCGGAAAAAGTTTTTCCAATATTTTTACCGGCGATTACATCAGAAAGAAAAATGCAGTTTCGGTAAGAGCTAACTTCCTGGAAGGCAAACAGATTGCAATACCTTTGGTTTACAGTTTATACATTATGAATGCGAGCGACATTTGGTATCTTAAAGATATTAATAGCAACAAACGCTGGATTGAAAACAATAATCTGATCAAAAAGAAGAAATAAATCCTAATTTTCTTTTTAAGAAATCGATACAAATTTCGACGGCTTCGTTTAATTCTTTTGGCAATGAATCACTTTCCCAAGGCTCTTTTGCACCAAAAGTGTGGCCAGTCTGTTCTATGATTTTGAATTGAGAATTCTTTGTCCAACGATGAAGATTTTCTGAATGACAAATTGCAACCGCTTCGTCATCAGTTCCGTGAATGAATAAAGCCGGAATTTTCAGATTTCTACAGGCTTTCTCTACATTAAATCTTTCCTTATTATTTTCGTAGTCTTCGAAGAACTGAAAATAATGCGGCATTTTTTGTTTGGTTCTGGCATTTTCAATAAAATATACGCCATCCTTTTTCCAGTTTTCAAAAGCTTCGTTTTGGGGAAATCTGTCAAGCGTTGAAACACTCGCAAGCGTCATTAATTTGGTAATACTTTTATTTTCTGAAGCTTTAATAATCGAAATTCCGCCACCTCGGCTGTGACCCAACAAATTTATATTTTCAGCGTCAACTTCTTTTTGATTTTTGAAATGATCAATAACAATTTCTAGATCATCTAATTCTTTGGAATAATTATTTTGTCCAAAAGCTTCCAGATCATCAAAATTGTTTGGATTTTTAATCGTGGTTCCATTATGCGACATATTGAATTTGACAAAATAAAATCCTGCATTCGCCAACTTCTCTCCCATCAGCTCCCAAGTTCCCCAATCTTTATAGCCTTTGTAACCGTGAACAAAAATTATTAGGGGAAGCATCTTTTCTGATTTAGGAAAAAAAGCATCTGCCAGGAATTCTCTTTCACCTTTTAGAATAATATTTTTTTGTTTGATCAAGTTCATTTCAGATTGAATTAAAATAAAAAAGGAAGTTAATGAAAACTTCCTTTAAATGTTATATTGTCATCGAAAAAATCCGTGTTTCCGGTTTGTTCCTCAACATTCTGAGATCAAAGACCATCGCGACATTTCTCGTGAAAGCCCGTCCTTTTTCCGTGATCTTAATTTGATTTTCTAAAATTTCTACCAATCCATCAGATTCCATTTCTTTTAATTTTTCAATGGAGTTTTCAATCTCCGGGAAAGAATTCTGCAGGTCCCAACTGGTTTCCAACTGACACATCAGATTCAAAATATGTTTTCTGATATTCAGATCCTCTGCGTCCAAAATATGGCCTCGAAAAACAGGAATTTGTCCTTCTTCCACCAATTTCTGATACTCTTCCACCGTTTTCACGTTCTGAGCAAACGCATACCAGGAATCTGAAATTGCGGACATTCCCAAACCAACCATCAGCTGGGTTTTGCTGGACGTGTAACCCATAAAATTACGATGCAGTTTTTTCTGAATCTGAGATTGATAGAGATCATCGTGTTCCAAAGAGAAGTGATCCATCCCAATTTCTATGTAACCAAGATCTTCCAACAGTTTTTTTCCGTCTTCGTAAAGTCTTCTCTTTTCGTCGCCACTTGGCAAATCATTTTCGTCGAAACCACGTTGTCCGACACCTTTTACCCACGGAACGTGTGCGTAGGAATAGAAAGCCAATCGGTCTGGTTTCAATTCCATCGTTTTACGGATTGTGAATTCCATTGCTTGCCAAGTTTGGTGTGGCAATCCGAATATCAAATCGTGACTCACGCCTTTGTAGCCAATTTCTCTTGCCCAATTGGTCACATTTTCAACATTTTCGAAAGGCTGAATTCTGTTGATCGCCTTCTGAACTTTCGGATCATAATCCTGAACACCAAAACTAACTCTCGTAAATCCCAGATCAAACAAGGTTTGAAGATGTTCACGGGTTGTATTATTCGGATGACCTTCAAAACTGAATTCCTGATCATCGGCAATTTCTACTGTATCAAAAATGCCTTGTAAAAGTGTCCTCAAATTTTCCGGTGAGAAGAAAGTCGGAGTTCCGCCTCCAAGATGAAGTTCTTTCAGTTTTGGTTTGTGATCGAACAATTCCAAGTACAATTTCCATTCCTTCAAAACGCTTTCCAGATATGGAATTTCTACAGAATGTTGCTTCGTAATTCTCTTGTGACAGGCACAAAACGTACAAAGCGCCTCACAAAAAGGCAAGTGAATATAAATGGAAATCCCTTCCTCAGAATTGCTTTCCGAGAAAGATCTTATCACTGATTTTTTCCAGAGATCTGCGGTAAAACCTTCCTCATTCCAATAAGGAACAGTCGGGTAAGAGGTGTAACGCGGACCAGGAATATTGTATTTGTCAACTAAAGAATTCATTGGGGCAAAGTTACAAAATTTGAGTTTGGAATGAATTTGAATTAGGATGACTTTTGATTGGTAGTTTCTATAATGGATGTCCAAATTTATATAAAACGACAAAGCCCATAGCCCAGATAGGAACGGCATCCTTTTTTGCTTTTTGTGGAAAAGTTTGTTTGGATGACAAAACGTGTGAAAGCAAAAAAGATATAGTGGATAGCGGGATCAAGCTCCTAAAAAGTTTTTAAAGAAAAAAAACCAGCCATAATTGGAAACTATGACTGGTTTTTATGTATATCTAAAATTTTTATTTTTATCTCAATTCTGCGTTCAATTCTTTTGTGAAGGACTTGATGAGCGAGTTCATCACTTCTGTGATGTCTTTGTCTTCCAAGGTTTTTTCTTCGTTGAGGAGTTCGAAACTCATCGCGTAGGATTTTTTGCCTTCCGGAAGATTTTTGCCTTCGTAAACATCGAAAAGGTTGATCTTCTTGAGGAAAGGCGACTTGTTCTTCTTCGCCAATTCGTACAATTCTGAGTAAGAAATTGTCTTGTCCACCAACAACGCAAGGTCTCTTCTGATCTTGTTGAATTTTGGAATATCGACAAATTTCAGGTTTTCGTTGCTTCTGAATGACTGGCAATTTTCCAGCTCGATCTCTGCGTAGAAAACGTCTTGGCTGATGTCGAAATCCTTCAACAATTGTGGGGAAACTTTCCCTAATCTCGCCAAAGTTTTCCCTTCTGCCGAGATTTCCAAAGCGTCGGAAAAACGCGGGTCTTCCAAAGCGGATTCGTGAAGGTCAAGGTTTAATTTTTCCAAAAGAATTTTCACATAAGCTTTCAAATGGTAGAAATCTGTCACGCTTTTTGGTTGAAGCCAGTTCTCTGCAACTTCTCTCCCAGTCGTCAGGATCGCCAATTGTTTTCTTTCTTCGTACTTCTCTTTTTTATGATAAATTTTCCCTAATTCGAAAAACTTGATGTCGGCTGATTTTCTGTTAATATTGTAGATCGCATTTCCCAAAAGTCCTCCCAGCAAAGACTTTCTCATAAACGCCAAATCGTTGCTCAATGGATTCAACAACTTTACCGCATCGGTTTCATCTTTCACAGAAGTCAATGAATTGTTCATCACCTCGTTGAAACCATTTCCTTGTAAAGTCCTTGCCCAAGCGTTTTCCAAAGCATCCTGGTCTTCGAAATCCAATTTCACAGGTGTGAAGGAGATTTTTTTTGGCGCTTCTATCTTGTTGTAACCGTAGATTCTAAGAACTTCTTCGATGACGTCGATCTCTCTGGTAACGTCGGCTCTGTAAACTGGAATTGATAATTCCAATCCGTTTTGAATTTCGTTGAGAATTGTAATTTCCAAAGACTTTAAAATCTCTTTGATCTTCTCTCTGTGAATTTTAGTTCCCAGGATCTGATCAATCTTCGAATATCTGAAAACGACGTAATGGTCTTTGATCTTCTCTGGATAACTTTCCAAGATCTCGCCAACCAATTTTCCGCCAGCCAGTTCCTCGATCAACTGGATCGCGTGTGTCAAAGCGGTTCTTGCATTGTTCGGATCCACACCTCTTTCGAAACGGAAAGATGCGTCGGTATTGAGTCCGTGGAATTTCGAAGCTTTTCTGATCGCCACCGGATTGAAGTATGCGCTTTCCAAAAATATCGTTTTGGTTTCCGTAGAAACGCCACTTTCACTGCCGCCAAAAACGCCGGCGATACAAAGTGGATTGTCTTTTCCATCTTTTATGATGATCTCGGAACCATTTAAAGTTCTTTCCACACCATCCAAAGTTTTGAATTTTGTACCTTCTTTTACGGTTCCAACTTTCACAGTTTTATCGGCAATTTTATCAGCATCAAAAGCGTGAAGCGGCTGTCCAAGACCGTGAAGAATGTAATTGGTTATATCTACCACATTGTTGATCGGCGAAAGTCCGATTGCTTTTAATCTTGCTTTCAACCAATCTGGAGAAGTTTTCACTTCTACATTTTCTATGACAGCGCCCAAATATCTTGGCGTGAGTTCAGAGTTTTCTATTTGTAATTTGAAATCGTGAGAACCTTCGATATTTAAAACTTTGGATTCTATTTTTGTGAATTCTGATTTCAAATTATTGGAAACCAAGAAAGCCTGCAAATCTCTGGCAACGCCGTAATGTGACATTGCGTCGGTTCTATTGGGTGTCAATCCGATCTCGTAAACCTCATCGTTTGTCAATTCGAAATAATCTGCGAAATTTTTTCCAACTTCGAATTTTTCTGAATCCAAGACCATAATTCCGCCGTGATCATCGCTTAATCCTAATTCGTCTTCTGCGCAGATCATCCCTTCGGAAACTTCGCCACGGATCTTTGCTTTTTTGATATCGAAAGAAGTACCGTCCTTTGCATAGATCTTAGTTCCAACCACTGCAACGGGAACGGTTTGTCCTGCTGCAACATTCGGTGCGCCACAAACGATCTCTAGAACTTTTCCGCCAACATCAACGGTTGTTTTGTTGAGTTTATCTGCATTCGGATGTTTTTCGCAAGTCAAAACTTTGCCAACAACGATTCCTTCCAAGCTACCTTTTACGCTTTCGAATTTATCTACGCCTTCCACTTCCAGACCGATGTCTGTAAGATACGCACTGATCTTCTCCGTAGAAAGTTCAGTTTTGATATAATCCTTAAGCCAATTATTCGAGATTTTCATTATTTATATTATTGTCGGAAGTCAGAAGTCTGATGTCCGAGGTTTTTAATTATTCTTTGTTCTTCATTCGAGAATCTCTGAGTTTGGATTCCTACGGAATGACAAAATTGTTTTTTTTTGTACAAACTTCTTTTCTGCGAAGCTGCAGCCCGACTTGAGTGGAAATCCTTTTTTGCGGCTGGAAAAGCTTATGCAAAAAAGATTAGGAACGGAAGGCGGAAAAGCTGCCCAAAATATTTATTAAACAAAATTTGAGATTTGAATCATCAAATCTCAAATCTTATTATTTATAAAATTGATAAATAATCATTCATCAATTATCGTTTATCACTTATAAACCAATCACTGGCATTGACAGCATTAGGATACTTTCGTTCTCCTCCAATCCGTCAACCGGTTCTACGATTCCTGGTCTGTTTGGTTGAGACATTTTCATCGTCACATCGTCAGAAGCTAAAACAGATAACATCTCTGTCAGGAATTTTGAACTGAAACCGATGTTGATATCATCTCCATTGTAATCGCAAGGAATCTGCATATCCGCCTTGTTCGCGTATTCTGTATCTTCTGCGTGAAGGTGAAGCACGTTTCCAGACAATTTGAATCTTACCTGATTGGTCGATTTGTTTGACATAATGGACGCTCTACGGATAGAACTCAAAAGCAAACCTCTGTTGATGGTCAAAACGTTTGGATTTTCTTTCGGAATCACCGCGTTGTAATTTGGATATTTTCCATCGATCAAACGACAGATCCAAGTGTTGTTTCCGAAAGTGAATTTCGCCATATTATCACTGAACTCGATCAACACATCTTCCGTTGAATTGTTCAGGATATTTTTGAAGATCGCCAATGGTTTTTTAGGCATAATGAATTCCAAAGTCTCAGGATGCGTGACATCTGTTCTTTTGTAAACCACCAATCTGTGAGAATCTGTGGACACAAAATTGGTCTCATCTTCTTTGAATTGAAACAAAACACCTGTCATCACTGGACGAAGAGAATCGTTACTTGTCGCAAACAAAGTGTTCGCCAAAGCTTCTGCCAAAACGCCACCAGAGATGGACACTTTTTGAGACGCATCGAACTCCGGCAATTCCGGGTAATCGTCCGCATTGTCAAGCGCTACTGCAAAGTTATCTTTCTCATCCAAGATCTCCAGCACGCTTCCGTTTCCGTCTTCGGAATCTTTCACGGCCAAAGTCAAAGGTTGCTCGCCGTAAGTCTTCAGGAAATCCTGAAAGATCTTCCCGGGAACTGCTATTTTTCCTTTGTCATCTGACTTCACTTCAAGAGAAGTGATTAGCGTTGTTTCGCCGTCTGATGCGGTAACAGTCAACAAGTTCTGATCTAATTCGAAAAGAAAATTCTCCAAAATCGGTCTTGACTGTGAACCGGAAATCACACCGCTAACGGTCTGTAAAGCTTTTTGCAAATCGCCACTGGCAACAATAAATCTCATAAACTGTATTTATTTCAATTCTACAAAGATAATGAATTTGATGTGATTTTAAAAGCTGTATTTATTTAGTTATTAACAATTTTTAGATTTATCTATCTTTGTTGATATTATTCCTATGAAAAAACCGCCATTTCATAAAAGCGTTCAGTTCACAATCCGTGGGATTTTGTGGATCTTGAAAAGCGAGCGTAATTTCCAGATTCATATTTTGGGATTGATCATTAATCTTTTTCTGATTTTTTATTTGGGACTTTCATACTTTGAAACGGCTTTGATCATTATGGTTTCATTTTTCGTTTTGGTGACGGAAGCATTGAATACTTGCGTTGAGAAGATTTGTGATTACATCCAGCCGGAATTTGATTTGAGGATTGGGATTATTAAAGATTTGTCTGGTGGAGCGGTTTTGCTGGCGACTATTTCTGCGATCTGTGTTGGAGCTTTGGTTTATTGGCCTTATTTAAAGTTGTATTTTTATTAAAAATTTATTTAAACGCAAAGCCCGCTAAGATTTTTGAACTTATTGAAAATATATTTAAGGTTCGCAAAGACACTTCGACAAGCTCAGTATAAACTACAAACTCATCAAAGGTTTTAAACGTGCACTTATCCTAAAACATCAATCACATTCACTATCTAAAATTCAAAAGATTTAATCACCGTTTTCTACATAAAATTTTTACATTTGTTTTCAATATAATTCTAGAATGAGCAAAACAAACATAGCCGTTGTAATGGGCGGATATTCTGATGAATACAAAGTTTCTCTAAAAAGTGGACAATTGATTTTCGATTCTTTGGATCGTGAAATCTATAATGTTTACAAAGTGGTCATCCTGAAAGATGAATGGTATTTCCTCGATGAAAACGATCAAAAAAAACCAATCAACAAAGCTGATTTTTCTGCGGATCTGGGAAATGGAGAAAGTCTGAAATTCGATGCTTGTTTCAATATTATCCACGGAACGCCTGGCGAAAACGGAATTTTGCAAGCTTATTGGGACGCTGTCGGACAAAAATACACAGGTTGTGATTTCTATCAAAGCGCCTTGACCTTTAACAAAAAAGATACCTTAGCCGTTCTTTCAAAATATGGCATTCCATCAGCAAAAAGTATTTACCTCAAAAAAGGCGAAGATATTTCTGATGACAAAATCGTGGAAGAACTCGGATTGCCACTTTTCGTGAAACCCAATCAAAGCGGTTCTTCACTCGGAATTTCGAAGGTCAAAGAAAAAAGTGAATTGAAAACTGCACTTGAAATTGCCTACAAGGAAGACGACGAGATCCTAATCGAAAGCGCTTTAAACGGAACCGAGGTTTCTGTAGGTGTTTTGGATTACAAAGGTGAAGTCATCGTGCTTGGAATTACGGAGATCATCCCGGACAAAGAATTCTTCGATTATGAAGCCAAATACGAAGGCGCTTCTCAGGAAATCACGCCTGCAAGAATTGACGAAGTGACGACAAAGAAGGTGGAAGAAATCTCCATCAAAGCTTATAAATCACTTGGAATGAGCGGGTTCTCGAGGTCAGAATTTATTATTGTGGACGGAATTCCTTATCTTTTGGAAATGAATACGAATCCTGGATTTTCACCGGCAAGTATTCTTCCACAACAAGCGAAGATCTACGGAATCTCCATCAAAGACCTTTGTGGAAGCGAAGTTGAGAAAGCTTTAAATAAATAATTATAAATTAGCCAGAGAAAAGTCTTTGGCTTAATTTTTTTTAAATCTGAAATAAATGAAAATTGCTGTTTTCCCTGGATCGTTCGATCCTATCACACTTGGACATTACGATATCGTAGAGCGCGCCGTTCCGCTTTTTGACAAGATCATCATCGCCATCGGAAAGAATTCTCAGAAAAAATATATGTTCTCTCTCGAGCAACGCAAGGAATTCATCAGAAAAACTTTTGAAAAATTTCCTAATGTGGAAGTCGATGATTTTGAAGGATTGACCATCGATTATTGTAAAAGTAAAAACGTGAATTTCATTTTGAGAGGCTTAAGAAATCCAGCCGATTTTGAATTTGAAAAGTCAATTGCCCAAACCAACCGAGCTTTGACAAGGGAAAACACGATTGAAACAATTTTCCTTCTGACATCTTCTGGCAAATCGTACATCAGCAGTAGTATTGTGCGGGAAATCATCTCTTATGGCGGAAACTATGAGATTATGGTTCCTGATGCGGTGAGAGTTTAAATACAATATCATTAATCATAAAAAAGACGCCTTTCATAAGCGTCTTTTTTTATGATTTAATAATTGGTCTAATTTCTATTTTTGATGACTACAAATCCTGTCAGCAATCTTCCGTCTGTCAAAATAATGTGATACCAATAATTATCTGTAGGCAAAACCCTTCCCAAGAAAGTTCCATTCCAGAAAAACTTACCCTTTACCGTAGTTTCTAAGACTATTCTACCATTTTTGTCCATCACACGAACAATAGTGCCTGGATAATTTTCCAATCCTTCTATTTTCCAGCCATCATTGACATTGTCTCCATTTGGTGTAATAATATTATTGATTTTGAAAATTATGAATTCCTTTATTGTTACCGCACAAATATTGGTTTTTTCCCTCACATAAACTTTATGAATGCCGTGCGGTACATTCAGGAAAACATTAGAATTCTGCCAATCTTTGTCATTATCAAGAGAATATTCACAGATCGAATTACCAGTGATAACTATGGTTGCAGTTGTATTTTCTATATCAAGACTCTTAATTTCCGGACCTGATAAACCAGGGATAATAGCTGAAGTTATATTAATTAAAATCGGTAATCTCAGAACACTTTCGCAGCCATCTACAGTTTGGGTAGCATAATATGTAAAGCCGTCCTGCAAAGCAGTTGTAGCTGGTAGAGAAACCGCAGCTACATTGTCTGAATACCATTTTATATTGCTTCCGGTAATTTTAATATCAGTCAGTTTTGAATTTTGGCTGATACAGAATAGTTGCGAAAAATTACCTGTTGGCGGTAATGTTGCCGCAATTTTTACAGTAACAGGAATTCTATTACTTTCACAAGTTGCAACAATCTGAGATGCATAGTAAGTTCTTCCATCTGTCAAAGCTGTAGAGTTCGGCAATAAATTACCTCCATTTGGCGCATCATACCACTTGATTCCTGTTCCGGTAATACCAATATTTCCAATGGTTGCTTTGTTTTGAACACAGAAACTCTGCTGAGCTGATGCTAAAGGCATTGGTGTATTATTCGTATAGGTATTAATAATGACCGAGGTCGGATCTGATATGCAACCAATCGCATTTTTGTATCTCACATTGTAAGTATCCGGCGCTAAGCTTTTGAAAGCGTTTGAATTTGTCCAAGTCATACCATCATCGATAGAATATTGAACACCTGAAGTATTGATTAAAATTTCGCCGCTTGAATGATGACAATCCAGCTGCTGAACTTGAACTGCTGGCATTACCGGCGTATCAATAGGTTTTTTGATGACTACTAAGACAGCAACAGATTCGCAGCCGGCAGAATTTTTCGTTTTCAATTGATAATTACCCGGAGCCAATTGTCCTGAATTTGAACTTTGAGAATAGGTCATCCCATTATCAAAACTGTAAAATGCAGCAGCCGTTGAGATGGTAATATCTCCAAAAGGATTGGTACAGGATGCAGGCTGGTTTACATTATATACTGGTAAGACCGGTGCATTCGGAGGTGTGTCTATTGTTACAGAAAGTGCGGGAGAAGGACAACCTGTACTTGACAATTTTTGTTTTACCAGGTAAGTTCCCGGTGCAAGCGTTGCATTTGAACTCGCTCCCCAAGTCACACCATCATCAAAACTATAAAATGCTGCTGGTGATATTACTGAGATATTACCAGTACTAGCAGTACATCCCAGAGGTTGCGTAATTGATACTTGAGGCAGATCCGGGGTGATTGGTTTTGTATGGATGGTAACCATTGCTGCCAGAGAAGTGCATCCTGCAGCATCTTTGATCATCAGAGTATAAGTTCCGGGAGCCAGATTTGATTTTGTATCAGAAGTACCGTAAGTAAGTCCATTATCAAAACTGAATTCTGCGGCTTGACTCGTGATTTTAATTTCGCCAAGTGCGCTATTACAATCCGGATTGTTTACTGCGTAAACCGGCGCCGGCAAAGGTGCTGGCTTGGATATGATAGCATTTGCAACATTTGAGATACATCCTGCAGCATTTTTAACCTTGATGGGATAAGTCCCCGGCATCAGACCGCTTTTGGTATTTGAATATGTAAACGTCAAACCATTATCAAAACTGTACGTAGAAGCAGGACTTGTAACCGTGATACTTCCTGTTGAGACACTGCAAGTGGGAGCAGTTACAGAAACATCTGGCGCTGCAATCGCAACACCGGAATCTAGGTTAACTACTGTTGTTAGAGACTCGCAGCTGTAAGTATTTATTTTAAGCTTAATAATATAGGTTCCGGAACCTAAGTTATTCTTAACAGGATTTGTTGTCCACGAAGCACCATCATTAAATGAATAACTGATTGCAGCTGTGGTAATTTTAATACTTCCATCTGTACTGTCACAAGCAGTCGGCTGAACTACAGAAACCGCTGGAGCTGCCGGAATAGCAGGACTGGAATTAATATATGCATAAGCAGATTGCGAAATACATCCGAAACTATTTTTAATCAAAACATTATAATTTCCGGAAGCTACATTATTTTTGATAGGTGTTGTAACCCAGGTTGTCCCGTTATCAAAACTATAAAGATCTGCAATAGTATTAATAATAATTGTCCCTGACGGAGCAGCGCAAGTAGGCTGAACAGTAGTCACCTGCGGCGAGTTCAGGTAATATTTCTGAACACTTACACTGGATACTCTGGAAATACAGCCTGCTGTATTTTTAATTTTAATATTATAATAACCCGGTGCAGGATTGAGCAAAGATGAGCTTGTAACCCAAGTTGTACCGTTGTCAAAGGAATAGAATGCTGCGTTTGAAACTACTGTGATACTTCCATTGTTACTACAAGTAGGCTGCACCACATTTACCATTGGCTGAGGCAGATAAAAAGCTGCAATGGACACATAAAATGGTTCTGATACACAGTTCTGAGCATTTTTAATAATCACATTATAAGTCCCGGAGGTCAGATTATTTAGAATGGGATTCGTAGTCCACGTGTAACCATTATCAAAGCTATATTGTGCAGCCGGCGTTGCTACTTTGATACTTCCATTCAATCCGCATTTTGGCTGAATGATTTCTACATCAGGTTTTGGCAGATAATAATTATTAAAATATAGAGAAACATTATAAAGATTGGATGTACAGTTTTGACTATTCTTGATTGCAATTCTATAAGAAGTTGCAGTCAAATTAGAAAATACAGGATTTGTACTCCAGGTATTACCTCCATCGATACTGTATGAACTTGCTGGCGTAGTAATAGTAATGGATCCTCCTACTCCACAAGATGGTTTTGTAAAAGTGTAACTTGGATCATCCAGATAAAACGGTTTCAATGTTACATAAACTGTTGAAGATCTGCAGTTGTTCGTATTGTTTTTAATCGAAACCGAATAAGAGCCGGAATTCAAGTTACTGAAAACAGGATTTGCAACCCAGGTGTAACCACCATCTATACTGTAAAGATCAGCCACTGCATTTACTGTTATACTACCTTTTGTAGCACAAGTTGGCTGAACTAAGCTTACAGAAGGTACTGCCAAACTTGTATCGTCTAATGTTACATATAAATAATCCGATATACAGCCAGCTTTTTTGGTGCGGAGGGTGTAATATCCTTTTACAAGATTCGGAAAATCCGGACTGGCCGACCAGGTGGAACCTCCATTAATACTATATTGATCTGCTACGGATATAAATTTTATACTTCCGACCGTATTGCCACAACTTGGACTGACAGCTGTATAAATAGGCGCTTCCAGATATACAGTAGTAAAATAAGCGTTGGCTGATTCTGACACGCAATTCAAATTATTTTTTACTGAAATAGTATAGCTGCTGCCCGTCAGATTTGTAAAAACAGGATTTGCAGTCCAAGTAGATCCACCATTGATGCTGTAAAAATCTGCAACAGTATTTACAGTAATAGTTGCCGGAACCGTGCATGTAGGCTGTGTAACTGTAAAAGAAGGTTTTGGCAATCTTTGTTCGGTAAGATAAACAGACTGCGCATAAGATTTACAGCCAATATTATTTTTTACCATAATATAGTAAGATCCAGCAGGCAGTATTTTGGAATTTGTAGTAACCCAAGTTGCACCATTGTCAAAACTGTAGAAATCACATACACTATTGATTGTAATTTTTCCGTTTACACCACAGCCAGGATCTTCCTTTGTATAAATTGGATATGGAAGTTTTGGTGGATCTAATGTAACACTCCGCGATTGCGAAATACAATTAGCACTATTTTTAATTCTTATCTGATAATTTCCCGGTGGTAATTCTGCCACATTGCTGGTAGTCCAGGTTACGCCATTATCAAAGCTGTACTGTGCTGCTTCGGTTTTGATGTAAATAGTTCCATCCGTTCCGCATTCTGGCTGATTAACATCATATTGCGGATATTGGCTTTCAAATTGGTTTACATAGATTGCTGTAAAATATGAGATACAGCCCAGATAATTTTTGACACCTATAGAAAAGTTTCCAGAAGTTACATTACTCTTGACATTGGAAGTTACCCAAGTTGCACCACCATCGAACGTGTAAAAATCTGCCGGTGTATTAATTGTAATAGTTCCCAGAACTGAACATGCCGGACTGACTAAACTATAATCTGCGTAACCAAGCGTCTGGCTTTGAATTAAAACTACTTTTTCATTAGAAATACAGCCCGCATTGTCCTTTGTTCTGATCGTGTAAGTGCCTGGCTGGAGTTTGTCCGCAACAGAATTGTTGACCCAGGTTACACCATTATCAAAACTATAATATGCCGCATTTGTAGTGACTGTTATAGTTCCGGTATCACCACAAAATCTAGGTTGTGTAGCATTTGTATTAGGATATGGCAACAGCGACTGGAAAATATCCACTTCTTGCGAATAAGAAGTACAACCTTTAAGTGTCTTAATTTTAACAAAATATTTACCTGGATAAAGATTGGTTTTTGTACCATTTGTAGTCCAGGTTGCGCCATCATCAAAACTGTATTCCGAAGCAGGCGATGTTACCTTTATCGTTCCATAAGAAACAAAACAAGATGGCTGCGTCACAAGCAAAGTAGGCGAAACGGCTGTTACGCTAGGTTCTATACTTACACTGGCCGTGCTGCTGCATCCATAACTATCTGTTACTGTTACTGTATAAACACCAACATCTGTCACGGTAATTTTTTGAGTTGTAAGGCTATTGTGACTCCAGAGATAAGTACTTCCGGCAGAAGCCGTCAACTCCGTGCTTCCGGAACAAACATTGAGAACGCCGGTGATATTAGCCGTAGGATTTCTTACTTCTAATGCAACCGGAACTATTTTGTAACAGCCAGGATCTTTATTTACTCTAACATAGATCGTTCCTGTTCCGGATGAGTAATTTGTAGAAATAGTATTTGAATTATTAAATGCATCATTATAATTTTTGAAATAAGTAAAAGTAAGACCAGAAGTGGAGGTAACAACCTTGCTATTCAAATCGGTCAGATTAAAATTTTCCAACCCGTCGCTTCCAATATCACATTTCGAAAGTTTTGCAGTCGTGACGGGGATATTACACGAGGAGAAACAATTAAGAAAACTAATATCCCAACCGTCATTAGCATCTGTATCAGAAGCATTTGAGAAGAAATTACCAGCCCCGCAGGAACTATTCTGCAGATCATAATCTATGTAAACGCCTACATTGTAATTCCCTTGATTGGTATTAGGAATATCAGAATTATTGAGTGTAAAATTAAATTTCTTATTAGCATTATCAATAACAGCTGATGTAGTCGTGTGTACAACTGCTCCCATTTCATTAAATAACTTTAAAGTAATAGTTTTTACTGATGCAGTCACACCTCCGGAATTTGGCAATGTGTAAACCCCCGAAACATTGATGGGCAAAGTAGGACAAATGGCGTTCAAAGGATCAAGAGTGATACTTCCAATGAAACTTTCATCGGAATGCAAAAGACAAATATCATCCACGTACGCATAGCCAAAATGCCCGCCCAGTCCACATCTTGATGCCATAAACTCTACTGTGAATTCTTCATTGTTTGGAATCCCCGAAATATCTAATAAGCCAGATTGCCAATTGGCAGTATAAAGCGTTACATAACCACTGCTTCCGTCAGGAACTTTTGTGAAAATACAGTTTTTCTCATCACCCACCAGACAGAACTCGCTTACGACTACATTCGACTTATTAAGAATTCTGGCTTTAAAAAATGCCTGATTATCCTGATGGCTGCTGTCGTAAACACTCTGAAGAATAGCTTTATAATTGAATTTTAGAAAATTTTCATTATTAGTCTTGAATCTCTTTCCTTGCACAATAGATCCGTAAGTGCTGGAATTAGGATAATTAATTTTCAAAGCATACTGATCAAACGCTTTGATATCGCCCATATATTTATCAATCAAATTGGCTGGAACCGTAGTCGCCATTTCATTGTTAGCCGAAGGATTGTATTGGTTGATATAAGCATCTGCCTTATTGGAGATAGATTTACACTGCGTCGGACCAGGCGGATCACCTATTGTGTACAAAAAATTCTTCAGATAATTTTTGCCTCCGACATTTTCAATCTGCTCAAAACCGCCGTTACTACACATCTCAACAGCTGTCAGTGCAGCTTTTTTCATATTCTTCTTTTCCAAGAAAACTTTGGCAGCACGATCTTTTAAAAATTTTTCTTTAAGACGAGAATCTGTAATGATCTTTCCATTTTTATTTTCCACAATACCGTTGGACAGATAGTTGATTGTATCATTTGGAGAAATATTTTGAGCGAAGGAAATAGATACTAAAAAGAAAAACAGGAGAGAATAGTAATTTTTCATGCAATGTGGAATAGGAAAATTAGTTTGAGCAAAAGTATCATATTTCAAGAAAACTTTAACGGTTGTCCTAAAATTTAATACAAAAAAAACCGCCTAAAGTTAAGCGGTTTTAAGTGGTTTCTCCAGGGATCGAACCAGGGACACATGGATTTTCAATCCATTGCTCTACCAACTGAGCTAAGAAACCATTGTTTTTTCGAGCAATGAACTCATTAATTAGTTTTAAACATTAATAGTAAATCAATATTTAATTGTGGTTTCTCCAGGGATCGAACCAGGGACACATGGATTTTCAATCCATTGCTCTACCAACTGAGCTAAGAAACCATCACTCGCATTGTTATTTTGAGTGGTGCAAAAATATAGTCTTTATCCTTACAATGCAAATTATATTGAAAATTAGTCAATATTTGTTTGAAAATTACTGATTTTCAGAGGATTTTTTTTCAGTTTGTGCTTTGAAAAAATCACTTAACTCTTCCAAAACAGGCTTTATCGTATCTTCCGGCAAATCGCTGATTCGGATGTACATCAATCCGTCAATCGCATCGTTGAAGTTTGGATCTACGTTGAAGGCGATCATTTTCGCATTCTGCTTGATATATTTCTTGATCAAAACAGGCAATCTCAATTCGGGTTCAAGATCATCAATAATCTTATCTAACTTATTAAGGTCGGCATCAATATCTTCGAAAAACAAAGCTTTATCACGTTCCTTCATCACCACCTTAAATTCATTTTTTGGATGAATATATTGCGCAACAGCAGAATCATAATAATGAGATCGCATAAACTCAATCATTAAAGATTTTGAGAATTCTGAAAACTTGTTGCTAATACTTACACCACCCATCAGGAATTTATGTTCCGGATTTCGAAGACAAACGTGGACAATTCCTCTCCACAGTAAGAATAACGGAAACGGTTTCTGCTGATATTCCACAGAAACATAAGCGCGACCCATTTCTATTACTTTTCGGAAGAACGGCTGCAACTCAGGATCGTACTCGAAAAGTGAACTGGTGTAGAATCCATCAATGCCATATTTTTTCATCACTTCCGCACCGAGAGCCATTCTGTAAGCGCCAACCAGCTTTTTGCCGGCATTATCCCACATAAAAAGATGGTGATAATGGTTGTCATATTCGTCCAGATCAAAAGGGAGGTTTGTGCCTTCACCAATTGCCCGGAACGTCAATTCTCTCTGACGCCCGATTTCCCTCATTATAAAAGGAATCTCGGCAGACGTTGTAAAAAATACATCGTAGTCGCCGTGAGAAAATAGCTTTTTATTTTCTGTATTTTTAAGGATGTTGATTTCGCTTTCAATGTCTTCCGTTGGCGTTTCATCAATGATATTCTGAACGATATTATTCTGTTTTACCAATGGATTTTTGAGCGACATATTCGGAAGCTTCAATTTTTCCGTAATGCTTTTTCTTCTTTCATAATAAGACTTCAGCATATATACCTTATTATATAGATAGTCGCCAAGTTCGTCGATCGTTTCCTCCTCCTGCATTTGTTTTACGGAGATAGGTTTTCCGATTCTGATACGGATTGGATGATCCCTTTTGCGCATCATTTCCGTTGGCAGCATCAATGTTTGAAGATCCGGATGAAGCTTTGCCAGATTGTAAAAAATCTTACTATTAGTGGCGTGGAAATACATCGGAACTACCGGAACTTTTGCTTTTTTAATGATCTTCAGCGCTGTTTTCCCCCAAGGTCTGTCGAGAATTTCCCCGTATTCATTGTTTTTATTTGAGACTTCGCCAGCTGGAAATATGCCCAAACATCCGCCTTCCGACAAATGTCTGAAAGTTTCTCTCATTCCCGATGAACTGCTGTAAGCATCTTTCCGCTCCTCAAATGGATTTACGGAAATCACAAAAGGTTCCATCGGTTTGATTTTCGACAAGAGAAAATTTCCCATCACTTTGAAATCGGGACGCACACTCAGAATTATTTTGCACATCAATATCCCGTCCAATGCACCCAGCGGATGATTGGAAACAATGATGAATGGTCCGGTTTTGGGAATCTTGGCAAGATCTTCCGCAAAAACAATGTAGCTGAGTTCCTGCGCTTTTACAAATTCATCAAAGAATTCCACACCTTTTGTATGGATGAGTTTATTATAAAGTGTGTTGACTTCATTTATTTTGGTGAGATTCATGATCGCAGACGCAACGGGTCTCTTGAGAAAACCAATTTTATCGAGTCCAGCTGCTTGTATCAAGTCTTCTTTGGAAATTAAGCTCATAGTGTTTTTACATCGTTACCATTTGGAAGGTTTTTTTGGAAATCTGCTCCAACAGTACTTTTTTGTCTTTGTAGAATTTCTCCAGCTTGTCCAATTCAGCATTTCTAACGGTAAACAAGGATACATTTTTCGTCATTTGTGTGATGAAACTCTGCTGCAATTCTTCATTGAATTCGTTTGCTGTTCCAAATTTATCTTCCAAACATAAAGCTAATGAAATTGCTGAATTCTGCATCAAAGAAACTTTAATTTTATATTTTGCCAAAAGTGTAAAGATCAAACTGATGTGATCTTCGGCTATGAAAGAGAAATCACGGGTTTCAACATTCAGCAAAGTTTGATTTTCCTTAAGGATGTAACTTTCTACAGATTCGTTTTCTGCGGAATTTCCAACTTTAGTTCCCGGTTCTTTCGGATCAACAAATGATTTTACAAAGAATGGAATATTTTTTTGTTTAAGCGGCTGCAAAGTTTTTGGGTGAATAACGGATGCGCCGTAGTAAGCCATCTCGATCGCCTCTTCGTAAGAAATGAAAGACAAAAGTTCCACGTTATCAAATTTCCTCGGATCGCCAGTCATCACGCCCGGAACGTCTTTCCAGATGGTCATTTCGTCCGCATTCAGGCAATAAGCAAAAATCGCTGCAGTGTAATCGGAACCTTCTCTTCCTAAAGTCACTGTAAAATTATTAGTCTCAGAACCGATAAAACCTTGAGTGACATAGCAATTGATCTTTTCCAGTTTGGAAATATTCTGTTCCGTTTCCTGCCAGTTGACGATTCCTTCTCTGTAATTGCTGTCGGTTTTGATGTAATCTCTCGCATCCAACCAATGGTTAAAGAATTGAATTTCATTAAGATACTCACTCAATATTTTTGAAGAAATCATTTCGCCACAGCTTACAACCTGATCGTAAACGAAGTTATAATTCGGCGATTTATTTCGTCTTAAAAAAGAATCGATGTCATCAAAAAACAAAGAAATCTCTCCGAAAACCGGATGATTCTCTGAAAATAAACCTTTGGCAATGTCGATGTGATTTTTCTTTATCAGTTCAATTTCCTGCTGATAATCCTGCTTCTTGAAATAATATTCCACTACCTTTTCCAAAGCATTTGTCGTTTTTCCCATTGCGGAAACCACAAGCAGACATTTTTCAAAACCCTGAGTTTCCAGAACCAAGGCTACATTTTTCACACCTTCAGCATCTTTCACAGATGCGCCACCAAATTTGTAAATTTTCATTAGATTTTTAAGACTTAAAAACAGTTGATTTTAATAGAACAACATCGTTAATTTATTATTAACCCCCAAAAATATTAATAATGAACGAAATATGAAAATTGGACATCGGATTTTTTAATGCCTCATTTTGAAACATAAAACCATATTAATAGGATTATGATAACTATCATCAATTAATGATAAATTTTGTTTCATTTGTTTGAAAAATAATATAGTTTTGTAAATCTGAAAATTAAACCCATGTCAAAACAAGCCTTACAGACTTTAGGAGAATTCATCATCGATAAACAGGATGATTTCAAATATTCAACAGGGGAACTTTCCCGCCTTATCAGTTCTATCAGAATTGCGACAAAAATCGTAAACCGAGAAGTGAACAAAGCCGGAATTGCAGACATCATCGGAAACGTTGGAAATATGAATATCCAGGGCGAAGATCAGCAAAAACTGGATGTACTGGCCAACGATATTTTCATTGCCGCACTTTCGCAAAGAGAAGTAGTCTGCGGAATTGCATCTGAAGAAAACGATGACTTCATCGAAGTAAAATGTACAGAAAATGCACACCTTAGTAAATATGTCGTTTTGATTGATCCTTTGGACGGCTCTTCCAACATCGATGTGAATGTTTCTGTAGGAACTATTTTTTCAATTTACAGAAGAGTTTCTGATCCTGGAAGTCCGGTGGAATTGAGAGATTTCTTACAAAAAGGCGTGAATCAGGTGGCTGCAGGCTATGTAGTTTACGGTTCATCCACAATGATTGTTTACACAACTGGAAATGGTGTAAACGGATTTACTTTGGACCCGTCAATCGGAACTTACTATTTATCGCACGAAAATATCAAATTCCCGACTATGGGGAAAATCTATTCCATTAATGAAGGAAATTATGCCAAATTCCCTCAGGGTGTGAAAGATTATATCAAATATTGTCAGGAAGAAGAAGGCGACAGACCCTACACTTCCAGATACATTGGATCGCTGGTTTCAGATTTTCACAGAAATATGCTGAAAGGCGGAATCTATATTTATCCTCAAACTTCTCATTCTCCAAAAGGAAAACTAAGATTGCTTTACGAGGCAAATCCAATGGCATTCCTGGCAGAGCAAGCTGGCGGCAAATGCAGCGACGGTTTCAAACGAATTATGGAAATCGAGCCGACAGAACTTCATCAGCGTGTTCCGTTTTTCTGCGGAAGTGCAGCGATGGTAACGCAAGCTGAGGAATTTATGGCGAAAGCGGTGAATAAAAACTAAGTTTTGAAAAAGCTATATTTTTTTGTACTAGTTTTAAATTCAATTGTAGCTTTTGGTCAATTTGGTTCAAAGTTAAATTTACTCCTGAAAATAAAATTAAATATGAAATTCTTAAAAATCAATTAGATATCGATATTGATCTTCTTAGGAAAAAAATAAAAGAACAAAAATATAAACTCGAAACTCAGGACGGATCAACTAACTTTGTAAACTACAAGTCAGTAAAAGATAGTATATGCGATGTTTATGTCAACAATGTTTCGAAATTGGTTTCTCCTGATCAAATTCAAGATTTTTGGAAAGTTGTGAAAAGAAGAATGGACAAAACTAAATAACATTCTTTTCCAGAATGAACTCTAAAAAAAACAAACATTTTTTGTTTTTAAATCATACCAAAGACCGATTTTGTCGGTCTTTTCTTATTTTTGTAGGATGAAGACTGCAACATTCAACCAATATATTCTGAACTTCAAACAGCCAAGCGGAACTTCGCGCGGTGTTTTGAATACCAAAGAAACTTATTTTATAGAAATCTCTGAAGATGACAAAAAAGGAATTGGAGAATGTGCACTTTTCCGCGGATTGAGTTTTGATGACGATGATGACTATGAAAGTGCTCTCGAGTGGGCTTGCCGCAATATCAATCTGAGTTTTGAAGAGTTGCAGGAAGAACTCATCAATCATCCGTCGATTATTTTTGGAATTGAGCAGGCTTTGGCAAATTTGAAACATCAGGGCGATCTATACTTCCCAAGTGAATTTACTGAAGGCAAGGATTCAATAAAAATCAATGGTTTGATCTGGATGGGAAATGCTGAGTTTATGCAATCTCAAATTGAGGAAAAACTAAAAAATAATTTCACCTGTATCAAACTGAAAATCGGTGTTGACTGGAATTCCGAAAAAGAGGTCATTAAATCAATCAGGAATAAATTCCCGAAAGATCAGATCGAACTTCGTGTAGATGCAAATGGCGCCTTTTCTCCTGAAGAAGCTAAAATTGTTTTGCAGGAATTGGCCGAACTGGAAATCCATTCTATTGAACAGCCAATAGAAGCCGGAAACTGGAAAGCGATGGCAGAACTTTGTAAAAGTACCCCTACTCCAATTGCTTTGGATGAAGAACTTATTGGCGTTCTCAACATTGAGTCTAAAAAAGATCTTCTGACAGAAATCAAACCTCAATACATTATTTTGAAACCAAGTCTGATTGGCGGATTTTCCGGCTCTGACGAATGGATCGATTTAGCTGAGAAAAATAAGATCAACTGGTGGATCACTTCCGCACTGGAAAGCAACATCGGACTTAATGCCATCGCACAATATACTTACAACAAAAAAAATCCGATGCCGCAAGGATTGGGCACCGGAAGTTTGTTTACCAATAATTTTCCAAGTCCTTTAGTTTTAAAGGGCGAAAATCTTTGGTTTGAAGACCAACATTTATAGAAAAAACATCAATAATCGTTTTTCGTTCCAAATTTATTAGTAACATTTTCCTAAATTTGATGACATATAATTTTCTCAGTCATTAATTTTTCCGAAATGAAATTAAAAGTTTTAGGTCTTCTAGTCGCCAGTGTTTTCATCAATGCTCAGAATATTCAAAATAATCCCGGGAGCAATCACGGAAACAAATTTGAACAGCTTGGGACAATTCTGCCCACGCCAAACACGTACAGAACGGCTTCCGGTGCACCTGGAAATCAGTATTGGCAGCAGCGTGCAGATTACGACATTTCTGCCTATCTGGACGAAGAAAAAAGAAACCTGAAAGGTTCTGAAACGATTACTTATTACAACAATTCTCCGGACGAGTTGGAATATCTCTGGCTTCAATTGGATGAAAATCAGCAGTCTTCTGTGAAAAATGCAGATTATCCCTCATCTTCCACTTTGGGAAAAACTTCAAATATCGACAGGTTAAGACCTTCCGAAGTTCCATTGAAAGATAATGGTTACGGTGTAAATCTTGAAAAAGTAACTGATGCAAAAGGCTCTCCTATCAAATATGTTGTCAATAAAACAATGATGAGAATCGATCTGGCAAAACCTTTGAAAGCCGGAGAGAAATTTACATTTAAAGTCGACTGGAATTACAACATCCCGAACCGAATGGAAAAAGGCGGTCGCGGTGGTTATGAAAACTTTCCAGAAGATGGCAACGATCTTTACACGATGACACAATGGTATCCGAGGATGTGCGTTTACAGCGATTTTCACGGCTGGCAGAATCACCAGTTTACAGGTCGTGGCGAGTTTGCATTGGTTTTTGGAAACTTCAAGGTTTCAATGAATGTTCCTGCAGATCACATTATCGGAGGAACGGGAGAATGCAAAAATTACAGTGAGGTTTTGACTTCAGCTCAATTATCGAGATACAAACAAGCTGAAAACTCAAATGAGCCAATCGAAATTGTAACATTAGAAGAAGCTAAAAAATCAGAGAAAAATAAATCCAAGGAAAGAAAAACCTGGAAATTCGAGGCTGAAAACGTAAGGGATTTTGCCTGGGGATCATCCAGAAAATTTGTCTGGGACGGAATGCGCGTTACGATTCCGGAAAATAACAACAAAGTAATGGCCATGAGTTTCTATGGAAAAGAAGCTTACGGACTTTACAGAAAATTCTCTACAAAAGCGGTTGCTCACACGATAAAAACTTATTCCGAATTTACGATTCCTTATCCATATCCTGTGGCACAATCTGTAGAAGCTTCCAACGGAATGGAATATCCGATGATCTGCTTCAATTACGGAAGAACTGAAAAAGACGGAACTTATTCTGAAGCCATCAAAAATGGAATGTTGGGAGTGATCATTCACGAAGTCGGGCATAACTTTTTCCCAATGATCATCAACTCAGACGAAAGACAATGGTCCTGGATGGATGAAGGATTGAATACCTTTGTAGAATATCTGACAGAAGAAAAATGGGACAATAAATTCCCTTCTAAACGTGGACCAGCTTGGACAATTGTAGATTATATGAAACTTCCGAAAGATGAATTGGAACCCATTATGACCAATTCAGAAAATATCGCGAGATTCGGGCCAAATGCTTATTCTAAGCCTGCAACAGGACTAAACATTCTTCGTGAAACCATTATGGGCAGAGAACTTTTTGATAAAGCATTCAAGACTTATGCACAAAGATGGGCTTTCCGTCATCCTGAGCCAGCAGATCTTTTCAGAACGATGGAAGATGCGAGCGGCGAAGATCTGGATTGGTTCTGGAGAGGTTGGTTCTACAGCACAGATCCTGTAGATATCGCAATTGACAAAGTGACCGTTGCTGTTCCTGATTTTGATGCTATTCCAAAAGAAGCAAAAGAAACCAAATACAAAACCGACGCACCACTTCTGAATGATTTTGAAGACATTTCCAAGATCAGAAACAGAGAGGATAAAAGTATCAAATTCTATGTTGACGGAGACAAAGACGTTCAGGATTTTTATTACAAATACGACCGTGGACAGGAAAGAGTTGACACTTCTAAAGAATATGTTTTAAAAAGTGAAGGTTCTGAAAAATTATCAGCACAGGAAAAAACTCAAGGTCTTAACAAAAATATCACAGCTTATCAAATCGACTTCACAAATAAAGGCGGATTGGTAATGCCGATCATTCTGGAACTGACTTTTGAAGATGGAACCAAATTGAAAGACAAAATCAATGTTCAAATCTGGAGAGCTAATGAGCAAAAGGTTTCCAAAACTTATTACCTTGATAAAAAACTGAAATCTATCCAGCTTGATCCAATGAAAGAAACAGCTGATATCGACACTTCCAACAATTTCTGGGCAGCAACTTCATCAACGGAAGCACCTACGAAATTCCAGGTTTTCAAACAGTCTCAAAGAGAAACAGCACGAGGCGGCGCCAGCGGAAAAGTAAATCCAATGCAGGCTGCAGGGAAGAAATAAAAAAATGACACATAGCATCATTCAAATATTATTTTACATTGCATTAGTTTTCGGACTTGGAGGCGGCGTATTGATATTGATTTGGTGGGCAAAAAAGATCTGGAAAAAATATTACAAAAGCGTAACTAATGACAGAGTAATCAGCATCAGTGCTGTATCTATGAAAGCATTAATCTATATGTTTCCGGGTGTTCTACTTTTTGTTTTAATGAATATTCCGTTGATGTATCTTGGAAGTTTATTAAAAAAAGAAGATTACTGCAAAGAAATCATCAGAGTAAATAAGGGCATTAAGAAAGACGATCCTTTCATAAAAGAAAGATGTAATTGCCTTGATGTTGATGAATTATTTGAAAGCGCTTTGAAGGAAGAAAATTAGAGTGAAATTTTAATTTCGTCCTGTATATAAAAAGTAAACAGTTCGCTGTAACTTTATCATATCCGGCACTACTTATTATTAAAAAATATGAGAACATTTCTTATCCTTTTAATAATCGGTAGTGCCAATTTTTTTTCTGCACAAAACCTGCTTACACCTTCCAACATTAAACTTGATTCAAAATATATTCAGGATGAATCGAATGAAGTAAGCTGGACAATGGAAAATGCAGGAAAAAAAATAGAAATCGGGAAAGTAACAACCGAACAAAAAAAATTAAACAAAAAAGAACTTCTGATAAAAACGACTGTCAAAATGAAGCAAGCTCCTGAAACTTGGGTGGATTCTACAATTGTTAAGATTGCAGATTTCCAGCCGGTTTATCATTCGTCGTTTAATTCTATGAGAAATATGTCGCTAAAATTTGATAAAAATAAAGTGACAGGTTATTATTTGGATAAGAAGACTCAGAAAAAAGACATTATTAATGAAGCTACCAATACAGCCTATTTTGACAGCAATAGTTATCCTGCACTCATTCGGTTTTTGCCTTTAAAAGAAAATTATTCAACAGAAATTTCAATATTCGATTATAATCCAACAGCAAAAAAAGGCATTATCAAAGCTTATATTGAAAAGGTAGAAAAAGGTGAATATAATGGTAAAAAAGTCTGGATTGTAAAAACGACGGACGATATTCAAGACAGGAAAACCGAGAGTACTTATTATATTGATTTGGATTCGAGAAAAGTCATTAAGCAGGAAATAAATGCTGGAGGCAGAAAGATGATAATGGAATAAATAGAATTCATTAAAACTAAGTTTACTAAATCGGTAAACTTTTTTTCTGCCAAAATTTCAGTCTCGAAATAAAAATCTGCCAAATCTAACTTCAATCATTTATCTTGCAGGCTCTACCCGACTTGGCACATTGTTGGAGATGTAGGAATCAGAATAAATATTAAAAATCAAATATAATTATGTCAGTAAATTTCAAACCATTAGCGGACAGAGTTTTGGTAGAACCAACACCTGCAGAAACTAAAACAGCATCAGGAATCATCATCCCGGACACTGCAAAAGAAAAACCTCAGGAAGGAACGGTTGTAGCAGTTGGTCCAGGAAAAGTAGATGAGCCAACCACTGTAAAAGTTGGTGACAAAGTGCTTTATGGAAAATATTCAGGAACAGAACTAAAGTTTGAAGGGAAAGATTATCTTATCGTGAAAGAGGGAGATCTACTTGGAATTATTGGGTAACAAATTTGTAAAAAGTAAAAGGTACTCACGTAAAATGATTTAAGTTTTCGTGGATGCAAAATTCATTAATACATTGTACAAAGTACATTAATACAACAAAAAATGGCAAAAGAAATTAAATTCGATATTGAATCAAGAGACGCTTTGAAAAGAGGTGTTGACGCATTGGCAAATGCAGTTAAAGTAACTTTAGGACCAAAAGGTAGAAATGTTGTCATCGAAAAATCTTTCGGTGCGCCACACGTTACCAAAGATGGTGTGACGGTTGCCAAAGAGATCGAACTGGAAGACAGAGTAGAAAATATGGGTGCTCAAATGGTAAAAGAAGTCGCTTCTAAAACCAATGACATCGCTGGAGATGGTACAACGACCGCTACAGTTCTTGCTCAGGCTATCGTGAGAGAAGGTCTTAAAAACGTTGCTGCCGGTGCAAACCCAATGGACTTGAAAAGAGGAATCGACAAAGCTGTTTTGGCAGTGGTTGAAAACCTTAAATCTCAGTCTCAGGAAGTGGGGAACAACTCAGAAAAAATCAAACAAGTGGCTTCTATCTCTGCAAACAATGATGATACGATCGGATCATTGATCGCTGAAGCTTTTGGTAAAGTTGGAAAAGAAGGTGTGATCACTGTTGAAGAAGCAAAAGGAACGGATACAACTGTAGATGTTGTGGAAGGAATGCAGTTTGACAGAGGTTTCCAGTCTCCATATTTCGTGACAAATCCAGAGAAAATGGTAGTTGAATTGGAAAATCCTTACATATTGTTGGTTGAGAAAAAAATCTCTTCGATGAAAGAATTATTGCCAGTTCTTGAGCCAGTTGCTCAAGGTGGAAAATCTCTTTTGATTATCTCTGAAGAAGTTGAAGGCGAAGCTTTGGCAACTTTGGTTGTGAACAAATTGAGAGGTTCTCTTAAAATTGCGGCTGTGAAAGCGCCAGGATTTGGTGACAGAAGAAAAGCAATGTTGGAAGATATCGCAATCTTGACCGGCGGAACTGTAATCTCTGAAGAAAGAGGTTTCAATATGGAAAACATTACCATCGATATGTTGGGAACTGCTGAGAAAGTGGTGATTGACAAAGACAATACAACACTTGTAAACGGTGGTGGCGAAGAAGCTCAGATCAAAGGAAGAGTTTCTCAGATCAAAGCTCAGATGGAGACAACGACTTCTGACTATGACAGAGAAAAACTTCAGGAGAGATTGGCTAAATTGGCTGGTGGTGTTGCTGTACTTTACGTAGGTGCTGCTTCTGAAGTGGAAATGAAAGAGAAAAAAGACAGAGTTGATGACGCATTGCACGCAACCAGAGCTGCTGTAGAAGAAGGAATCGTTGCCGGTGGTGGTGTTGCCTTGGTAAGAGCGGTTGCTGCCCTAAACTTCGAAGGTTCAAATGCTGACGAAACGACTGGTATCAAAATCATCAAAAGAGCAATCGAAGAGCCATTGAGACAAATCGTGACCAATGCAGGAGGAGAAGGTTCTGTAATCGTTGCTAAAGTAGCGGAAGGAACTGGAGATTTTGGTTACAACGCGAAAACTGACGAATATGTGAATATGCTAGAAGCTGGAATCATCGATCCAACTAAAGTAACTAGAGTTGCTCTAGAAAATGCAGCTTCTGTTTCTGGAATGCTATTGACAACTGAATGTGTGATCACTGAAGTGAAAAGCGCTGAACCTGCAATGCCAATGGGCGGCGGGATGCCAGGAATGATGTAACAGTCAACGACAATTTAATAAATAAACCGTTCAGATTTTTTCTGAGCGGTTTTATTTATTTGTTTTTTAAATCAATATATTTGATAATCATTAGCTTAAAAATATGAATAGGACAAAATTCAGAATATTATTTGCAACCGTTTTGGCTTTGCTTACCTGGTTTTGCGTAATCCTACAATTCTATATTTCCACGGATAAATTCATCAATATAATCAGCTATTTTACGATTTTATGTAATTCTTTGATTGCGATTAATCTTTCATTATCTGCCTTTTTCCCGAAAACCAAATTGGGAATTTTCTTCTCAAGTCTGTCCGTTAAAACTGCCGTTGCATTGTATATCTTGATTGTTTTTGTAGTTTACAATACGGTTTTACGCGGAATTTGGAAACCGGCCGGCTGGCAATTATTTTTGGACAATATGCTACACGTTTTGATTCCAATTTTATATATTTTATACTGGCTTTTCTTTGTCACAAAAGGTAAACTGAATTGGAAAAATGTTTTTTACTGGCTGCTTTTCCCATTGGTTTATCTGATTTATTCATTAATTCGTGGTTTGATTGTCAATTGGTATCCCTACCCTTTTCTCAATGCTTCAATACTTAGTTATGGGCAAGTCATCATCAATATTATCGTTATGCTTTTTGTTTTTCTAATCAGCGGATTTGTTCTTGTTGCCATTAACAATAAATTTGAAAAGAAATAATTATTTTAAAACTGACAAAAATGGGAAATAAAGACGTGGAAAAATATATCAGAGACATTGGAACGCCAAGAGATTATTCCAACAATAAATATCTTGTTTACGTCGAACTTTATAAAGCCGATAAAAAATTCAAAAAAATAATTTCTGAACATTGTAAAGTCATCAAGAAACTGGAGTTTGGTTATCTCTGCGAAGCTCATCTACAGTCGATTCCGGAAATCATAAGATCCTTATACCTGAAAAATCACGCAGTTTACCAAATTGTAAGATTGGCAAAGCTCTCTTGAAACTCAAAAAAATTATAATCAGACCATCTTTCAAAGATGGTTTTTTGGCTTTGTAATTGAATTGCTAATGATGCTCATCCCGAGCTTCAGCATTTTTTTTATTAACTTGAAATTTTAAAAAATCCAGTTTATGCAGAAAATTCCAAAATTTTTATGGTTGTTGAGTCTTACTATTTTCCTTTTTTCCTGCAAGGAGAACGAAAGGGAAAAACAATTGGATATGCGCGAAAAAATACTCTCTGAAAAAGAAAACATCTTCGCCCAGAAAGAAGCCGAGTTTGAATCATTACTGAAAATGAGAGACAGCCTTTATATGAAAAAAACGGATTCCGTCATAATTCCAACTTGGCCATCCGAAATTCTTGGAAAATGGACCGGAAAAGTAATCTGCACAGAATCTAACTGCTCCGACTACGTGATTGGCGACCAAAGAACTGACATTTGGGAATTCGTTAATGATTCTCTGCAAACATCCGTCAATGTTTATAGTAATAATAATTTGGTAAGAACTTACGCCGGAAAATTGGAAAACAACGAGATCAAACTCAATTTCAAAACTGATTCTACAACTTCCAAATTTGTGGATATGAATATTTTGCTTAATGAAATATCGCCTGAAAAGATCCGGGGAAAAAGAAGAATCACTGTCAACAATAATTGTTCTGCGGTATTTTCTGTAGAATTGGTACGTCCATCAAAATAAAAAATACACAAATGCTTCTAAGTATTCACAACCTCAGTCTTCCGCTGGAAGATCCTGTTCTGAAATTTTTGGTGGTTCTCATCATCATTCTCAGTGCGCCGCTATTACTCAACAAAATCAAGGTTCCACATCTTTTGGGACTCATCATTGCGGGAGCAATCATTGGACCAAATGGTTTCAACGTTTTGTCCCGCGACAGCAGCATCGTCGTGACAGGAACAACTGGATTGCTCTACATTATGTTTCTTGCAGGACTGGAAATCGATATGGGCGATTTCAAAAAGAACAAATGGAAAAGTCTGACTTTTGGGATTTACACCTTTATCGTTCCTTTCGTTTTAGGCTTTGTGGGATCGTATTATCTTTTGGGGTTTTCATTGCTGACGTCTGTTTTGTTTGCGAGTTTATTTTCGTCGCACACTTTGATAGCTTATCCGTTAGTGAGCAAATTGGGCGTTGCCAAGAATCTTTCCGTAAACATCACTGTTGGCGGAACTATGATTACAGATATTCTGGCACTACTCGTTTTGGCAGTGGTTGTCGGGATGTCGCAAGGCGATGTGGGCAGTGAGTTTTGGATCAAACTTTCCGCTTCCGTTCTGGCTTTTGGATTGGTGGTTTTATTAATCTTCCCAATTATTGGCCGATGGTTTTTCAAGAAAGTGGATGACAAGATTTCGCAGTATATTTTTGTTTTGGTAATGATCTACCTCGCCGCACTTTTGGCAGAATTAGCGGGTGTTGAAGCCATTATCGGAGCGTTCCTTGCCGGTTTGGCTTTGAACAGACTTATTCCACACACTTCTTCTCTTATGAATCGGGTTGAGTTTGTTGGCAACGCGATTTTCATTCCTTTCTTTCTAATAAGCGTCGGGATGTTGATCGATTTCAAAGTATTTTTCAAAAGTTGGGAGACTATTCAAGTTGCAGCCGTGATGCTGGTTGCTTCAATCCTGGGGAAATATATTGCTGCAGTTCTCACTCAGAAGACCTTTAAACTGACAAAACACGAAGGGAAATTAATTTTCGGATTAAGTTCCGCTTCTGCCGCTGCCACTCTGGCCGCCGTGATGGTTGGTTACAACATTATCCTTTCCGAAAGCGAATCGGGAGAACCAGTGAGATTATTGAATGAGCATGTTTTGAACGGCAGTATTTTATTAATTCTGATTTCCTGTACGATTTCATCATTCATATCAATGTCGAGTGCAGAAAAAATTGCAGAAGCTGAAAATGAAGACACACTTTCCGGCGACAATCACGAGCAGGAAAATATTCTTCTGGCACTTAATTATGAAGGAATGGTGGATAAAACTGTTAATCTCGGATTGTTGGTGAAAAATCATTCTAATACCGAAAACATGTTTGGTCTCAATGTCATTAATGAAGATAAAAATGATTCATCTACCAAAAATGCTGAGAAAATCCTGAATTATGCCGTCAACACCGCATCAGCCGCCGATGTCGTCTTAAAACCTCTCACGCGATATGATAATGACGTGATTAATGGAATCAACAATGTCGTAAAAGAACAAAAAGTCACAGACCTGATTATTGGTTTGGAAGATGAGAAGGGATTTTCCGCTTCTTTTGCAGACAATCTTTACAATGGATATCTGCAGAATGATGATATTAACATTTTAGTTTACCACGCAGCACAACCGCTATCAACAGTTAAAAGGTACCTTGTGATGATTCCGGAAAACGCACATTTGGAATCAGGATTCTACCATTCATTAGCAAGGGTTTGGAATATTGGAAAAAATTCTGGTGCTGTCCTAAGTTTTTACGCGCCGGAAAACATTATCAATGTTTTAAAGAAAATCATTAAGAAAGTCAATATCGAAGCTGACTTTATCATCATTAACTCTTGGGCAGACGCAGAGAAGAAAGCAGAAAGTATTAAAGATAATGAAGGTTTGATTCTGATCTTAGCCAAACGTGGAATGATTTCTTATTTTCCGAGAATGCGCCACATTCCAGATTTTCTGAATGCACATTTGCAAAACAAGAATTACCTGCTTATTTATCCATATTCCAAAACGGATGAAAATGATACTGAAATACGGTCCGTGAGAAATCACGATGATTTTGTAGAGATAGGAAATATAATAAAGAAAATCTTCAGCTAGATTCGAATTAAGAAATTGAGCAACAAAAAAGCCATCCGATTTGGATGGCTTTTAAACTTTAAAATAAGTTGAATTTTAGTCGATAATTTCATATTCAATTGCGATTGTCCCTTTTCTGGTGTCGCCTATCGAATCAAATGCAGCTTTCGAGAGATCAAAGGCTCTGGATGAGTGGTATGGTCCTCTGTCGTTAACTCTAACTACAACGCTTTTCCCGGAGATCAAATTAGTAATTTTTACTTCTGTCCCAAAAGGAAGTGTTTTATTAGCAGCGGTAAGTTCTCTGTTACTGAAAATTTCTCCGCTTGCTGTTTTTCTACCATTAAACTTATCGTGGTAGAACGATGCAAAACTTGTTTTAGCATCTGTGGCATAACTCTTGAAAGAATAAATACCAAGTGTGGAAATCATCATTATGACTACAAGAAGAATTCTTTTTATCATGTTGAATTTTTATTGGTTTTGACTCTGCAAAGATACCTTTAAAGCTTTCCCAAACTTCACTTTTGGCTTTTCTGCCGCGTTTACAAGCCAAAATCCAATTTTCAACCTTCGATAATCAGTTGCTGTAAGTCAATGACAAGATTTGTTAAAACATGTTAATTTATATTCATTTTTGTTAATTAAATCATTATAAAATTAAAAACACACAAGACTTAAACGCTTGATAATCAGTAAAATATTACATTTTCAAAATTAGTAAAATAATTGATTCATATAATTAATTTACAGTTTTAGGAAAAATTATCTAATAAATTGACTTAATACTTTTAATTATCTTTAACGAAACCAAATATTAACATCAAATTCATAATTAATTAGTATAAATACAATTTCAACGATTTAATATTTATTTAAATTATTGAAAATCAATTAGTTAACTTAAAAGTGTAAAAATATTAACACAATTACATAATATTTGCTTGAAGATGAACTTGATATTAAGTGGAAAGTATTTTAATTTGACATTATCTTTCTTAAAATACATCAACAATGAGATTAAAAATTTAGCACTTTATCATAGACTCATAGGTTATGAACAGATAAATTTTATTTTTAGCTCAATAGCGATAAATAAAAAAGCGATGAAGTTGTAATTCATCGCTTTTAAGCTTTTTGCAGTTGATTTATTATCGAAGTTTATTAAATGTAATCTTCTAATTAATCCATTAACTCTCCATACAAATCAAAATCTTCAGCAGAGGTAATTTTTACGTTTGCAAACTCGCCAATAGAGATGTAGACATCTTTCGCAGGCACCAAAACGGTATTATCAACATCTGGAGAATCAAATTCAGTTCTACCGACGAAATAATCGCCTTCTTTTCTGTCAAATATACATTTGAAAACCTTACCAACTTTCTCCTGATTTTTCTCCCAAGAGATTTGCTGCTGGATTTCCATGATTTCTTCAACTCTTCTATTTTTGACTTCGTCCGGAATATTATCTTCCAAAACATAAGCGGTTGTATTTTCTTCGTGAGAATATGTGAAACAACCCAAACGATCAAATCTTTGATCTCTGACCCATTGTTTCAGCTCTGCAAACTTTTCGTCTGTTTCGCCAGGAAATCCTACAATCAATGTTGTTCTGATTGCCATATCCGGCACTTTCTCACGGAACTTATCCAGCAATGCGTTTGTTTTTTCGAAAGTTGTTCCACGTTTCATGGCTTTCAGTAACTCTGTATTGATGTGCTGAAGTGGAATATCGATATAGTTACAGATTTTCGGTTCGTTTTTGATAATTTCAAGAACATCTTCCGGGAATCCTGTTGGAAATGCGTAGTGAAGCCTAATCCACTCTATGCCTTCTACTTTGATTAATTCCTGAAGCAATTCTCCCAAAGCTCTCTTTTTATAAATATCAAGTCCGTAGAAAGTTAAATCCTGAGCAATCAGAATCAATTCTTTCACGCCCTTTTTAGCTAATTTTTGAGTTTCGATCACAAGTTTTTCTATAGGAGTCGAAATGTGATTTCCTCTCATCAATGGGATTGCGCAGAAAGAACATGGACGGTCGCAGCCTTCAGAAATTTTGAGATAGGCGTAATGTTTTGGCGTGGTCGTCAATCTTTCGCCAACCAATTCGTGTTTGTAATCAGCTCCCAAATGCTTTAATAAAACCGGAAGATCTCTGGTCCCAAAATACTGATCCACATCCGGAATTTCACGAATCAAATCCGGTTTATATCTTTCGGAAAGACAACCTGTTACGAATACTTTTTCCACAACACCTTGGTTTTTCAGATCTACATATTCCAGAATTGTGTTGATACTTTCTTCTTTTGCATTATCTATAAATCCGCAGGTATTGATAACTACAATATCTCCTTTTTCTTCGTGAACTACTTTTTTACCGTTAGCCTCCAGCTGTCCCATCAGAACTTCTGAGTCATAGACGTTTTTGGAACATCCAAGAGTGACGATATTGATTTTTTTCTTACCTGTTGATTTCGTACGCATTTATAAAAATTTGAGGTTGCAAATTTAGTGATAAAAAAAAGAACCAAAAATTTGGTTCTTTCTATTTAGATTGTTTTTAAACAAATTGATTTAATAAGCCTGTTCATCTCCCTTTACAATATTATAAAATGTAAGAAAAACAATTTTCAGATCCAGAAAGAATGACCAGTTTTGGATGTACCAAATATCTTTCTCGATCCTTTTTTCCATGTCTTTGTCAGAGAAAATTTCTCCCCGAGATCCCATTACCTGTGCCCAGCCAGTAATTCCTGGCTTTACGATATGTCTTAACATATATTTTCTGGTAATTTTTGAGTATTGTTCTGTTTGTGACAGCATGTGAGGTCTTGGGCCAACTACTGACATATTACCTATTAATACATTAATAAACTGAGGAAGTTCATCTATACTTGTTTTTCTGATAAACTTACCAAATTTTGTAATCCTGCTATCACCTTTTTTTGCCATAGCATAATCTGAAGCATTATTTATTGCCATGCTTCTAAACTTAATACAGTTAAAAGGCTCATTTTTGATTCCTGATCTTTTTTGAAGAAAAAAGACCGAACCTTTGCTTTCTATTTTGATGATTATTGCAACTATTGGAAGTAGCCAGGAAAGAATGAAGATGATAACAAAAAGTGAAAAAATCACATCAAACAGTCTCTTGAAAAATTGATTTTCAGGATTAGTTAGAGGCTCTTTCATTAATTTGAGAAAAGGCACCCCCTGAATGACATCAAAGGAATGAGGTCCCATATTAATATATTTAAAATCAGGAACTATATAGATTCTAATCATCTTATGTTCTGCAACATGAACTATTTCATTATACAGCTCTTCATCAATAGAATCGTCACACAGAATGATATTGTCTATTTTTTCATTTTCGAGATCCTCCAGAAGCCGGTTGATATCTCCCAGATATTTTCGTTTCTCTGTTGTATTTTCCAACGAATAAAACCCCCTGATTCCCATGGATGATCTTATTTCCTCATTTGAAAGAATGGTATTTGAAAAATTATTTTTACCAATGAGAATCGTGTTTACGGAATTTAGTTTTCTGCTGATTTTTATGCGGTATTTTTTTCGAATCAAGAATATAACGATCCGTCCTAAAACCATCATCGATGTTACCAAAAACAAATACTTTACTGTAAACCAAGTGCTTATTGACTTGGAATAGATCATAGTATTGTAGAAAAAGAAGAAAATAATAAAAATTGATAAGGCCTTGAATAGGGAGCTGAAGTGTTTTGCAGAATCTTTATAGTAAGAATCTGCATACAATTTTACCAGTTTGGAGATGATGTACCAGGAAAAGTTCAGAATTATAAGCTGAGTTTTGTAATCTGGCTTTATGACATGACTTTCTGCTGGACTAATTAGAAACTTAATCCCCAGCAGAAAGAATATATTAATAATTATATAATCTCCAAATACAAGATATTTGGTTAATTTTTTCAGGAAATAAAGAGGCATATACTAAAATATGAATTGAAATATTTTTAATTTCATTACTACAATATCAATTTTCACATTCCCAATAAATGTTAATTTCAAATATAACATTTATTTAAACGTGACATCTATAAATTATGTAATTAATTAAAAATTACGTTCCTCAAACTTAGTCAGTACTGCGTCTTTATCGGATAGTATTACATCTTCTAAGGGAAGTTGCCAGTTTATATTAATATCTTCATCATTCCAGAGTACTCCGCCTTCGGATTCTTTGTTGTAAAAATTATCACATTTATAGGCAAATACTGCTGTCTCACTCAAAACAGAGAAGCCGTGTCCGAAGCCTCTCGGAACATAAAGCTGAAGCTTGTTTTCCGGGGTAAGCTCTATCCCGAACCATTTTCCAAAAGTTGGAGAATCTGTACGAAGATCAACTGCTACATCAAAGACTTTTCCTTCCAGGCAAGATACCAATTTTGCTTGTGCATGTTCCCCTTTCTGCAAGTGTAGGCCTCGTAAAACGCCATATGATGATTTAGAAATATTATCCTGAACAAAGTGTCCATTGAGACCAGTCATTTCTTCAAACTTTTTCTCATTATACTTCTCGAAAAAATAACCTCTATCATCTTCGAAAATAGTAGGTTCTATGATGTAACAGTCTTTAAGCGGCGTTTCTTTTATTTTCATACAATTTGTTTTCCTAATGTTGAATCCAGTTTTTTAAGTTCCTGCTCAAAAACCGATTTCTTAAGCGCTGAACTTGAAAACCTGTGATCTCTTTTGTTATAAAAAATTTCTATTCCCTTCTCTGCACAATAATCTTTGCCTGTAAAATTTTTATCCTTATAATCACTGCCAATGATACGGACGTCGATTACGAATGACTGCAGAATATCCATAAGATCTTCCTCAGTATTATATGGGATAATCTCGTCCACATCTTTGCAGGCCTTCAGCTGGATATAGCGTTCTACGATGGATTGGGATGGTTTATTTTTGTTGGGTCGGTCAAAGGTTGGGTCTAACTGAAGTCCTACTATAAGGTAATCACAAACCGTTTTTGCTTCCTCCAACATTTTGATATGACCTGCGTGAAGCAGATCAAATGAGGAAAAGGTAATTCCAATTTTACTTGTTTTCATAATTATAGTTTGTTACAACAAAAGTACAAAAAATATCTATTCAAATGTTTCCAAATTCTTATTTACAATCTTTAATTTGTAAATTTGAGCAAACATATTACTAAATTCGTTACGATGAAAATAAAACACACTCTTTTTATTTTACTGATTTTCATTTTCTGCGGGAATTATTATGGAAGATCAAACTCTATAAAAAAAGAAATTACGGAAGGTAAAATTTTCTACGACAAATTTACAAATCTTCCTTTGCAGACAAAGATCACCAGTGAAATAAACACCTCAGAAAAAGTTGACGGTATTATTTATTTCAAATGGAGAAATAATTATTACAAGAGGATTTATAAATATCTCACCCCGGAAATGTTCGGTGCAAAAGGAGATGGAAAAACAGATGATTATTATGCTGTGCAAAAAATGTTGGACAGCGGAAAAAAAGATTGCATCTTCTACTTTGACGGTAAAAAAACTTATTACAATGCGTTTGCAAATAATGGCAAATGGGTAGAGCCGATGAAACGCAATATCTGGAAAAGAAGCCAATCCGCAACATTCCTGTTTAACGGAGCAAAACTAAGAAGAAGATTACCGGAATGGAATGATAAAAATAAAAAAAACGAATATAACAAAGGCGACTTTTACACCGATCAGTATTCTGCTTTACTTTATCTCACTGGTAACGACTATATAATTGATGGAGCAGATTTCAACTCCAGCATCCAATTGGGAACTTTGCTGGATGAAGACGAAAAACCAACGAAAACAACTGATTATGCCGTAGGAACCTGCATGGAGATAGGATTGTGGCTGCAGGACTGTAAAAATGTAAAAGTAAAAAACAGTACTTTTTCAAATTCGGTTTTTCCCGTTTTCGTAAATCGTTGTGAAAATTTAAATTTTGAAAATATCACTCTAAAATACGCAGCACAAGCCAAAAGCGTTATCAATAGCAAGGACATGGCTTTAGGTGCCGGAATAAAATTAATTAAATCAAAAAATGTAAATATAAATAATGTAACAGGATACAAAAATCTTAATGCTACTGTGGAAATTGAGACACTCAATTCTAATGTGACTGTAAATGGAAAAAGCAACTATGATTATTCAAACAGCTTAGTTATCATATCCTCCGAAAATGTAAAATTGGATTGGTCAGCAAAAAATATCGTTCACGGTACGGGTGTTTTTATAAGATCGTCGGTTCCAAATGAGATTGCAACCAAAAATATTTCCGGAAAAATTAAAATCGAAAATACAAGCTGGTGCGGTGTACTAATTTGGCTGGACAAGACTTCTTCGCACGACCTAGAAAGCATAAAACTAGATATAGACACCAAAAATACCGGTTTAACTGGATTATTTATAAATAACCTAAATGATGAAAAAAAGATAAGTCAATTGGAAATCACTCACAATAGCTCCAATGATGGCATTGCAACAGGTGCGTCGCGTATGATAAACAATACGATCGAAGGTACATTAATCGGTTTCAATGATAATTCTGAAAAATTTGCCGCAAAAGTCACAGGAATCAATAAATCAGAAAAGCCCATTTTTGTCAATATAAAGGCTAAAGACAACAAAGCATTAAAATACGATATTTCCAAAGGTTCAAAAATTCGGTATTAGAATTAGACTGAAAATTAGCTTAGTTGATGTCAGATTACAAAACAAATCAAGAGCAGTAGGATACAGCCAAATCAAGAATCGTCTTGAGTAATAGTTATTTCAAAAACTTATTGTCGTTATCTGCATACCAGTCTTTCAATGCTTCCTCGAATGTATATTTAAACTTATAGGAAGATTTCGCTAATTTTTCTCCGCTAACATTTGTGGATATCATCAGCTTTTTGACTCTGTCGGGATGGATTCCCAATTGTTTTCCGCCGAGATTTCCGACAATTAAGGCTGCGGATTTCAAAATTGGTGCAGGAATTTTAGGTATGAAACGTTTTGTATCTGTTGCTTTCATCATTGTTTCAGCAATTTCTTCAATGTTAAAAGCTGGAAAATAAGCACAATTGTAAATCTCACAATCGGTTTTATTTTCATTCAGACGAAACAGCATAAAGTTCACCAATTCTTTCACATAAATACATGCTTTTACAGTATCTTTTCTTCCAGGATACAAAAACTTTCTACCCTTGATTCCCCAGTAAAGTCTTGTGAAATTTCCGTTTTCACCTTTGCCGAACACAACGCCAGGCCGCAAAATGGTTAATTGCCTTTCCTTTTCTTTTTTGTTTTGCCAAGCCATATGAACTTTTTCAGCCACAAGCTTGGAAATGCCGTATGGCGTGTTTGGTGTGGGAAGCGTTTCCTCAGTTTTAACATCTTCTGATGCTCCGTAGGGCGCAATAGAAGAAGTAAAAATTATTTTTCTGATGTTGAATTGATCTGCAAACGCCGTTACATTTTCGGCACCCTTAATATTGGTCTCGAAATATTCGAAATCAGGATGTCCAGGTGTGGTATGAACTGCTGCAAAATTGAATATAATATCGTTTTCTGTTATGGCAACATCATCAATCACTATTTTGTTTCTAACATCACAAGATATGAAATGAGATTTACCGTTATGATTGTTTTCAATGATATCGAGATTAAATATTCCAGAACCGGGAAATTTTTCATAGAGCAGATTTATCAGATGTGTGCCTATAAAACCCGATCCTCCAAAAATATAATAGTTCATAATTTTATCAAGAATTAATTTGAAATTTTAGTATTGTTTGAGATCATAAGACGACTATGTACTTCATTTTTACAAAATTGTCTGAATATGCAAGAGCAATTTTGTAAAGTTTTTTTTTTTATGAAGATAAATTATAATCTCAGTTCGTTAATTGTTGGTATCAAAGAAACTTTCATCGTTTTTGATGTTTTCATGACATCCTTTTATTTTTTAGTAATATAATTGTGGTAATTATTCAAAAAATTCTCTCACCCAAGTATTGACGTAGTATTTTTCAAAATTCGGAAGTTTTGTTTTCTCTAAAATTAGTTTTGATTTGATTTCCTCAACATTGGTTTCAGATATAACGCCATCTTCGGGAAGTATCACGATATGATTCGCATTATAAAAATCCGCATATTGTATAAACTGATTGGTCGTAATAAGTAAGGATCCCGATGCCAGCACTTCAAAAGTACGCATAGTAAGGCCAGCTTGGCCATATCGCTGGATATCCAAAACACTCTGTGATTTATGGAAAATAGAGGCTACCTCACTTAAACTTAGTTTATTAAAGCTTATTGTTGACCATTTTATGTTTTTATAATCTTTATTAAATACTTTATTGTATAAAAACCACCATTTTGCAGGAGAGTAAAGAAACAGATAGTAATTCTTGAATAGCTCGAAAGCATTTTTCATAACACTGTAGCGATTGGAATGCAATGTGCCTACAAATGATATTTCATAGGGTCTTTGCACGCTTTGATTCGCATCTTCCACTAAAAAATCTTTGCTGTAAAAGAGATGTTTCAGTTTTAGACTCGGATTGTTTTCAACATCTCTGAAGTCTATGCTGTAACAACTGTCAAAATGTTTTTGAATATGGTAAGAATGATTTGTATTATTATTAAATGAGTCGTATGTATAATAAATCAATTTTGCAGAAGGATTGCTTTTTTTAAATTCAAGAATAAAATTAGCGGGGATTGCTTCTCCCTTGATAAGAAAGAAATAATCATATTTTTTATTTTTGATTTGCTGGGATATCTTATCAAAATGCTTTTCTATGATAAAGTTTATACTCTTTCTCTGAACTCTGACCAATGCTTTCATAAAGGCGTTATTTGATGGTCTCTCATCAAAATAGTCTACCTCATAGCCATTCTCGCGGATAGCATCTCTTATATTTTTTTCGTATCCGAAAAATGCAGGACTGATAAAAAGTACGGTTTTCTTCATTAAAATAAACTATTTGAATAAGCCCTTGTCTTTCATTTCTTCAATTGATATCTGATATTTGTCTTCCAAAATCTCCTGTTCGTTTACCCATTGTGCAAATTTTTGGATGCCATCTGCAAATGTTACAGAAGGTGTATATCCTAAAAGAGTCTGGATTTTTGTCAAATCAGCATAATTATGTCTAATATCTCCTAGGCGATAATTTCCGGAAATTTCTACAGGAATTTTGGTTTTGTAAGAGTTAAAAAGCTCATTCACCACAGTAACAACATCTGTTGCAACTCCTGTTCCGACGTTAAAAACATTTCCATTGGCAGCATCTTTTTCTATTCCCAAAACGGTAGCTTTTACAACATCATCTATAAATACAAAATCCCTTGATTCTTTTCCGTCCTCAAAGATATTGATTTTCTTATTATTCTTGATTAAAGTTGAGAAGATAGAAAGGATACCTGTGTAAGGATTTGACAACGATTGTCCCGGGCCATATACATTTTGGTATCTGAAGGCAACCGGAGCAATTCCAATGGTAGGACAAACCGTCATAATCATCTGCTCCTGATTGTATTTTGTAATCCCATATACTGATGATGGCTGAATCTTTGTTTCTTCGTCGGTTGCCATAAGTTGTAATGGTTGAGAAGCACCTGGATATTTCACTTCAAAATCTCCTTTTTGCATATCATCATCCATTCGGTAGCCAGGATAGACCACGCCCAATTCTTCACTCCAATATTTTCCTTCTCCATAAATAGATCGAGAAGATGCCACAACAATTTTTTTTACAGTATGCTTATTATTAGCAAGAATATCCAGAAGTAATGCTGTTCCGCCAATGTTCGTATTTGTATAATGCTCTATCTGATACATAGACTGCCCTGTACCCGTTTCTGCTGCATAATGGACTATGACATCCTGGTTTTGGACAGCTTCTTCCAAATCCTCACGTGAAGTAACGGTTCCTTTTATAAACTTTACTTTGTCTTTGATGGAGAGATAAAGAGGAGATGTCTCTTCTGGATTTTCTCCGTGTATCTGCTTTGACAAATTATCCAAAACAGTGATCTGGTGTCCTTTGCCAATTAAATTGAGGGCGAGGTTGGACCCAATAAACCCTGCTCCTCCGGTAATAAGAATTTTCATTGATTATTTTTTTATAATTTCTCCAAATTTATCAGTTTTTTCCCAAACTCCACTCTTTGGATTGAATCTTTTAACAATTTTTGCTGGAACGCCTACTATGACACAATAGTCAGGAAAAGTCCCTCTCACTACAGAATTTGCTCCTACGATACATTGCTTTCCTAATATTGTTCCTGCCTGTATAGCTACTCCAGTTCCAATAAAGCAATTTTCACCAATCTTTGTTTCTTTGATTCTCATTGGCTGATCCAGAATATGTTTTCCGATCTCTTCATATTCATGATCAATATTTGTAATAAATGTATTTGCTAAAATAGTTGACGAAGAACCAATTATTAAGTTGGAAGCAGAAGTAATATGAACATTTTGCTGTATAGCAGTGTTATCTTCTATAATTATCCTGCCTTGTCCGTGAGTTTCGATTCTAAAATTAGGAAAAATACGTACTTTTTTTCCAATAAAAATATTTTTACTTCCTTTTATAAATAAAGGCTTACCTAAATAAGAAACAAAACCAAACTTTCCAAAGAACGGTTTATAAAGAATAGCTCTTACAACCCAAATTAATTTTATCATTATTTCAATTTTAATAGTCGAAGATTTGCTAAATATAATAATTGAAATCTATTTCGGAATCTTTTAAACAGACTTTGTTTTGATTTATCTCCAGTAGGCGACACACTATCATTATGCCTTCTATATAGTAAACAAGGTGTTTCTATAAATTGAACCTTATACTTCATGTCAGCAATATAACCGATCCACCAGTCATGATATAAATATAAATTAGCAGGAAATGGCAATATATCTGATAATAATTCTTTTCTAAATCCAGTACAACATCCCAAATAAGAGCTTTTGTAAAAATTTTTTAAAAAACCTTTTTTTGAATTATTAAATTTGAAATAAGAATTATTGATAATATTTAAATCACTGTCAGTAAGCATACAATTTGTTACCACAACATCATTATCTTCCAAACCTTTCAATGAGAGAGCGATTTTATTTGGTAGCCATACATCATCCTGATCAGATAGAAATATATAATCTCCTTCTGCTTGTTTTATGGCATTTTCAAAATTATACGTTAAACCATTTTTGTTTTTATTTAAAAAAAATTTTATCCTAGAATCGTTTAAGCCTTTTACAATATCCAAAGTTTTATCTGTCGAATGGTCATCGGAAACAATTACTTCATCATTTTCTTCAAGTTGAGAAAGAATGGAGTCTAATTGTTCTTTGATATATTTCTCGCCATTGTATGTCGCCATACAAACGGATATTTTTTTCCTCATTTCTATTTGGTTTTAAAAAAATCTCTGCTTTATAAAAGCCAAACTTTTATATTGCAAAGTTAATCGTATAAGATGTGGCAAATCTACAAATAAAGAAACTTTATAATCGTTATTATTAATTTTTTTAAAGGCTTTCAAATCTTTAATATACAATTGATAACGGAAAAGTGCTTTATCACGTGGATTAGTATTTGTAGAAAAATTCTGTTCCAATTTTGTCGGAATAATTTTTAAAGACTCTGTAAAGTTTCCAACCCGGGCAATAAACTCGTGATCGCAAAAATCCAGTCTCAAACTCTGGTTGTACCCTCCTGTCTTAAAAAAGAAATCAGTCTTTATCATTAATCCGGAATTGATGCAGCTGTTATTTTTCAACGGAATGCTATCACTCTGTATGCTTTCGTAGAAAGATGATCGGTAATTTTTATAAATACCTGGTGATAGCAGCTTTTCATTTTCATAAATAAGGGGCGCAGCTATATCCGCCGAATTTTCGGCTACTTTAGAATATACTAAACAGAAGTCTTCCGGGAGTTCCGTATCCTGATCAAGAAAAACAATGTGAGAGAAATGATGATCTTTTGCAAACTTTGCAATCGTGTTATATGCAGCAGATATTCCCGGATTTGTGGGATTATGCATATAGCTGATTTTTATTTTTTCGTCCGGATTATATCCTGCATTAGCATCCCAATTTTCTACATCTGTGTTATCAAATATAAATATTGTGACCGTCTCACCGAGCTTTTTTGCAGATGCTACAAGGCTATTGAAAGATGGTGACTCCCAAAATTTTTCGCGAAATGTGACAATTCCAAATATTATTTTGGTCATATTTATAATTTTAATTGAAGAACCAGGATTTGTATGGTTTGTAGATTTCGGCTACAGATATGATATAATAAAGCTGGATCAATGAAAATGCGAAAATGAGTGTCCAGCCAAGTATCTTAAGTTTTGGATGGAATGCCTTTAAAATCATTGGGTACAAGAGGATCTGCACCACCGAAAGAAGTTCAAAACTTCTGGTAGAGAAAACCTGTGCACTTGTACTCAAGAAAAAGAACAGTATTATCGAAATCATGTGGATTTTGAAGAGCAGATCAAAGTACTTTACATCTTTTAGCTTTTTATAAAAAAATGCAAAGAGTACAACCATCAGGAGAGCAAATAATGTTCTGAAGTTAAAAATGTTGGTTTCATCTTCTTTCATCCATTCCATTGCCTTTATATAAGTATCTACCCGTGGAAAAATACGATCCAGAAGTAATACAGTCAGAACATTAATCTTGAAGACCGCAGACAGAAAAGAAATAAAAATTAAAAGATAATAATACCTAATCTGCAACCGTAGTTTGTTTAAAATCCAGGGTAATAGAAATAGAATACTGGAACTGTGAAAGAAAAAACAAACAGCTAACAAAGCAAAAAATACTTTGTTATTTTTTTCCTCTAGGGCTTTTATCGACAAGAGATAAAAACCCGCTGCCACACCCGCCCGTATAGTGGTCATTTCCATCATAAAATAGAGGTAACTCATATATGATATCACTGAAAGAAAGAAATAATCCGAATATTTTTTAACTGCAATGAGTTTTGTGGAAACGCCTAAAATTGCAAATGTTAAAAAAACGCTTCTTACCACCGATGTGTTGCTGTTGAAGAAAATCTCAAAAAAATGTGGCAGAAAGAATATATTATACTCTATGGAGATTTCACGATTATTAAAGTCTTTTAAAGAGTCCTCGATGTATAATAAGTTCTTATAATACATGAGATAATCATTATCTATATTCAACCTAGTCCCAGCGAAAAAAGAAAGTAATAAAATTAATAAAACAACACCAATAGTTTTTCCTTTTTTTTCAAAAAGTAAAGATAATAGTGAAGAGACAAGAAAAATAATATAATAATAGATCATTACTTAATTTTTGTGTGCAAATATCTCATAACAAACATCATTTCTCTTTCCTTGCTTAGAAGTAATACCAATAAATATCCAAAAAAAAATATAACTGTTTTAATGATGAATTGAAGTAGATTATTACCAAAGATCATATTAAAACCTAATGAAATTACCAGCATTATTAATCCTGTACCAATAATTTTAAAAAAATTGAAGTCAAACAAATCTGGTAAAATTGCATTTTTTTTAAGATAGATAAACATAATGATAATTGCTAAAAATTCTGCAAAAACACCTACAACAGCTGCTCCGTTATGCTGAAATTTATTAATCGCGTAGAAGTTGACCGCAACGCTGAACACCGCAGAAACTACGGTTGCGAAAGTATAAATTTTCTCTTTATTCTGAGGGTACAATATTAGAAAGCCCATAAAATAAGCCATACTTACAATGATACACAAAGGAGAAATGAGCTTCATCGTCAAAATAGATTGCGTAAATTCTTCACCAGCTATAAGATAAATAATTGGTTCTGCATACACAAAAAAATAGATGGTAAACGGTAAAGAGGTGAGCAATAATAATGTAAAACTCCTGTGAAGATAATTTGCATATTGCTCTTTGTCTGTCTGAAAAAGAAGTGACAGCCGAGGCAGCATCACTGCACCAATGACGATAACAAAACTGATTACAAATCTTACAAGCTTATTGGCAATTGAATAATATCCAACATACTTGTCAGAAGTTAAACTTCCAATCAGTAAATAATCCAACTGAAGATATATATTAACCGCGATAGCCGAAACAAAAATCGTAAGTATTGGTTTTATATGTTTTTTTATGTCTAATGATATCAGCAGACCTTTTCTCTCCTTATAAATAACTTTTGAAAGGACGAAAAAATTAAGGATATTGGCTCCGCAGGTTGTAAGGACTATACAGAATGCATAGAAATGGTAATTCTCCGGAGATTTTATGAATAGCAACATCAGAACAACCATCAGAATACGAACTCCCACATATCTGACTGTAATGTACAACTGGTCTTCTATGCCTTGAAAATACCACTCTGCCCCGATATTTGTAAGGAATATCATAGCACTCATTACCAAAATGAGGCTTTTATAATTATAAAAATAATCCAAATTATAAAAAACTCCGAATAATAACAAATAACCGGTTACTGATGTGAATCCAAGAATAATTAATAACTCAGCCAAGGTCTTAGCTTTTTCCCGAGGGTCATTTCTCACTTTCGAGATTTCCCGTATACCATACATCGGAATTCCCAAGGCCGTAAAGAGCAGAAAATAACTAATTATGGTATTGACATATTCTATTTTACCAATGTATTCTGCGCCCAGCACTCTATTAATATAAGGCATAGTTATAAGTCCAACCGCCGCTCCAGAGATAACTCTGAAGAGATTGAGAATGTAATTAGCCTTGATACTCAGAACTTTCAAAAGGGGATATTCTTATTTTTTATTGGTTAACCAAAAATTTTCTGCCACCACTTTTTCTCTTGTGCCTGGTATCCGTAGCCATATTTGTTACCATATCCAAAATTACTTTTGTGCACGTCATTAAGAACAAATCCTACATTTTTTATTTTCTTTGCTTCAATATTTTTATTAGCAAAATCTATAAACTCTTTTTCTGTGGTTTCTGATCTTGTAACGTAAAGCGTAGCATCTGCAACATCTGAGATCAGGAAGGAGTCTGTTACAAGCATTAATGGTGCTGTATCCAAAATAATAAAAGAATATTGATTTACAGTGCTTTCAAGAAGAGATTGATATCTTCCATTTTGTAGTAAATCTGTTGGGTTTGGCGGGATATTCCCAGAATATATGAAGTCACAATTTGGATTGAATCCGCTAGGATGTATAATCTTACTTACATCTTGTACATCTTCATACAGATACTCTGTCAATCCTTTTGTCCCCTTCATTTCCGGATTATACCTTTGAAGTTGTGGATTTCTAATATCCGACCCAATTACCAAAACCTTGTTTTGCGGAGAAGCCAACGCCAAAGCAAGATTCACAGAGATAAAGGTTTTCCCCTCACCTTTGACAGTAGAAGTTACAAATATAATATTTGCTCCCTCTCTTTTCGGTAGCATAAATTTCAGATTTGTTACTAAAATCCTAAAAGATTCGGCTAACGGTGTTATATCATTAACTTTTATCAGTTCATTATCACTGCGTGATATTCTAGGAATCTCTCCTAATATAGATGTATCAGATAATCTTTCAAGATCATTTTTATCAACCAAAGTATTATTTAAAGTTTGCTTTGCGTAAATTAATCCAAATGGTATCAACAATCCTAAGAAAGAAAAACCTGCAAGAACAAATAACTTCTTGGGCGATACCGGTTTTTTTGCTGAATATGCATAATCTACAACTCTGGCTTTGTCACCAGTAATTGAAAGAGCAATCGCAGCTTCTTCTCTTTTTTGTAAAAGTAACAAATATAGATTTTCCTTTATTTGCTGCTGTCTTTCAATATTTCTGAATAATTTCTCCAGATTTGGAACTTTCTGGATTTCAGAGTTACTGCGTGAATTTTCTCCTAACGCCTGGCTTTTTGTTAATTGATATGTAGTGATTGCTCTGGACAAACTTTCCTTCATCGCATTCTTCAAAGCGTTCAAATCTTTTGTATTATCTACAAGCAATGGGTTATCAAGCGTCGCATTTTCCAGCAATCTGCTTCTATCCATTACCAATTTGTTATATGCTGAAATATTGGAAGTTGCAGTTGGATTATCAAGTCCTATGTTTGTTGGCAAAACTTCGTAATTGGTACCTTGAGAGTTTATGTACCCTAATAACATCCTGCTTATTTCCATTTGGGTATCAAACTCCAAAGCTTTCCTCCTTGTTTCAGTTGATATAGTAAGATTGATTTTTGCTTCGGTACCGATATCTACAATGTCATTAGAGATTTTGAAACTTTCTTTTTGATTTTCAACCTCTCCCAATTCTTTTGAAATGATTACTATTCTGTCATCAATGAAGTCTTTTGTCTTTTTAGATTCTGTATTTTTGTCACTGATAGAATATTCATTATATAAAGCGATAATTCTGTTCAGGAAATCTTCTGCTTTATCTTTATTTTCTCCTTTAATACTCAATCCTATTACTGTGGCATCTTTATCCATCAAATCTACTTCCAGTGATTCCTGATAATCGTCTACTACAGTTTCAAGATCGGAGAAGTTGAAATACAAATCATCTAAATCCAATTTTTTAACCTTATTCCTGTTAAATTTCGGATTTTTTACAATCATAAAATTGGCGTAAGGAAGGCTAATCGTCTTATTAAAAGTCGTAACAATCGGTTTCTTTAGTTCATCTGATGATAGAGTTATTTTATCACCATCAATTTTAATGTCAATAGGCTCGTCCGGGAATTCTTCATATTTCTTCTCATTGATTAAAACAACATTAATAGGATTAGTATCCTTGTATAATTCAACATCAAAAAATCTTTCTCTTGAATACAGAGATGTTTGAAAATTCTGCCCTTCAACGACGTCATTAATTATTTTTTTAGACTTGAAGATTTCCAATTCATTTTCAATACTGTTGGTTCCCATGCCAGCGAAGCCTCCCAGGCCAGCCAAAACACCAAAATCTCCGGAAGCACTTGACATTTTTTTCGCGTCCTTAATAAGTACTGATGACTGAATTTTATAGATTGGTTTAGAAAACTTTATAAAAATAATTGCGGCTATAATAGATAATATAAAACCTATAACAAACCAGTACCATTTTTTGGTATAGGGTTTTATCAGCTCAACAATATCATTAGATTCAATTTTATTTCTAATACTTTCCATTTTTATTTTTATTTTCTTATAACTAGAAGTGTAATACTTGTTTTTATATTAAGCTTTTACCTTTAAATAACGCACATTTAATATTTTAGTCGAATGATAAAACATAATGTATATTTTATTAGAGATAAAACCAACGATTTCATTACTTACAAAAATGAGATCATCTTATCTCATAAATGACAACATAATTTTTACGTGAATATCCTTTCTTAAATTTGTAAAAACAATAGTGGAATGAGGGTAGGAAACCCTAAACTAACTCATCAGATGTAGTATAATAAAACTACTATTTCGACAACAAAAAGAGAAGGAAAAATTAGATTTATCTGAAAAGAAGTGCCAAAACACCTACAAGAATCGAAGCCACGGAAATTATGATACCCGTTTGTGGACCGTAGGAGGAAGAAGACTTTCTTGCATTATTTGCTTTCACATAGATTACATCATTCTGTTTCACATAATAGTATGGTGAATTGATGAATTCGGCATCTGTTAAATCTATGTACTGTTTCGTTGTAACTCCATCCACATTTCTAATCATCAAAACATCTTTTCGCTGGCCATAGATTGTAAGATCACCTGCTAGACCCAAAACATTAAATATTGTAGTTGGCTGGCCGTCTTGTATCGTAAATGTACCTGTTCTGGCAACCTCACCCAAAACAGTAACTTTGTAATTGACAGTTGTAATATTAACCCCTGGATCTTTGATGTATTTTCTTAAGCGATCCTTTAATTCCGCTTTAAACTCGTCGATTGTTTTATTTGTTGTATTTAAACTTCCTAGAATCGGAAAGTCAATATTACCTTTACCATCTACAATATAACTTGGATATACCGATGCAGTTCGAGAAGGTATATTAGTATATTGTGACATATCACCAGAGTAGTAATTTTGATTAAATGGTTTTGCTACCTCATTATCCTTTGCAAGAACAGAAATTACCAATTGATCAGATGGCTGTATTGTAGACGAATACTCTCTTATAGAAGTTTTTATTGCCACTTCTTCTATATTTTTCAGATAATCTATATCTTTTTTTGGTTTACAAGAAACTACAGTTAGTAGAACTGGTAAACAAACCGATAGTATAAATTTCTTCATAGGAATTTAGAAATAATTTTTATTAGAAGTTTGCAAATATAAAACAAACTTATTTATCTAACGATTCATATATAGAATTATTGCTTTTAAATTCTTTTACTATGGATTTTAGTACACGCACTATCTCTTGCTTTTCTTCTTTTCTTGAAAAATCTATGACAAGTTCTGTAAGCTCATCTATTTCTTCAAATTGCATAGAAGGATCTTTGGAGATCATAATTTTTTCGTGAGAAGTAGGAAGCGTACGAGCATTATCACTTAGTAATTCTTCGTAGAGTTTTTCTCCTGGCCTCAGACCTGTATAGATAATTTTGATATCAATATCCGGCTCAAAACCTGATAATTTGATCATTCTTTTTGCTAAATCAATAATTTTCACAGGCTCTCCCATATCAAAGACATAGATTTCTCCTCCACCTCCCATAGTACCGGCGTTTAGAACCAATTCACAAGCTTCTGCAATGGTCATAAAATATCTTACAATATCCGGATGCGTAATGGTCACAGGACCACCTCTCTCTATCTGTCTTCTAAAGTGTGGAATTACGGAACCATTAGAACCTAGAACGTTACCAAAACGTGTTGTTATAAATTTAGTTTTATTACCTTCAAGATTCTGTAGTGACTGTACAAACAACTCGGCTACTCTTTTGGAAGCGCCCATCACATTTGTAGGATTCACAGCTTTATCGGTAGAAACCATCACAAATCGGTTAACTTCATATTTGCTTGCCAGGAGCGCCAAATTCTTGGTTCCCATCACATTTACAAGCACAGCTTCGTGCGGGTTCTCTTCCACGAGAGGAACGTGTTTGTAAGCTGCAGCGTGATAAACCATAGAAAAATTATATTTTCTGAAAATAGGTTCCAAACGGTTAAGATTAGAAATATCTGCTAATACAAATTTGAAATTGATATGAGGATAAGTTTCCTTCATTTCAAGCTCTGTATCATAAAGTGGCGTCTCAGACTGATCCAGCACGATAATCTGCATCGGCTCCAGCAGCGCAACTTGCCTTACAATCTCTCTACCGATAGAACCGGCGCCGCCAGTCACCAAAATTGTTTTCTGGAAATGTCTTTTTCTAACCTCAACATTATCAAGTTTGATCTGTCTTCTGTTGAGAAGATCCTCAATCTGAATTGTTTTGATTTGGTTGATAATCTCTTTGCTCCTCAGTTTTTGCATATTCGGAGCTTTGTAGATCTTCAGATTGTTCTCAAGGAAAAGATTAACCCAAAAATCCAGTTCTTCTTTTTGCAAAGCCTCTTTAATAACCAAAACGCCACTCACTTCTTCGATTCCGTTTTCGAGATTATTGATGAATTTGGCTTTGGTAATAATAGGTTTGTCTAATAATTTAATACTTACTTTTTTATTATTATAAGATATAAAACCACGGATATCAAAAGGTAAGTTAGGATTGGAAAGTATAACCTGAGCAATGGCAACCGAAGTGTCATCATCTCCAAGAATAAAGATTTTTTTCCTGCTGCCGCTTCTTTTATTCTCCTTTATAATATTAAAAAAACCTTTAACACAAAGTCTGAAAACAAATAAAAACAAGCAGGAAATAGCGAAATACAAACCCAAAAAAGGGATAAGTACTACCTTTTCATCAGAAGCTAAAAAATATGAATAGTTAATAATGACGATGGTTAAAACGCCGCAAAGATTTGCTAAGAAAATCTTGAATAGATCGACAAAGGTGGAATGTCTTATAACGCCCAGATATGTCTTGAATATATACATATACAAGGCATTGACCGCAAGAATAAAAATAAAAACATAAGGCAGCGGAAAGACCTTATAATGATTCACCTCGAGACCCAGTATCAACATATGTGATACAAAAAGTGACGTTGCTATGATTAATAAATCAATAAATAAGATAACCCATCTTGGCAAGAATTTGAGGTCTGCAAGATCCAATACATTATCGTTCAGTGAAAATCGCTTAGGATTTTTAAGCTTCTCCATTTTTGGTGGCAATTTTAAAATTGAAAATTACTAATTACTTCATAAATTCTATTTTTATCATCATTTGTAAGATTGGAACCAGAAGGCAGACATAAGCCTTGACTGAATAATTCTTCTGCGACATTTTCTCCGTAGTACGGACAATCTTTGAAAACTGGCTGAAGGTGCATTGGCTTCCACAATGGCCGCGTTTCTATATTTTTTTCGGCAAAAGCATTCATCAAATCATGATTCGTTTTTGAAGTCAAATCCTTATTTATTATAATGCTCGTAAGCCAATGGTTGGAATAGAAATCCGAATTGGCTTCCGAAAATACATCTACAGCGTCTATCTCAGAAAATAATTCCTTGTAGAAATCGTGATTTGCTCTTCTTTGATTGATTCTGTCATTCAAAACTTCCATCTGACCTCTTCCAATACCGGCGCAGATATTACTAAGTCTGTAATTATATCCCACTTCGGAATGCTGGTAATGTGGCGCCTGATCTCTGGCCTGAGTAGATAGAAAAATCGTCTTGGTTTTCTGATCCTTTGTACTTGTAACCAAAGCACCACCTCCAGAGGTTGTAATGATTTTGTTACCATTAAAAGACAACAAAGCAAACTCGCCGAATGTCCCGCATTTTCGGCCTTTGTAAGTTGAGCCTAAAGATTCGGCACTGTCTTCTACCAATGGAATCTCGTATTTGTTACAAACTTCCAGAATTTCATCCATCAACGCCGGCATGCCATAAAGATGAACTACAATAACAGCTTTTGGCTTTTTATGATTTTTGATTCTATCCTGGATTGCAGCTTCCAAAAACTGGGGAGACATATTCCAGTTAGTTTTGTCAGAGTCTACAAATACAGGTGTTGCACCAAGATATTTGATTGGATTTGCTGACGCAGAAAATGTAAAAGACTGGCAGATTACTTCATCTCCGTAGCCTACCCCTAATTGTATCAAAGCCAAATGTAATGCTGCAGTTCCCGAACTGAGTGCAGATGCGAATTTATTTTCTTGAAGGAAATCTTCTATTGCTATTTCGAATTCATCTACATTTTTACCCAGAGGTGCTACCCAATTATGATCAAACGCCTCTTGAATATACTTCATTTCTCCACCTCCCATGTGAGGTGACGATAGCCAGATTTTAGACTCCATTTTTTTCTTTAGTTGTAAAGGTTTTCCTGATTAATATCTCAATTCGTCTGATTATTATGCAAAGAATAAAATTTCATTCCTTTTAATCAAACAACTAATTTTTTTAATTATATATTCTTTGTTAAAAAATAATAAATCAATTTTTTCCTGATATAATTTGCAAAGTTACTTAATTAAATCATAAAAATAATTGAATAAAATACTTTTTTCTACAATTTGGTTTTGATCAAATTAACAGAAAAATTACTTTGCTTTTATCAATAGTTACGTAATTTTTTTTATAATTCTGGCCGGATTACCTACTACAATAGCATTATCCGGAACATCTTTTATCACAACAGCTCCGGCTCCTACAACAGCCCATTTTCCAATTGTTATATTTTGCTTCACACAAGCTCCTATTCCAACCTGCGCGCCTTCCAAAACTTTAACATTTCCTGCTAAAGCTGCCTGAGGTGAAATATGAACATAATCATCTAATTCACAATCGTGGTCTACACTTGCAGATGTATTAATAATACAATGATTACCAATTTTACAGGATGAATTGACAACAGATCCCGCCATAACCACAATTCCTTTTCCCAATTCTATGTTTTGCGAAACGATTGCTTTTGGATGAATCAGATTAAAATGTGTTGCGTGGATATTTTCCACATTTTTCTTTCTGCTCAGATTACTGCCCAGTGCAAAAAACAGTTTTTCATTTTTGGGAAAATCAGAGAAGTTGTGGAAAACCGGATACTTCAAAATCTCTTTGACTTCCATATTTTGATCATAAACGCCTGCCACTTCATAATCCAACAATTCAGCAATTTCTATCACCACTTTTGCGTGACCTCCAGCTCCGGCTATATAAATTTTATTATCCATTTCCTTTAAAACTTTCTGTGGTTGCCTGTCCGGCAGTATTGATACCTTCAGATTTGATTACTTTTTTCACGGTTAGCAAAAGAATCCTAACATCTAACCAAAATGACAAGTGATCTACATACCAAACATCGTACTCAAATTTTTTCTCCCAGCTGATGGTATTTCTGCCATTTACCTGTGCCCAACCAGTAATGCCCGGTTTTATATCGTGTCTTCTTTTTTGTTCTGAATTGTATAATGACAGATAACTTACCAGGAGCGGTCTTGGTCCGATGAAACTCATGTCGCCTTTTAAAACATTGAACAATTGCGGTAACTCATCCAGCGAAGTTTTCCTGACAAACTTCCCCATTTTTGTCAGCCTAAATTCATCTGGTAAAAGATTACCGGATTCATCCTTCTGATCTGTCATCGTTTTGAATTTGACAATCCTGAAAACTCTTTCGTTCTTTCCAGGCCTTTCCTGAAAAAAGAAGACATTTTTCTGATTGAAAAAATACAGGAGTATAATTAACAGAACAAAGACTGGGGAGAGAATTAAGATTAAAGCTAATGACAGCAAAAAATCGAATAAAGGTTTAGTGATATTTTTGTACATAATTGACAAAACAAATCCGAAATTCTAGAATTTCGGATTTGATATTTAAATATTAATCTTTTTGTTTTTAGTTTGATAATAAATCATCAAAAATAGACCTGCAATTACAAGATAAGGAATATAATCATTTATTGGGACAGGTTCTCCCGGGTTACCTGGTGCTTCCTCGTGATCTCCAGGTCCTGGAACACCAACTGCTGCAGATGGCTGGCTTTCTCCCTCGGGTGCAAAACTATTTGGATTTGCCTCAGCTTGTGTTGCAGAATTCATAGTCGATGACTGCTGCTGACCAGAAGTTGACTGTTGTTGTTCAAAGACATTATCTGTAAACTGAGCAAAAGACATAACACTAAAGGTTACATACAATAAGGTGAAGTACTTTCTCATTGGTAGTTTAATACTAAACATAATTTTCAAGCGGTAAAGATATAAAAATTTAATAAATTTTTTATATTCTTATATTAAATTAAATTAACGATCCTTTTTTTTAACACTATTTGATAATTTTCTTGGTTCTGATATTACCGGCATTATCTGCTTTAATAATATACACACCGGAAACGATGGTTCTTGCATCCAGTCGCAACTCTTTCTGAGATGTAGTTTTGGAGACAATCAGTTTACCACTTGCATCGAACAATTCTACGTTACCCAAAATTTTTGAAGATTTGATAACGAAATATTCTCCATCTCTGTAAACCAGGAACTCAGATTTTTTCAGATCATCCGATGCCAGAACTTCTTTGTTTTTATAAACAATTTCAAAACGTGTTTCGTCTGTTCCTTTGTTTGCTGTAAAGATATAATCCTGAGACGTAAGGTCTGTATACAAATTGTTAAGTTTATCATAAAGATATATTTTTTGGTTTGTATTAAATATGCCTTCTTTATTTCCCAAGCTTATTTTGTAATTGCCGTTGGAAGAATATTTATTTCCCAATGGAATGACGTCCTCTAAACTGAACGGATTGCTTCTTCCCTGAATCTGTAATTTTTGACTATTCAATTTAGAATAGAAAGAATCATCACCAACGGATAAGATATCCGCATCATAATTGGCATCGTAGTTATTGGATGCACCATCTGCGTGACCGATGAGAATGGTATTTACAATATTATCAGGTGTGGTCAACATTACCCAATATCTATTGATGTCAGAAGTTTCTTTGTTATTAAAAAACACACCAGCTTCATTTGTTCTTATCGTATTATCATAAGTCAGCGTCTGATTGGTTCCGATATTTTTGGCCTGAATGATAAATGCCTGTCCCACTTTTATATTTTTTGATGGAATATAAGAACCTGTAGATGGCGATGGCGTAACCGTAGTAGTCGGAGGTGTTCCACCTAAAAGTGTAATGGTAGCATAATTGTTTCCGGAGTAAGCAGAACCATCTTGTTTTACAACCGGAGTTACATTGCTCCAGAACCAGGCTTTTGCATTAATAATATTACTATTGTTACCCAAGAAGAAGAATTTCACAAAATCCATATTCGAAGGATAAGGGTTTCCTATAAGGTTGTAACCGTGCTCTACTGATCCACCTGTTCCTGTGTTAGCTGATTTCTTAATATTGATAGAATAACTGCCATTATTAGGTATTCCTACAAATTTCAGATTTGTATCTTCTGTCAGTAAAGCTGGATCGTAAGTTGATTTACCGCGAATTGCGTAACCTTTGGCATCTACAAACTTTGTATCCGGAGTTGCGTAGAATTTATCATCACTTTCGTTGTATTGGAAGATTCTATTATTTGGAGAACCTTCTGAGAATCCACCTGTACTATTTGCCGCATTTACATTTGCAGTATTCAGCAAAGGTTGATCTTTTACAGGAGAGCTCCAGTACGTGTAATCTAATCTGCGCATATGCACATTACGTTTTACCAGCAATTTCCCTGAATTAGGAATTACGGAATTGATCTGTAACAGACTGGCGTCACTTTCTAAGACAAGATTGTCATTAGCTACATTGTTGGTGATATTAATCGCATCTGTTACTGTCAAAGAATTACCTGCTGTAACAATAGTTTTACCTGTAGCCGCAATCGTCAGCGATTTTGCTTCTGCATTGCTATTGATTACAACAGTCTGAGTGGCAGGAATACTTGCACATTTGCCATTATCCGGAACCTGAGCGGGGAACCAGTTTGCAGCCGTATTCCAATCTGTTCCGGGACCTCTGAATTCTTTTTTAAGTCTTTGGATAGATGCTGTTGTGACCAGTTTTTCGCAAGTACCTTGAGTTGCTTTAGCAGTATAGCTGGTCGCGGTTGTCGGCGCTGCGTAAACTGTAGATACAAATGTGTTTGCAACATATGGAATCGTGAGAGCACTGTCTGTATATAATCCGGTTGCAGGAGTCCACAGTACTTGTTGAGTAGTTTTTTCTCCAGAAATTTTTATATTATCCAATGCCCAGAAATAATCATACGTAGCATTGTACAAGAAACGTATTTTAAGATTTTCCTGATTCAAATAAGATGATAAATTGATGGTTACAAGACTAAAAGCTGTAGAAGTTCCTTGCGTTGATGTATAACTGGCCAAATCTGTTGTTACCCAATTTGAACCACCATCTGTAGAGATTTGAACTTTTGCACTCTCATTATTCAGATATCGGTAATAGTGATAAAATGTCAGGTTGGCTGTGGTATAATCTTTAAGAGAAAACACTGGGGAAATCAAACTTGTAATAGTAGTTCCACCTGTATCTTGTGCATCACTATTGGATAATATGAATCTACTTGCATCATTGGAATTAAAAGTCGTTGTAGAAAAATTAGTGTATGTATAACCATTATCTCTAATTGTCCAGGCAGCATTTGCCGGTGTACCACCAGAACTTGTATTGGTTGTTGCCCAAGTTCCAGATATTAAATCATTCAACGTATTATCATTAAATGATAAGTTGAGTATATCATTCGAATTAGAAATTAGTCCACCGGCAACTTCTAATTTCACATAATCTAAAGCACAGTCATCTGACAGTGCTGGCGATATTGTAGGCGTAAGTGTAATATCTGTAGGTGCAGGATTAATGGTTGCAGTTACAAGCATTCTGGTCTCTGACTCACAACCGTTGAATGTTGCCACATAGTAATTAGTGGTCGTACTGATAGACGGTGTCGTAATTGTACCCGAAGAAGATGTTGCTACCGGAGAACCTCCCGTACTTGCTAAATACAGTCTATACTCGGAAATTGCTGCACCGGTTGAGCTTCCTGTTGCACTTAGAACAACCGTTCCTGCACCACAATTACTGCCTCCGGTCACAGTTGTAACTTTTGGAGGAATATTGGCAGCAAATTCATCTGCTCCAATATCAGGCGTGGTTGCAGATCTTGTTTCCGCATCAAAATCTGTTGTAAAACCAACAATAGGTGTTCCTGCTGACTCTAAAGATGTACAACTCGCTGTAATATGAAGATTGGAAGCAGATACAAATTGTGGAAGAACATTAATAGAATTTGTATCTTTTCCGGTAGCTGTTTTCCAATCAGACAGAGCTGTTTGGACGGCTCCTAAATAACCAATAAATCCTGTAGAATAATAATCATTGTTGTTAATATTAGTAAAGGCAGTATTTGCTGCATTCGAATAAACAGAATATCTGTTACCAATTGTTGCATAATTGTAATAAATATTGTTTCTGACATCTAAATTAGTCACACCACTACTTACAAACAGGTTAGTACTCGCAGCGCCAGCAGATGTTTGTGTAGACGAGTTCATAGATACAGAATTATAATATATATTAAATCCTCCACCTGCTGCTACCCAGATTCCTATAGAGGCAAAATACCCTGTGAATCCAACACCTTTTACATCATAAATCATATTGTTGTAAACAGAAACATTGGATGTTGAGCTTGATGAACTAAGAAAAATTCCTGTTCCTGAATATCCAACACTGTTATCCCCGTTTGCTACGTCGGAAATAGTATTATTAAAAATGGATCCATTGCTGATTGTACCGTAGGCTTCAATAGCTGCGACTCCAGAACCATTGGCATTGTTAGCAAATATCCCGGATATAACATTATTACTCACAACAAAGTCTTTTGCATTAAAAAGATCAATACCAAAATAATGAGCTCTTGTATTGGTAGATGATCCGATAGCATTACCACTGATTATCCATCCTGTATCAAGTGCAGCTGGTCCATAATTACCAATTCCTATAAAAGCTCCTGTTATAGTACAGTTTTGTACAGTATTATAGGCATTATCAGCTTCGGATTGTGTAGTAACATCTGTTGTGCTTGACGATGCAATTGCAGCATAGGTTGTTGTTCGAGAATTACCACTTACAATGGTGTTCTTAATCGTATTATTTGTAGCGCCATTACTTGCTGACGCAGTTGCAATCCAAACAACAGCAGATGACGTACCTGTATTGGTATTGGAAATAGTTAAATTTTTTGTTGTACCTCCTGCTGCATTACTACCATCTATAATGACATAATCTGCTCCATTTAATTTTAAAATTGCAGAAGCATTAGATCCTGTTATGGTTGGACTTACACCTGTAGCAGGTTTTATCGTAAGCGTATTGGTTGCGCTAGATCCTGTAAGTGTATTAATAGTAATCGGGAATGTTTCACTTGCACTGTAAGAAGTATTCAATAAGCTGAATAAAGTTGCGCCGCAAAGACCATTTGTATTGGCATATGCTACAGCTGCGGTAAGTGTTGTGAAATTACCACCTGTACCAACTGTATAAGTTCCCGACAGCGATGTTTGGAAAGCAGCGCTTGTCTTGCTGTCATTACCGGAGTTAGAATCTGCCGTACCATTTGGTAAAGCTGTTGTTGCAATAATTGTATAACTAACTACTCCCAAGAAGTTGTAAGTTCCAACAACTACATCCACGGTTGCTCCACTTGCCAAAGCTCCCGTCCAAGCAAATGGTGTTTGAGCCACACCGTTTACAGACCAATTGATTGTGGTAGAAGTTAATGCGGCTGTTCCAAAGTTTTTCAGAGTAACTGTAACGTTTTGGGATCCCGGGCAAGTAATTGCTGTGGTAGGGATTGCAGAAATTCCGGCATCATTTGGACCAACTACAATTGATATCTCGTCTGCACCCATATCCGGATTTGCACCTCTGGAGTCTCCATCAATATCATCGGTAATAGCTACAACCGTTCCCGCAGATTCTACAGCAGAAGGTGTTCCTGAATTAAGATGTAAGTTGGTATTACTTACAAATAGCGGATCTACATTGAGCGAGTTGGCATCTTTTCCTGTTGCAGTTTTCCAGGCAGCAAGTGTTGTTGCATCTGATCCCAAGAAGCCTAATACGCCCTGCGTTCCACTTACGTAATAATCATTGTAATTAATATTTGTGAAAGCAGTATTTGCAGCCGCAGAGTAAACTGCATAACTTTTTGAAACGTTAGCTGTATTTGTATTATTTAATGAATTAACGAAAATATTATTTCTGATATCTAAAGCGGAAGCACCTGAACCTACATACAATGCAGTAGTAACACAAGCATTAGCTCGTGTGTAACTTCCGTACATATTAACTGAGTTGTAGTATAGATTTACACCGCCACTTGTAGTTGTCAACGTAGAACTACTCCCAAGAACTCCTATCCCAATACCCATAGAGGATGAGCCGCCAAAACTGCTAAAATTATTACCATTGATGCCATATACAATATTATTTGCAACTGTTAGATTACTTGTTGCAGTACCTGTTGCGATTGTAATTCCTCTGGAACCCCAGCCTGTTGTTGAGCTAGTTGTAATTGCATTGATATTATTTTTTGTAATATTTGCAGATGTAAATCCTGTTTCGATAGAAATTCCAACCGGCGTTGCACCTACTGAAGTTGATGCAGTAACAGTATTTCCTGTAACAGATCCGTTTAGTCCATAACCAACACGGATTCCAATACTTGCCAATGATCCACTTGTGTAGCTCACTGTATTATTAGAAATAAGAAGATTATCATTTACATTTGCAGACGTTCCTACAGCATCAATACCGTTGCTGGCAACAGTTATAGTATTGTTCTGAATGGTATTATTATCATTATCTGCGCCGGCAGTTCCTACAGTAGCTCCTCCTAATGTGACACCATAACCTATATTTGAAAGTGATCCTGTAGCAATATTTGCATTTTTAATGACATTATTAGTCGCTCCTGCTGTTGCTCCTAAACTAGAGAGCCAAACCGCAGCGCTTGATGCTGTTGTACTAGTATTTGTAATTGTAAGATCTTTACTCGTTCCAGCTACATTATTACTACCATCGATAGTAACATAATCTGCTCCGTTCAATTTAATAACTGAAGATGCACTGCTACTACCGGAAATTGTTGGGGTTGCACCAGTAGCTGGCTTAATTGTCAATGTATTAACAGCACTTAATCCCGTAAGTGCATTGATTGTAATTGGAAATGTTTCTCCTGAAGAAGAATATGCACCTGTAAGACTGAAAGTTGTAGGACCACAGATATTATTGGCATTAATATAAGTAGTGGCTGCCGTAAGATTTGTAAAGTTACCGCCTGTTCCTACTGTGTAAATCCCGGAAAGACCGGTTTGGAAAGCAGATGATGTAAAGCTATCATTCGCAGTATTTGCATCTGTAGTTGCATTAGGTGATGCGGTAGAAGCAACTATGGTGTAGCTAACGACGCTTATAAAATTATAAGTTCCCACAACAACGTTTGCAGTAGCATTTGTCGCAAGGCTCCCAGTCCAGCTATATGGTGTTTGAGCCACACCATTCACAGACCAGTTTATGGTTGCAGATGTTAGTGCAGAAGTTCCGAAGTTTTTAAGTGTTACTGAAACATTTTGTGTCCCTGGACAAGTGATTGCCGACGTTGCAATTGCTGAAATACCTGCATCATTTGCACCGGTAACAATAGTAATTTCATCTGCTCCGATATCTGGAGTTGCACCTCTGGCATCGCCGTCGATATCTGTAGTTACGCTAGCATTTGCACCTTTGCTTTCAACATTACCAACTTCTGAGGATAACGTATTAAGATGCAAGTTTGTGGCACTTATAAATGGTGCAGCATTAGTAGTTGCGTATGAAGCATTGTCATTTGTTGTGTTTCCAATGGTCGTTGTATAAGCTCTTGGATTTGCGGCCGGCGTAGTTGATGACGGATTAAATCCTGCAACTGTATATGTATTTACAACTGCAGATCCCGAAGTGGTACTCAAAACAGTTCCTGCTGAATAATAAGCATTATTATTTAAAGTTAATGCAAATGCAGAAGTTAAAGCTGAGGGTAATTGCATATCTGTTATGGTTGAAGCAGTAGCGCCAGTCATCGTGTTGTTAAAAATATTATTCCTCACATCTAATCCTGTTGATGAGTTAGATATTACTGTAAAACACGCCGAAACATCCGCACTGGACGAAGTAAGTATTGCTCCCGATAAGTTAACAGAGTTATGATAAACTTTATGTCCTGTACCAGATGCTATCCTTATTCCTCTAATACCCCAAGTTGACCCATAATTGTTATTACCAAACACGCTATTCAGACCAAATATAAAATTATTCTGTATTACATTACCTGTTCCACCAAAAATATTTACACCGTATGAAGCCCATGCTCCTGTACTTCTAGAAATCACATTAGAAATTATATTTTTTTCTATAGTAAATTGATCCCCAGTAACTGTTAATATATCCCCTACAGAAATACCTCTTAATCCTGAGCCTACATATGATTCTATATTTTGAATATTATTACCTCTAATAACCCCATTACTACTACCCTGCACACCTATACCATAGGAATAAACATTGGTTGTTGCTCCGGTTGTGCTTGCTCCAATAATATTGTTTGAAATTAATAATCCTGTTGCTACAGTAGCAGCAGAACCTTGAACCATTATAGCTCTCGCACAAGCATTAATCTGATTATTATCTACTGTTAGATTTGTGATTGTTGCTCCAGCACCAATGGTCGTAGATACACTCGTAATAGCAGCAGGTGCATTCGTTGCTGCTGTGGTTATATTTCTATTTCCTGCATAAATCCCGTAAGATGCATTCTCTGATGCTGTTGTACTAGTATTAGCAGAAGCATTTCTACCTGTAGCATTACCATTAATTATACAGTTCTTTATCGTATTTGAATTAGCAGTAGTTGCTGCCGTAGCATCTACGGCAATACGGATTGCCATAGAATATAAAATTGTGGACGCCGCCGTATTTGTAATAGTAAGATTTCGGTTAGTCCCGGAAGTATTTGGATTATCTCCGTCAATGGTTACATTATCTGCGCCGTTTAACTCAATTAACCCTCTACCAGTAAGAGTGGGACCGCTAATTGTAACATTGTCCGCTGAGGGATAAATTCTGACAGAAGTATAATTTGCACTACCTGCACCACTGCTATTCAATACTGTTGCAGCAGTTTCTGTTACATTAGCATTTAATGCAATTTCAATAGCACCTGTATGTGTTCCGGCATTGATAGCAGTAAAGGCAGCATTCAAAGTTGTATAGCTGCCTGCGAGTGTTCCGCCAGTAGCAGTTACTGACACTTGCCCTTTCAACCCCAAAGAAGCAAAAAAGACAATCAGGAACAAACCGTATAATTTCAGATTTGAGAAACGTTTTGTAAGTCTACTATTAGAAGACAATAAATTTTTAACCATATCTTAAGTGTTTATATATAATACTTATACAATCTTTTGCGAGATCATAAAGAGATTACAAAATTATAAAATTTTTTGAAATATTTTCATAAAATCAATATTTATTTATAAATATTAATAACATATTAGCAATTATTAATAAAAAAACCTAAACTATTGTTTAAATTACCAATACCATAACGCTAAAGCGCTATCTAATGCGTAATTTAAAAAATAATTATATATAAAATAAACTATTAGACTTAACAAATGTTAATATAAAACGAATCAAATCAATCTTAACATACAATCAATTGCGTAAAAATTTAACCTTGATAAATAAATATGCATATCACGATTTCGGTTAGGATACGATGAAACTAAACGTGTATTCATATTAAAATCTGAAATATTATTAATTTAAAAAAAAGACCGCCTAGTGCTATTTACGAGGCGGTCTTATAAAAAGTTTTAGATACTTAAAATTATTTAATAATTTTCTTGGTTTTCATCTCACCGGAATTTTCAGCTTTGATAATATAAACTCCGTTAATCAACATCGAGGCATCAATTTTAATAGAATTTTCTCTGGTTGTAGAAGTTATCAACATTCTACCCGATGTATCATAAACTTCAATCTTACCTAATGCTTTAGAAGATTTTACAATATATGATTCACCATCTTTGTAAACCGTGAAATCAGATTTTGTAATGACATCTGTTCCAAGAACTGCATCCTCTTTGTAGACGATTTCGAATCGGTTTTCATCTATTCCTTTGTTCGCTGCAAAAGAATAATCATCTGCAGTAAGATCTGTGTAACTATTTGTCAGTTTATCTTTTAAATAGATTTTATGATCTGTTGCAAAAATACCTTCTTTATTCCCAAGGCTTATTTTATAAATTCCACTTGTTGCATATTTTGTTCCCAATGCTATGATATCGTCATTATTCAATGGATTACTTCTCGCTTGGATCTGTAGTTTCTGTGTATTCAATTTGGAATAGAAAGAATCGTCTCCAACCGTCAACAACTCTGCATCATAGTTTGCATCATAATTATTAGTTGCGCCGTCCATATGTGCTAAAAGAATTGTGTTCACAATATTCTCCGGCGAAACCAATTTGACCCAATAGCGGTTGATTGCATCAGTCGATTTGTTGTTGTTGTAGAAATGACCGGTACTGTTGTTTGTTCTGATTGTATTATCAAATTTCAAAGTTGCCGTGTTCGGAGTCGTACCTGTTGGTGGTGTTCCAAGCATCTCAACGATGAAACCTTGTCCTACTTTTATAAATTCGTTTGGCGTCGGCGTTCCTGTAGTACTGTTAACAGTTGTAGGAGAAGCACCACCTGCTAATGTAATAGTCGCATAGTTGTTCCCACTATATGCAGAACCGCCTTGTGTAACCGATGGAGACGAATTGGTCCAGAACCACGCTTTCGCGTTAATCACATCACTATTTTTAACCCCGTCTCTTTCTAAATTATAGAATGTGATAAAATTAATATTTGAAGGATAAGGATTTCCAATTAGGTTGTAACCGTGCGTGTATGTTGTTGGCGGAGTTCCCGCTGTCGTATTTTTAGATTTTTGAATACCTATACTGTACACACCATTGTTTGCCACACCTGTAAATTTCAAACTTGTATCTAAGGTGTGCAATGTAGTGCTGTATGAATTTTTACCTCTGATAGCATAACCTTTTGCAGTTGTAAAATTTGCATCTGCAGTTGCTTTGAAATTATCCGTTGGTTCATAATAATCATAAATTCTATTATTAGGCGTTCCTTCAGAGAATCCTCCTGTTGTGTAAGTTGTCGGACCACTTCCTGTAGCTGTATTTTTCAGGATTTGTCCTTCCACGGGCGTACTCCAATAAGTGTAGTCTGACAGGCTCATTTTCACATCTCGTTTAGCAATGATCTTACCTGAATTGGTATTAATTGCTGGTGCGTTGGTTTGCAAAAGACTACCGTCACTATCGATTACAATTTTATTATCAGCTGTTGTAATAGCACCTGTAACTGTAATTCCATTATTGGCTTTGATTTCCAGCAAACCTGTATTTTCTACCGTCAAATTCTTAACTGTGAAAGCCGGCTGATCTACATCTCCAACGCTATATGTAGATCTAATGATTCCATCAAGTGTTGCATCAGGACCATTTGTATTACTCCAAGCACCTGCGTTCCAAACTACATTGTTGTTTGTGGCTGCAGAGATAACATTAGAATTTGCAGATTTACAAGAAGCATTTACAGCTCTTACTCTGTAATAGTACTGAGTATTTGGAGATAACCCCGTTACGATACTTGATGTTCCAGAGACAGGCAATGCATTGTAACCAGAAACATAAGATGGCGTGAAAGAATTATAATTTATCACAACATCATCCAGTCTCCAAGGTGAAGTAGTAGATGATGATTTATTGAATCTAATATACACTGCAGGGTAAGAAGTGTAAGCTGAGAGATCCACAGTATATTGATTGTAACTAGAAACTGGCACGTTGGTATGATCATATGTCATAAGAGTAGAAAAACCTGATGTTTGACTGGTTGTAGAAACTTCCACGGTCAGCGTTTTTGCTGTAGTATTGCTTGATCTTCCTAAGTAAAAAGTCATAGAGGTTGGATTAGCAACAACTTTAGTTGTCAAAGTACCGGTTGTTGAAGTAGCTGTTGCAGCGGCAACTCCAGAGTTATAATCTCCCGCAGCTGTACTTCTTACCCAATTTGTATTTAGCCAACCCGTTGGTGGAAAAGTTGTACTTTCAAAACCTTCAGTTATTGATCCGGAAGTTCCTGACCCAAAAGCTGGAATTGTGCTTACATCCAATTCATATCCGGTTGCCCCGCTTACAGATCCCCAATGAGCAGTAAAAGTGGTAGCAGTTATATCCGTTGCTGCTGTTGCAGCTGGAGAAAGTAAAATTGCATTTGCAGTCAGAGCCACTGTTGGAGGCGTTGCAACACCACCACCGGAGAAAGTAACATTACCCGTTACCACTCCACAAGTTGTTGTAGAAGCCAGTCTAGCATAAATCAAAGTAGAAGCCAATGCACTGCTTGCAAAAGGTACATTTACCGATGATGCCCAAGCCGCATTATCCAAAGAAACCTGGAATCCTGCCGTAGCATTTACTACAATGTTTCCAGGATATGATTTTAATAAACTTCCTGATAAAGTGAAACTCTGTGAAGCCGAATTTGTTACTACCGAAACATCTCCAAAATTAAGAGTTGAAGGCGTAGCAATCAAAGTTGGAACTGCAGAAACAGATGTTGTGAATGTACCAGACCCTGATCCGAAACTATATACTCTATAATAATAGGTTGTATTAGCTAGCAGTTGCATTGTAATGGATTCGTTTCCTGAAGTATCAGAACATGCAATATTAGTACCCGTACAAGATCCGGAACGAAGATCTAAAACTGCATCTGAAATAGTCCCAAGTACAACATCAACTTTATAATAGCCCGCATCTGCAGTGGTAAATTTATACCAAACATCACTCGCTGCTGATGACGTAAAACTAGCACAAGTGATAGGCGCTATACTTTGAGTAGCTCCTGCATTGGAACCAGAAATTGAAGCAGCATCCAAAACAACTGTTTTTGCTCCAGCGCATTCGTCATTACTAAGTGTAATTGAGTCATCATTACCAATTACAATAGAATTCGTACCAGTATTTGCTAATGAAACACCTGTTGCCTGCGTATTATACTGCGCAAGTGTAACATCATATAAGGTATAATTGGCTCCAACTGTAGAATTGTAAACACCCAAATCTCCAGAACCAGGATTTACAACGCCTGTATTTTGTTCTGTGGCAGTCCAATCTGCCCGTACATTTGCAGTCACATTATTTGTAGAAGAAACTCTCCATTCTGTTTTCAATGTATTTGCAGCAACCGAAACTGATTTTGAAAAAGTAGCATTCACATTCACACCGATCTCAGTAGTTCCTGATAAACTCTTAATTGTAAGAGGTGCGTACCTACCTGTAGCCGCAACGCCCATCGGAAAAATCCAATCTGCTGTACCATCAAGATTTTGACGAATTAGCTTACCTGTACCTGTTGCATTGATATAAGAATTAACATTAGATGTTATAACAGAAGATTTATTGGGTAAGGTCAAATTAAAAGAACTTAGTGTAATACTTCTGCTTGTTAATGTAAGATCTTTATTAATGATGATTGATGAAGCTAAGGTTACAGTTCCAAGCGTTCCAGTTTTATTGACTATGAAATAATCATATGTTGTCGCTCCACTTATGGTTTGTGTAATATCATTTCCATTAAAGATTACAGCTCTGCTATTAGGTACAAATGTTCCATTATTTGCAAAGTTTCCTGCTAAAGCAAAATCAGCAGCTAAGGTTGTACTCAAGTTCAAAGTACTGCCTGTACCAATGGATAAATTCCCACCCATTCCTCTCGCAGACGCTGGCATATTAATAGAAGCATTAGTCAAAGTTACGTTATGCGGAACTCCAACGCCAGCTGTGGCAGCATTTCCTGTCCATTCGTTGTTCACACCATAAGATGTTACACCATTATACTCTAAAGTAGAACCATTTGCATAGATTGGTGCATTATTAGAAACAAAACCGCCTGTTGCAACTCTTAGAGTTCCCGCAAGGGTTGTAAGATTATTTCCGAAATCTATCCCATTATTTAATATGGTAGTAACATTAACAGGAATTGAAAGTGTGCCTCCAGTAATAGTTTTTGTACCATTAGTTATACTAAATGTAGCACCTGAAGTGGCAGAATTTAAAATTTGACCCGCAGCCACCTTTACATTTCCTCCAGTACCGGAAAGCGTTAAAGATTTTGCATTAAGATCTACTGTTCCTGCCAAGAGTTGAAGAATATCTCCTACATACCCTTTTACGGTAACATTATTATTCAGTTTTAACAGTCCTGCTCCACTGTGGGTAAGGTAATCAAAAGTTTCTCCCGCTGTATTTGTAATAGTCTGTGTACCTGTTGCAGCATTGAAGAAAACCGCTCTGCTATTTGAATTAAAAGTTCCTCCTGTATTTGTCCAGTTACCACCAACATAGAAATCATTCCCTATGCTGCTGCTCAAATTAAGCGTACCCGTATTTGTAAAATTACTTGCAAGATTAGAAATATTATTGGAGTTAAATGTTCCAGAGTTAGAAACAGCTCCTGTAAAATTAGCCGTAGAATTTGTAGTAAGAGTTCCTGCGTTTGTAGTTGTTCCTTTTATATTAAGTACATCTCCAGAGGTCAAAGAACCTGAAGTTATAGTAAGATTGCCCGCCATTCCTCTTGCTGAGCCGGCAGAATAAGCGACCGCAGCATTATTTTGAATCGTTACGTGATTTGGAATGCCCGCTCCAGCAGTTGTTCCTGTTGTAGTCCATTCTGTACCTACACCGTAAGTTGTGTTATAAAGTAGTGTTGAAGCTGCGCCATAAACAGGTGCATTACTGGAAACATATCCACCAGCATTAAGCTGTAAAGTTCCGTTTACTGTAATTGCATTTGCAGCATCTAGCTGACCGTTCAATGTCAAAGTTCCGGCAACAGCACCAACTGATGTATCAAGCCTTGCACCAGAACCTGTATTAACTGTTACATTGAAAGGAGGATTAGCCGTTGGCCAAAATGCATTCCCGGATCCTACGCCATAAACACTTCCGTTATTGAATATCAAACCACTTCCGGTTGCAGCATAAGTAAAAGCTGTACCTCCTGCGTAGCCACCATTATTTAATTGGAAAGATCCATTTACAGTAGTTGTAACTCCCGAATCTCTGGTAACGGCAGTTGCCAATGATACCGTATGCCCTGTAGCGATAACCACATTATCTGCTGAGGTTGGCACTACTCCACCTATCCAAGTTGATCCTGCACTCCAATCGCCACTGGTTGTGGAAGTAATTGTATTTCTTATAACATCACCGCTTACGGTAACGGTTTTAGCAGTTGCTCCTGTACTTGTTATATTAATAATTTCTCCATTGTAAGCTCCTAATGCAAGACCCGCTTTTAATCTGACATAGATTGGTGTTGTTGCGACTGTACCAGAAGTTCTTGTAAGTGTTATGGGATTGGTTGCTGTAAAACCGACACCAGAAACTGTTGATATCTCGTAGTTAGTTGATGGCGCAATTGAAATATCATTGGTTAAAGCACTCCCGGAAACGCTAAAAGTCTGTTGTGCAGAAGCCGTAGAAGGCGTTGCAGAAAAACCTGTGAGTGCAGTTGCTGAAGAAGTAATTGTTGCGCCAGCAAGTCTAGCTGTTACACTTAAATCATCCACAGATAATCCAGGACTTGTACTACCTGCTTTCGTCCAACGTAAAAAAATTTCTGATCCAGCTGGAATACTTACACTTAAAATTCCTGAAATTGCTGTTCTATTACCAGTTGCATTACCATCCAACGCCCCCGCTGTTCCAGTTTTCGGAGCAGTAAAATCAAGTGCTGTTGCATTAACCCATGTTCCAGCAGTTAAACTTGTGATTGCACTAGTACTAATTTGATAGCTAAATGCTAAAATTTGAGCATTGGCTGTTTGTCGCCATTGTTCTCCAACAAAAGAAACATCCAAAGCAGTAATAGTAGTAGATGAATTATTTTTTATTCTAAATCCAAAATTATGAGTAGTTGCTGTAGATATAGCACCTATGCTCCTATCTGTACTACTTGCTGTACCATAATTGTAACAGCTATTAGAATTAGCTCCACCTGCATCTGTTGGTAAAGTGGTAGACGAGATATACCAGCTTGGCAATGTAGAATTGTCTGTAAAAGTTGAAGAAGTAGTACTTAGTGTATTAAAATCTTGGGTATAAGTTTGTGGTAAGGCAGTAACACTTACCTGCCCCCAAACACTACCGCTCCACAAAAAAAGCAGGACTGGCAGTAAAAACTTCTTTTTAAGGTGTTGTAGAGATCGTCCGTGCGTGGATAAACTTTTTCTCATATTTATGTTTTTTTCTTATTATTTTATTCTTTTTAAAAAGGATTGCAAATGTAAACAGAATATTAAAACCTACAATCAATTAGTAAAAATTTAACACTAAAACAAACGATCATTTAATTAAATCCTTAAAAAATCTAATGATCTGCATATTTACAAATACGTGCCAGAAGGGATTATATCTAAAAAAACGCCTCAAAAATAACTTTTACTGTTTAAATTATTCAAATAGTTTTTTAGGGATTTTAAATTCCAATGACTGTATTGGATGCAATAACAGAATTTCGGCTTGTGAACTCAAAGGCGTAACGTCACGTTTCATTAACGTAAGCACTATAAAGAGTAGGAAAATAGAATTACCACGTGTACTTTAATATAGTTAAAAAAATTTATAGCCTGATTTCAATTTAATTTTTTTCTCATCTACAAATTCACAATTAAACAAATTTCAAATTTCTTTTTTAAACGTCAATTTTATACCAACAAAATTTAAATAACCTCCCTTACTAAAAACATTGTAGATAAAATAAAAAACACCCCGATTGAGGTGTTTTTAAAATGTAATATGTATTGTTTATTTCATGATCTTTTTGATTTTAACATTACCGGAATTTTCTATCTTAATTATATATACGCCATTGGGGAAAACCGTCGAATCTAATCTAACATTTTTATCATTTGTTTTTTGACTGTGAATCAATCGTCCAACTGCATCATAAACTTCGATTTTACCTAAAGTTTTGGATGAATTGATTACATAATCTGGTCCATCTCTGTAAACTTCAAAATCTGATTTCGTGCCAGAATTGGTTCCTAGAACTGCATCTTCCTTAAATACAATTTCAAAGCGTGTAAGATCCGTTCCGTTTGCAGATTGGAAAGTGTAATCGCCATTGCTCAAATTAACGGTTTGATTGAGTAATTTATCTTTCAAATAGACATTCTGACCACCATTGAAAATACCGTTTTTGTCTTCCAGACTAATTTTTTGTACTCCTGCGGCAGATGTTTTTACACCCAACTGAATCACATCATCAATATTAAAATCACCTTTTCTGCCCTGGATTACCAGTTTTTTGGAATCTGAACTCAAGGAATAGAAATTCTCTGTTACAGATTCGCTGAAGATCGTACTGTCGAAACGCTCGAAAGAATTTTCCGCCTGGCTGTAATACGCTAAAGCAATGACGATATTCATATCTTTCGGTGTTGTGAGCTTAAGATAAAACTTATCATCATTCTCTTTATTATCCTTAAAATGCTGAGAATTGGTTCCGCCCATTGTGATACCGGATGTTCTCATCAATGCATTTTTGAAAGTCAGACTTCCGCCTGTTTCCATTGCCCTCATAATGAATCCTTGCCCAGGTCTCAGGATGCCGTTTGGCTTTTTACCGGTTGCAGAAACTACAGGTGCAGGAATTCCGATGCCTGAGGATAAATTTACGATTGCATAATTCTGGTTCACATAGCCGGATCCCAATTGAGTGAGATTTGTATTGCTTGTATTATCCCACAAATAGGCTGTTGGCGTTTCATCCGCCCCATTATAAAATTTTGAAAAATTATCGCTATCATTAAACAGGGCGACGATATCAAGATTGGAAGGATAAGGATTTCCAATCAGATTATAATTACTTCCGGCGGTTGACAACGCAATCGTATTTGTCCCCAATGTACTTTCATTGTTTGGTTCTCCTACAAATGTTGCAGTGAGAGCCGGTGCCATTGTTGGAGATCCTTTTATAGAATAGCCTTTTGCAAAAACAGATTTTGGATTGCTGGCAGTTGTAAGAGGAGTAAATTTGTCATTAGCAGAATTATAAACCATTACCGAATTATTAGGAACATTGTACAAACTGTACAACGCCTGATTTTTCACCGGCGAAGCCCAAAAGTTATATTGCACAGATGGTACAGTTGCTTTTCTCTCCATTGTGATATTACCATTGTTGGCAGCATCTTTATCCTGTAACAGGACAGCATTATTTTTAAATAAAACCTTTCCGCCAGTCACAATCTGAATTCCTTTTTTGGCAGTAACAACGTAAGGATTGTCGGAATCCAGAAGCACTTCGGGAATTGTTAAAACTGCAGCAGCATCAGTTATTCTGAGCACATTATTGACTACGAAGTTTTTACCTCCCGTTTCTACATTGGTTCCGGAAATATCAATATTCAGATATTGTTTTGCCGGTGCGCCAGTTCTGATCTGAACAGATGCCGATCCAGCGAATTCTATCACACCACCGGTAAGATCATAATCGCCGCTCATACTTGGTTGTGTTCCGCCGCGAGAAATTTTGTAACGTCCTCCAGTCATAATGAGTTTTCCGTCTTCTGCAGTACCGTCTGAAAATCCATTTCCTGAAACATCTATGACTGTTCCTTTGATAATCTTAAGATAACCTGCACTTGAAAACTTATTGACACCAATCGCTTTGAAACTCACATCATCCTGAGCAGCATTACCTGTATTGAGTTCTACAATGATATTTTTTGCAGAAGCATCGCTTGGCAAACCATTTCCTGAAATTTGATCTGCACCATTTGCCGCAACCTGCGCAGCATTTGCTTTACCAATAAAATAAAAAGTTCCGGCAGGATTAAAAATACGGTTAGCAGAAGTTGATCCTATTTGGACATTTCCTGTGTAGACACTTGTACCATTAGAAATACCATCCGGCGAAGTGATTTTCAGAATACTACCTGCATCGGAAGTAAATGTCTGCCCGGCTGTAGAACCAACTCTTGCAACGTTCAAAGCTGTAGTCCCATTAAATCCGAAATCTAGAGTACTACCAGATTCTGCGGTCAACTTGGAATTAGTCCCCAATTCAAAATTCCTGTTTAATAATTGTACATACGCACCAGATTTTATATTGAAATTAAGACTTGAATTTTCATTGGTTACCGTACTGGCAATATCAATATTTTGAGTGGTTGCAGCCGTCAAGCCATCGCCAGTTCCTGTAAAATTAAAATTTGTAGCAGCAGTCGCGCGCAATAGCGCATCCGTATCTACCAACAGATCGCCTTTCAGATTAACTTCGGTAGTAGCAGCATTAAATTTCGCATCAAATTTACCTTCATCCCTTAATTCCAAATTTCCGTCAACATTCAAAGTTATAACACCCGCTGTGGAATTCGAAAGTCTGAAGTTACTTTTTGAATTATTAATAAAACTTCCTTTAACATTAATCGTAATAGTATTAGCTGTTGATACCGAAAGATTAGGACTGGCTGTAAGATTGGCAGAATTTTGCTTAATGATAAAATCCTTTCCTATTGTCCAGTTTACATTGCCATACAGTAAGGCGTAGGAGCCATTTGGCCGTATTTCCAAATTACCGTGAGTTAATGTTGTATTATTGAAGTTGGTATTTGTAAGCCTAACTTCTCCGCTTGATGAATCTGATATCAAATTTCCAAAATATGCTGTTATCCCATTATATGTGTTGGCTGTAATATTAGATTGTGCCGGTAAAAAATAGACACCACTTCCTGTATCATGATTTTTAATAAGAAAGTTTGAATCCGGATGGAAAATTTCATTGCCAGCCCAGAGACTTGCAGTAAGTGTCGAGGCGGCTGCAGATGTGTAACTGTACCAGAAATTACCACCATCTTCTATTTCAAAATTACCTGCTGCCAACATAGTAAACCTTGTCTGCATATCCAGTACACCGCCCGATTTGATGATGACATTTCTAAAAGTCCACAATGTTGATGATTTGAATGTCAGAACTCCAGTATCTCTAACTATAATTCTAAAGTTTCCGCTTGCTGTTGTACTTACCGGAATCTCCACATTATTAGCGATGTAAACATTGGTATCTAATGCCGAAGGTCCGGCAGAAACATCTTCCCAAATATTTGAAACTGCATTATATTTCTGCCAGATTACAGTGGAAGCCGCATCATTTTTATTATTCCATACACCTGCGCCTCTAGTCCGGAAATCGCCATCTGTAAATGCTTCCAAAGCAACCGTAACTGTTTGGCTTGCAGAAGTAGCTGGGTTGTAATTTCCGTTGCCAGCCTGCGAAGCAGTAATAAGTGAAGTCCCTACAGAAACGCCTGTCAAGGTAGATCCTGAAACTGTAGCAACGCTGGCTGTTCCGCTGGAAAAACTTAAAGCCAAACCGGAACTGGAATTTGCTACCAAAGTCAAATTATAAGTATTCCCAACACCCAAAGTTGGAATTGCAGTGAATGTAATAGTCTGATTGGCTTTGGTGATATCAGCGCTTAATCCTGTCGGCTGCGTAAGGCTGTAATTGCCTGCATTCGCACCGCCTAATGTTGAAGTGGAGGTTACCGAAATACCTGTCCCAACATTAATCGAAGCAAAAGTTCCTGTCCCGTTTAACGTCACCACATCCGCACTCACAATTCCTGAAAGTGTTCCTGTAACCGTCGCGGCATTAGTTCCGTCATATACCTTATTTGAAGCTGCTGCTGAAGTCAATGTCAAAGGTTTAGCAGTAACATTAGCCGTCAATCCGGTAGGCTGCGACACCGAATAATTATCTGCTTTTGTTCCAGTTAAAGAATATCCCAAAACCGTAATTGGTTTATTAGTTCCAACATCTTTCGTTGTAAAATTAACAGTTGGCGTTCCGGTTACAGAAACATCATCTGAGAAAACGATGCCTGCCAAACCAGGCGTTCCGGAAACTGTTGTTGTTGTACTACCATCATAAACTTTATTAACACCAGTTAATCCATTGATGGTTAAAGGTTTTGGTGTAACTGTCCAAACCAACGTTTTGGTGTCTGTTCCTCCGGCATTCGTTGCAGAAATACTGATACTGTAGGTTCCGGCATCTACATTGTTTGCTTTTGTGATCAAAGCTCCCGTAAGTGAAAATCCTGTCGGCAATGTTCCCGTACTGTAAGACGTTGGCGAATTTGAGGCGGTAATTGTGTAGGTATCTCCTGTTCCATAAACATTGGATTTTGTAAGAGAACTGGTAATAGTAGGTGGAACTGTAGCATTTACAGTTAATGTTTTTATTTCAGACTCTAAGGTTGTGCAGGGCGAATTTCCGGTAATAATAACTTTGTATTGATAGCCATTCATTGCAACAGAAGTTGCTGGTGTAGTGTAAGAATTAGAATTAGTGCCAACATTAGTCCACGCAGCCGCACCTATTTTCTGCTGCCATTGATAACTCACTGCATTATTAGCTGTTACAGAAAATATAGCTGTATCAGGTTCCGTAACTGTTTGGTTTGTTGGCTGCGCTGTAATTGCAGGTGCAGCAACTATAGTGACCGCCTGAGAAACCGTTCCCGTTGACCAGCAATTTCCAACATCAGATTTTGTTCGGATGTAATAAGTTCCGGAAGTTGTTGGTGCATAAGCAGCAGTTGTCACATTAGCAGTAGAAGTTCCGCCTGCGGTGGTTTGCCAGTAATATTTTGTCCCCGCAGGAGCAGTTCCTGAAAAGCTGAGATTTGTAGATCCACAAGCAGGTGTAGCGCTAATTGTCCCTACAGGATCAGCAGGCGTTGTACAGGTTGAAACCGCAGTTGCTGTTACATTGGCACTTGTATTATTTTCTACCCTGCAAGTTGTCCCATTCGCAGTTAATGAATTTGGAATTATAAATATATTGAGAACTTCTCCTGCTCCTACAGATATTGCGGATGAAGGTGTAATAATGTAAGTAGCAGCACTACCGGTAGGCGTGTAGGAACCAATCACCGTCTTCGCACCAGAACCGATACTGTATTGAACTGAAACATTCGGAGTTCCACTGGCGTTACTTACTCTGGAAACAATACTTAAACTATTGAGCGCAAAAGATGTAGAAGTATCACTCGTTATAGAAAATGTATACCATTTTGCCGAACTGATACTTGAAGCTAACGTATTATTAAACAAAGATCCTGATATGGATCCATTTGCTGTTGCACAAGTAACGCCGGAGCCACGGGAGAATTGAGAAAAAGTCAAACCAGTTGGTGGTGTAGAAATAGTTGCTACTGGTGTATCTGGACAAGTGACCGTTGTAAAAGCACTGTAAGTCACTGTTGTTTGGGCTGAGACAATATTGCCAAAAAATATAGCTAATAAAATAGCATATTTAGAAAAATGGTTTTTGAAAACCACAGTTTTTAGTTTTTTTTTCAGAGTCATTTGTTTTATTAAATTAAGTTTGTTAAATTAATTATTTTTCTCAAACTCGTTAATAAAAAGTTAAATATTTTTTAATTAGGCATTAAATAACGGTTTACAATACAAATATGGCAATTTTATCATCACTTTTAAATAGCCAACGGATACCAAAAAAGGCACTCGAAAGTGCCTTTTTATTTAGTATTTGAAAAAAAATTATTTAATTATCTTCTTCGTTCTGATATCTCCAGAATTTTCAGCTTTGATAATGTAAACCCCATTGATTAGAGCAGAAGTATTAATTCTAAGAGATTTATTTAATGTTTTATACCTGATGACCAATCTTCCTGCCGCATCATAAACTTGAATTTGACCCAGAGTTTTGGATGAATTAATCACGTAATCTGTTCCGTCTCTGAAAACTTCGAAATCAGATTTCGTGACTGAACCTGTTCCCAGAAATTCTTCTTCTTTGTAAACAATCTCGAAACGGGTAATATCTGTCCCTTTTACAGCCTGGAAAGTATAAGCGCCGTCATTCAGTTTAATGGTTTTCTTCAGCAATTTATCTTTAAGGTAAACCGTTTGATTTCCGTTAAAAATTCCTTCCGGGTTTTTCAAAGATATTTTATAGTTACCGTTTTGAGAATATATATTCCCAAGACCCACCTTATCATCGATCGTGAAATAATTTGATTTCCCTTGGATTGCCAGTTTCTTAGCACCTAAAATCGAGTAGAAAGAATCTGAGCCTACAGCAAATAACTCTCCGTCAAAATCAGTTTCATAATCGTTGGTTGCTCCCGGAATATAACCTATCAAAATAGTATTAACCAAAGCATTCGGAGCAGTCAACGTCAGCCAGAATCTGTCTTTGACCGCTGTTTTTTGGAAGAATCCGCCGTTGTCTGTCACTCTGATTCCATTATTGAAATCCAATGGTGCATTTCCTTTTGCCTGGACTATGAATGCCTGCCCAACTTTGATAGTTCCGTCCGGAGTAAGGGAATTATTGGATGGATTTTCCGGATTGGATGTTGCAGGCGTACCTCCAGTTCCGTTGAACGTTGCATAGTTATTTCCGCCATAGCCGGATCCCACTTGTCCCGCCGTATAACTGTTGTTGGTCCAGAACCAAGCTGCAGAAAATATTTTTGAATTGTTCAATGCGTGCAGCAGATTGAAATCAATATTGGATGGATATGGATTTCCGACAAGGTTGAAGCCATGTGCCGCATCTGTATATTTTAAGCTTTGATATTGCAAATCTCCATTATTTGGTATTCCGCTGAAGCTGTAAGTTTTATTATAACCATTGGTTCCGGTTTCTGCACGGATTGCATAACCTTTTCCGGTCTGGAAAGTGGCATCACCTGTAACTGCGAATTTGTCATTCGTCTCATTGTATTGAAGGTAACCACTTGCAGGTGTGTTCGGAGAGAATCCGTTTTGCCCCTTTATTGTTTGTCCGCTTACTGGCGAACTCCAATACACATAATCAATCTGTCCTGTGATATTGTTCATATCAGTCACAGCTCTTTCAACTTTTATAGTTCCTGTGTTAGCGATATTATCCTGCTGAATAAGATTGGCATCGCTTTCAACCACGAAATTGTCAGCAGCTGCACCAAGGTTTGTAATTTTCTTTTTAACGATAATCGGGAATCCAGATTTCACCCGTACGCTTGCGTTGGAGTTGACTGTCAGCTCACAGACATTAAGTGCGCCGTTTGTTTCCGTATCATAACTTCCTGCGATGATTATTTTACTTCCAAGCACCGGCATTCCGTTTGACCAGACATTGGTTGACCAAGTATTTTGCGCTTCTTTGACCTGAGTCGCCTGAGTCGCTGTGAAACAAGTCGCAGTACTCTCTCTTACCTGACAGTAATATTGATTATTATTAAGTCCTGTAACATCGCTGATATTTAAAGTCTGAGAATTTGCACCTGTATAGACACCGGTGTTGTTGATGGCAGTCCAGTTTCCTGATGTTCCCAAAACATACCATTGATAGGCTAATGGATTTCCGTTGGCGACACCCTCTGTAGCTGTGATAGACAATGAAGCATCTACAACATCACAAGTCAGAGAATAAGTTGGTTGCGTATTCACAACTGGTGCTATTTTTACACCTGGCGTCTGTGCTATCTGATCTGCCGGAATACATTGGGCAGCATCCAGACTTTGCGTACTCCACTGTGCATCATTGTAGGTAGCATTTGGAGTAAGGTCAGCATTGTTTCTTCTCATATAATAGCCAACATAAGCAGGCGCTCTCACATCATCCACGATAGTTGCTCCTGCATTTTTTCTAAGCTGGAAGCCATCATTATCATTGAAACCTCCATTAATAGTTCCATTGGTTGCTGTATATCCGCAGGTTGAACCACCAACACCAATTACGGCGATTGCACCTGGCGCAACACTACCGGACATCGTGGCGTAATTTCCATAGCTTTCTCCGTATGTCCCAGCTCTATAAAGGTTATAATTACTAAGGTTTACCGTTGAACTAGTTCCGTTATAGATTGATACAATACCTCCTGTTCCACCATTTTCGTCATAAACTTCATAGATAATTAGATCCGAAGCAGGTGTAATGACTGCTCCTTCTGATGACACCTCGCAATTGGTAAGATCTGAACTAATCAATGTGAAAGGTGTTTCTGAATCACATGTTAATGAAGTATCTACGATGATATTTCCATTAGCACCTGTTGGTACCAGCGCTTTGATTTGTGTTGCGCTGACATATTCTGCAATGGCAGTTACAGTACCAAATTTGACAGTAGATCCTGCGGTAAAATTGCTTCCTGTAATGGTAACGCTTGTATTTACTGGTCCGGAAGTCGGGAAAGCTGTAAGGGCTGCGGGCACACAAGCCGCAACAACATTTCCTGTAAAGTCAAAATCATTGATGCTGAATGTTCTTGTGGAAGCACTAACGCCGAATGTATAAAACCTGAATGTTACAGGTGTTGTAATATTTTGATAATTATTTCCTGAAAGATCTATAGTGGTCCCAGACACTGTAGCAGTTCCAATATTTGACACAAAACCATCTAAACTTGATCTGAAAGCATGACTGGACGCTCCTCCAGAAATCTGACTGGTATATTCAAAGGTTTTGAAATCAATTTTGTAGTTACTGTTAGGTGTCAGAGTAAATTCAAAGTAATCATTGGCATCCGCAGTTGAGGCTGTAGTCCAACCTGTAGCAGTATAGCGATTGTTAGCCGCACTGCCTGTGATTCCGGATCCTCTTGATATTCCGGAAACTGATATATTGGCATTCTTAACATCACCAGCTGTATATGGACTAGTTAATCCGGGATTAGTCCCTGTGATTTCATTACTCCAAATAGAAACAGGCGGATCAGTAACCGTCAATGTTGCAGCATTAGAAGTCACAGTATTACAAGAATTGCTAATACGCACTCTGTACTGGTAGCCAGTCATTAATAAAGTTGTAGCTGCAGTTGTATAAGATGCAGAGTTAGCTCCTGAAATGTTTGTCCAGGTAGAACCGGAATTTGTAGAAAGCTGCCACTGGTAAGTTGGCGTTCCGGTAGCCACAACAGTAAATGTAGTGGTTGATTCAACATTAGCTGATTGATTAGCTGGCTGAGTCGTGATGCTTACTGCAGTTGTAAATCTAACCGGCTCATGTGTTACGAAAGATCCCGCACTCCAACAGCTGCCATTAAAGGCACGCACATAATAAAGTCCTGGTGCACTTACGGTGTAACCATCTGCCACTGCAGCTCCCGGAGCAAAAACTAATGGATTAGCTGTCGAAGTTCCGCTCGCAGTAGTCTGCCAGTAATAAGTAACACCCGTTTCTTTAGGATCTGACAACTCGTAAACAAGTGTTGCCGTGCCACAATATGGATTCTCAAGCACGATGTCACCGTTTGGATTTACCGGCGTTGGATTCACAGTCATTGTGATTGCATTGGATGTTGCCGTATTGCTGGTAACGCAGCCTCCGGTTACAGTAACTACACAAGTAACGATGTCACCATTGGCAAGTGCTGAATTGGTATAAGTGGTGGCATTGCTTCCCACATTCGAGCCATTCAGTTTCCACTGGTAGCTGGCTGTACCGCCTCCGAAGTTTTCAGATGGTGCGGTGGCCGTGAAGGTAACAGAAGTTCCTGCACAAATTGTTGTATCAGAAGGATTGGAAACGATGCTTACCGTCGGTGTACCATTAGCTGTTCCTGTTCCCGTTAAGTTGATTGTCGGCGAATTGCTGCCACTTGTATTACTTGCGACCGTAATGGTTGCGTTTCTTATACCTGCAGCGCTTGGTGTAAAAGTGACATCAAAAGTGACTGTGCCATTTCTTGGAATAGATGTAGATGACAGGTTAGACACTACAAAATCTGTATTATTAGAAGTCACAGTAATGCCAGCTGCATCTGAACCCGTATTTTGAATCGTGTAAGTCTTCACAGCTGCTGGCGTTCCCACACAAACTGTTCCATGTGCTGCTGTCCCAGACACTGCCAATATAGGATTTGGAATTGGCACCCAGTGCGCATAAAGCGTAACTGTTGAACTGGACCCCGAATGTAAATAAAGATCTCCAACGGGATATTCTGCACTAGCACCTCCAGGAGTAGTTTTCCAGCCTTCAAAAGTGTAGCCTGTTCTTGTAAAACCAACTCCACTGTCTGGAATAATTGTTCCGGATTTCACACCTGCCGTTCCATCATAAAAACCTGTGCGGGTAGCAGAACCTGTTCCGCCATTGTTGTCATAATTGACAGTAAATGCCCAGCGTGCATAGATTGTAATATTGCTGTTTGGCATTGGTGCCGGCGAGTAGGTAGTGCCAGGCGTATTGACTCCATTACTATTTACACCGTCTGGTGAAAATAACCAGCTGGAAAAAAAATATCCTGTCTTGGCAAGTAACCCAGGACTTGCGACTGTAATACCTGGATTTTGTCCTCCTATAAAGCTTCCGGCAGCCGGCACAGTTGTCGGATCACTTGTATTATCGTTGCCATTGTATGTAAGTGTGTAGGTTGTAGTAGAAGAAACAGAGCCTGTAACCGAGATATTCTTTGTTGTTGCATTAGTACTGGCATTAGTCACATAGGATCCTCCATAAATGCCTTCTGAAAGGCCACTTTTGAGCCTCACAAAAACAGATTGTCCATTTGTTGCATTGGCTTCCGCAGCAGTATAAGTAATGCTTGTACTGTAAGTCCCACCGGATGTTTTAGAAACTTCAAAATTGGTTGGTGCTGTGATAGTAGCAACGGCAGTCAAACTTGAGCCTTTTATGTTATAAGATTGTGCGGGGGACGGACCTGATCCTTGTACATATGTAAATACCGATAAAGAAGTCGGAGTTACTGTAATGGTTGGCACCGCTGTTAATGATACATTCTTTAGTGCGATATTTGTTCCGGAAGGTTTTGTGGTATAGATCCACCTGATGTATTTTGCTGTGGCATCAATTGTTGATATAGACTTTGTTCCACCAGCAACATTACTATAAGAAGCCAAGTCTGTGTAAGAAGATCCATTGGCAGACCATTGAACCTTAAAAGTTGCACCACTCGGAATTGTACCTGGAAAAGAATTATTCACTCCTAAATCAAAGGACAATGTTCCCGGCGTTCCAGTAAAGTATAAAATCAGAGTATCGTTTGCGTCATCAAATTTCAACGCGCCAGAATAACCGGTAACTCCCGACTGTGAAAATCCAGTAGGCATTGGTTGACTACCTGTAGTCACATCAAAAGGAGCAGATACAGGAAGAGTCGCCTGTCCCCACCCCGCTACGCCTATTAAAAGGAACAGCAAACTGAAGAAAAATCCTTGGGACAGCCTGAGATTTGGGTTTGTGTTTTTAGAGAATAAGTTTGTTTTCATTTCACTTGTTTCATTAGAGACGCAAATATAATATTTAATGAAACCCAAAAACCCATCCGATTGATTGTTAATATAAATTTAATTCTTGCATTATGAGACCATTATTTTCAACAATAGTTATATATTTTTTAACATTAATCAAATCATTATCTCAGAATCCACAACTATGCATTTTAATGTAATATCAGCTAAATTCGTTTTTATAACCCCAAAAAAATACACCCCGCAAGGGAGTGTATTTTCTTATTGATGTTGTCTGTCTTTTTCAGGATCTACCTCATCACTTTTTTGGTTCTCATATCGCCTGAGTTTTCGGCTTTGATGATGTAGACGCCAGTTGGTAATGATGCGTTTTCTATTCTGAAGTCTTTAAAATTTGACCTGTAAGATTTGATGAGCTTGCCGCCAGCTTCGTACAATTCTATATCACCAAGGATTTTGGAAGACTTCACCACAAAAGAATTACCGTCTCTGTAAACCTGGAAGTCTGTTTTGACATTTGCACCAGTATCCAGATATGTGGACTCTTTGTAAACGATTTCGAATCTTGAAGCATCTGCTCCCTTTGCAGCCTGGAAAGTGTAGCTTCCGTCACTGCTGAGGTTGATATATTTGTTCAATAATTTGTCTCGAAGATAGATCGTCTGACTGCCATCGAAGATTCCTTCTGCAATCTGAAGATTGATAGTGAAGTTTCCGGCTGCAGAAGAAACTACCGCAAGCGGCACAACATCGTCCGTGTTAAAATTACCTTTCTTGCCCTGTATCGCAAGCTTTCTCGCTCCCAAAGTAGAATAGAAAGAATCTGAACCAATTACGAAAAGCTCACCGTCATAGTCCGTTTCGAAATCATCTGTAGCGCCAGGAATATAGCCAATCAGCAAGCTGTTGACAAGGTCATTGGGCGAAGTGAGCGTGAGCCAGAATCTGTTTCTTGATTCTTCGTTTTTCTGGAAGAAGGTACCTGGGCCGGCAATTCTAAGTACATTCGACGCACCGTAATCGTTTTTAAACTGAAGATTACCCGCACCGAAATCTTTTTTCTGCACGATGAATCCCTGGCCAACCTTCACAATGCCATTAGGAATATCAGTAACACCCAAACCGACTGCTGCTCTTGTGGCACTATTTCCTCCTGTCCCGTTGTAGATTGCATAATTGTTTGGGGTATAATTCGATCCTGCCTGCACCGGAGTGAAGTTGTTGTTGGTCCAGAAATACGCCGTGTTCCAGATCAAAGATGAATTCCCCAGATACAGTTCATCGAATTTGATATTGGAAGGATAAGGATTCCCAACCAGGTTGTAGCCGTGGATCACACTTCCTCCCGTACCGGTGTTAGGAGATCTTTTGATAGCAACAGAGATATCAGCATTATTCGGCACTCCGGTAAAACTGTAAGTCTTGGAAATACCATTCAAGATGCCACTTTCTGCGCGGAAAGCATAGCCTTTTCCTGCCACAAAGTTAGGCTCTAAAGTCTGGTTCACAGCGCTGAACTTATCCGTGCTTTCATTATATTCATAAAGTCGATTTGCAGGCGTACCTGGAGAAAATGCCTGCAAATTCTGCCCAGACACAGGCGAACTCCAGTAGATGTAGTCCATTTGGGTTGTGAGATTATTAATATTACTTGCCAATCTTTGAGACTGGATATTGCCCGTATTTACAGCATCCGCATCCTGTATCAACTGCGCATTGTTTTCGAAGATGACAGATCCGCCGGTATTTCTAATTCCCTTCTTCGCCGTGAGAACAATTGGCCAGGCAGCATCTGCAGTAAGCGGTGTTCTGAGTGTTCCGCCTGTAACAGTCACCAGGTTATCAACCGTTGTGCTACCAAATAAGGTTTTCACACCACTATCAGAAATCTTGATATTATGATAAGCATTACTGCTTCTGAGTGTCTGATTTCCTGTAGAAGCCAGCTCAATCTCACCACCTATAAGATTCATTGTGAAAAATCTTGGAATATACTCATTATCAATGGCAGTAGCCGATGCTTTGGTGATTTTATAAGCTGTGCCAGCCGCCATCTTGAGAGTACCCGAAGTGCTTTGTGTAGTTCCTCCGTAGATGTAGTTGACATCAGTCTCTTCCAAACGTCCTCTCCTGATATCCAGAATACCTCCCAAACCGCCATTAATATTAGCATTCGTCAATTTGATAATACCAAAAGAAGTGCTCGGCGATAAAATAAGATTATTGTTGTCCATCTCCACTATGACTCCCTTTCCGTTGCTCAAATTTCCAATACCAGTTCCCATACTTTGATTTTCTTTTCCAATGTAATGGAAAGTTCCGTAGGCATAGCGCGGATCATTGGCTGTCCTCACATTCCCGACAGTTCCTGCAGTAGCTGAAATCCCTTGTGGTGAAGAGATCTTGAGATACGCACCTAGTATAGCATTGAAGTCGGTTCCCGCCCTTCCGTTTCCTGTAATGTTATTTGCAGTATTTCCCGTAAATCCGAAATCCAAAACAGCGCCACCTTCCACGAAGAATCTGGAATTGAGACCTAAATCAAAATCACGGGCAAGCCGTACATAGCTTCCAGGTTTTGCAGTGAAGAGAATTCTCCTGCTTCTGCTGGTATCCGGAAAAGCAACATTGATACTCTGAATTTTATCCGCAGAAGTCCCATCACCTGTACCTGTGAAGTTGAAAACCTTATTGGCATTGTTATTCTGAGTTGCATCCAGTTTTCCGCCAGTTACAGTCAGATCGCCTTTCAGATTAATGATAGAACTTGCGCCGATCACTGTATTGGCATTCATATCAAATGTCCCGCCGGTGATATTCATATTACCATCGATATTCATCGTGTTGCTGTCGGCAGTAAAGTTTGTAAGATTGACAATCCCTGATGACTGAGAATAATTCCCAAGAACGTTGATGGTATTGCCTTGACCGACTGTATAAGTTGCAGTCCCGCTTATGACAAGGTTGTTGTAAGTGAAAGACGGTGCGGTAATCACAGTTCCGGTTGCCGGAGAAAAGAAATTGACCGTACTTCCTGTGACAGTATAAGTTCCGGCTCCCGGTGTGAAGGTGTTACAAATCCCAACTGTCCCTGTGCTTGGTAAAATACGGTTGCCTCCCGTCGCATCCAAAGTACCATAATTAAATGGCGGAATCGTCTGAGCGCTTGTACTTTTGATCTGTATTTTACTGCTGCAATCCAACGTAGCTGTAGCACTGCTTCCGTAAACAATATTTCCTCGGATAATCAGATCACTGTTGGCACCCAAATTCAGGTTTCCGTTGACAGTGATATTATTGATAGAACGAACGCCTGTTGTAATAAGACCGTTTGCTCCCGAGTTGATGGTAATATTATCAAAAGAGGTAGGAACGCCATTTGGTGTCCAGTTCTCAGCAATCTGCCAGCTGGTATTCACATTGCCGTTCCAGACATAATCATTAGAAATAGAGGAACTTACGATATTGACATTATAATCCTCCGTATCTCCGTAGGTTGTCGTATTACAGGAGTTTGCGCTGGTATACACCGTGTCACTTCCGCCCCGCAGCCTTATTCTCTTTGGTCCAAGACTCGCAGTTGCCGGTATTGCGAAGGTATAAGTTACAGTAGCATTACTGGTTGCAGGTGTTGTCGCCAAAGCAACAGCTTCCGAGTTTTCAAATATCCCATTACCATTGAAGTCAATCCACGCACCACTGTACTGGATGTTTACAGGATCATCTGTTCCGAAAGTCATTGACAGCGTATTGGTCGTAGATCCCCGAACCAAATCCAACGGCGGCTGATTGTTGGTATAAAGATATCCCGTATTACCTGTGGTTGCATTAGAATAGTTATCACCCAGAGAATTAGTGAGACTCATATTCAGAATCCTGTCGTAAGTATTGGAATTGGTCTGATTTGCCAGACAGCTGCTCACCGAAAAAGAAATATTATCGATTGCTGCAGGCTGGCTTCCGTTGCCATTGCTATTATTCGTCCATTCAAAAACCAATCGCATGTTCTGACTAGCGAAACTGCTGATATCACCAGTGATGCTGTAAGTGGTAAAAGTTCCCTGTCTTAAAAAATTGGCGCCAATCTGCACTCTTCCTGTTGCGGCTGCAATTGGTGTTCCGGCCGTGGGCATAAAACCCGAAGGCACGAGCCAAACCCGCAAATAATCATAATCTGTACATCCTAGAAAACAAACTGAATCCCCCTGAGCTTTCCAGTCAAAAGACAAAGTTGCATTGGTTGTACCTGCCGGAACTGTAATATCCCTGTAAGCCTGCGTGGTAGATGATGTAGTCAGCGTATAGACATTTGAAATACCATTGTTGTTTGAAATATAAAGGGATTTAGTTCCCACTCCATTGCTGGCAGCAGTTCCAACAGACCATTTGTTGACCTGAGTACCATTTACAAAACTCCAATTATGGGTTCCTTCAAAGTTTTCAGAATAATTGAGCGTTGCCTGCGCCGAGATTGATATACTACTCAACATTAAAAAACAGACAAAAAATACATTGTGCAAAATATTATTTTGCGTGGCAGTTAATAGTTTTTTCTTCATAATAAACCTAAATTTTTACTTTATTCGCAATAATATAAATTTATTTTTAAATAAAAAAGGCAAAATATGCCAAAAAGTTTAATACTCTTAAAATCAATATTTTAAAATTAATTACATAATAACTACTATTTTAACGTAAATATTTCACATTCAGAACATTGCATATTGAGATCCTTTTCCTGTAATTCATGATCATATTTCGCAAAACAGTTCTATCAGAATAAACAATCAATATGGCATCAGAATTATTGAAAATCTGTTTACACTCACAATAATCAAAACAAAAATCTTCAGCAACATACAGTTTCAAACAATAAAGACTAAAAAAAACAACCCGGTAATGAGTTGTTTTTTTGAAATATTTTAAAAGTTTTAGAAATATTAAAATCTTAGAATGTCATTTTTAAAAAACTTTATTCCCAGAAATTGTCAGAACATGTTCGGTCTTGATGGAGGGACAACACCTGCCATCTTCCTCCGCATATTCCAGTTTTTCAACGTAGATTTTGCCATTACTGATTTTCTTAAAACTAAAAAGATAGTCTGGTTCAAATCCTCCAATCACCTTCACGCGCTTGCCATCGTTTTGATACAAAGTCAAACCTTGACCCACGAGCGCATTCCCACCACCTTTGGGCGAGAGCGAGAAGTAGATTGCAACATCGTCTATTCCGTCGCCTGTGAAATCTCCTGTCGCCGGCTCCTGAAGATCCAGATTTGCCTCGTGCGATGCCAATATTTTTGGTAGATAAGCTTCAAATTGTGCTGTTGCAAGTTTTACAGCTTCGGCAGTTGAAATCTTTGGCGTCGTAACTTGCGCTGGACTTTTGAGGTTGGCAGTCATTGTATTTTCTTCAGACAAAGTTTCTTTCTCCTTTTTACTTTTTACATCATTACAAGCCGATAGAGAGAAGACAAGAATTGCCAAAGTCATTATACCATATTTTGTTTTCATAATATTTGTTTTGGTTAATTTTTATTAATCAATCAGTTCTTCATTAATAAAATCAAATTCGTTACCAATCATTTTTTTCAGATAATCATCAAAACTCTCCGCAATCACTTTTAATTCACCCGGATCGTGCAAAAACCTGATAATCTGACCAACTTTCCCCTTTTCCGACGGACTGAAATCTATAAACAGCTGCGAAGTTCCGCCATTGTTCATACAATCTGAGAAGTGAAGCCATTTAACATCCTCCGTTTTATCCGTGATTTTGTCATCAATTTTTACCTCTTCGTATTGACGTTCGATGTAATCTAAATAATATTGTGTTGCAATGTTTTGATTAGCTAATATTTCCTGAGATGATAAGAGATAATAAGGATATTCCCAAATGTCAGATCCAAGGAAATAAAGGGCAATTTCTTCACCTGCATATTCTCTCCAATATGTGCCGTCTGCATACTCCAGCAGGTTAATAAATGACTCGGGAATTTCAGGATAAACAATTTTGAGTTGGTCGAGATCAGCTTGCGCCGCACCGTGTTTGACGTTTTCAAAATGTTCCCAAATATCTTTTCCGCCATTGTCGAAATAAGCTTGCTTGAGTCCTGAAATATATTGTTCTGCTAGGTTCATTTTTATAATGCTTTGAATTTTTGAATACCAATATCAATCCATTTTCAAATTACAGAAACTACATTCTAAAATCAGCTTAAAAATATTTGATCTGAAATCTTCTGACTAAATCACTCTCAAACCCTCCAACTCTCCATCTCAAAAAATATCACTTAATCACCATCATCTGACTGTGAAGATTCTCAATGTGCAGGATTTTGGAAAACGGACTGCTGATGTTCTTCAATTCTTCCTTAGCGTGGATGTAGGTGTAGCGCGAAGCAATGTTGTACATATTGGAAACCAGTACCAGCCAGCATTCTTTGGCTTTGGAATTATAAAGCTTGTACTTGCTGTTTTTCTTCTCAATTACCTGGCGGATCTTTTCGGAATGAAGCTCATCAAACAAAGAAAACCGGTATTCCAAAAACAAAAGAACGCCCTTGTGATGAGGCGTTCTTCTGATATGTCTGACAAATTTTGTGTTCTTGTTGTTGGTAATTGCAGATGATATTTCCTTGATCAACTGCTCCGGCTGCTGGTAAAAGTCTTCCTGATGATAGTCGATGCTGAGATAATAAATTCCGGAAAGGCTTTTATATTCTGACAACACCGCTTCCACAGTTCGAAAGATATGATTGATATAGCTTTCCTTTTTCTTAAGTTCAAAATGATTGATAATCTCCGAAACCTCCACACCAATTCTTTTTCCCTGATAATTAATAATGAAATCGGGACTTTCGCCAGTCAGATTTTCGATCTCGATATCAGGATAATGAGCGAATAAGGTACTAAGCAGCAGGAGCTCCGTTTTCTTCTGATATTCCTCGCGCTCGTGCAGGTTTGCGCTGCCAATGGAGTCGTACCATTTCACCAGATTATCCGATTTGCAGGTTTTGGAAGCCACGTACACATCCAAATTCTTCTGAAGGTCTTCACAATAGATCATCTTGAATTTATTAGAAATTAAACCTGTTTAAATTTAATAAATAATTGATTACAAAATACTTATATGAATTAAAATTAATAAATAAGAAGATATAACAATGTCAAAACATCAAACTAAAATGAATAATAAGCACACATCAAAGCTTCACAAACAAGCAATGACAAAGGAAAAGTATAATTATTTGTTTATATTTTCAACATTATAAGCTTCTAAATGACCGTACAAAAAACTAATTGTTATATTTGCAGGCATATAGATAAGACCTTAAAAATTATAACACTAATGGATTTTAAAAACTTCAAGATGCCTTACAGCATCAATCCAGATTACACCAAGAAAACAGCTTATTTCTCCATGGAATTCGCGATCGATCAGTCTCTGAAAATATACAGCGGCGGTCTGGGATTTCTTGCAGGTTCGCATATGAAAAGTGCTTACAATTTGAAACAGGATTTCGTGGGAATCGGGATTTTGTGGAAATATGGTTATTACGACCAAAGCAGAAATATGGATCAAACCCTGAATCCGATCTGGACAAAAAAAATGTACAGCTTCTTGGAAGATACGGGCATCAAATTTCAAATCGAGATTCACAACGCTCCGGTTTGGGTAAAAGTTTGGTATTTGGCTCCAGAGACTTTCAAAACTTGTCCAATGTTCTTCCTGAGCACAGACGTTCCTGAGAATGATCATTTATCAAAAACAATCTGCCATAAACTCTACGACGCCAACGAATCTACCAAAGTTGCCCAATACATCCTCCTGGGAAAAGGTGGTGCAAAACTTTTGGACGTGATGAATTTCGAGAGAGATGTTTATCATTTGAATGAGGCGCACGGATTGCCTGCAGCGTTTTATTTATTAAGAAAATACGGCGGCGATCTTAACAAAGTGAAAGAGAAATTAGTTTTCACAACTCACACACCGGAAGAAGCCGGAAACGAAAAACACAACATCTATCTTTGCCACGATATGTCCTACTTCTGCGGACTGACGATAGATGAAGTAAAGAAAATCGAAGGTGTAGAAGACGACAAATTCAACCACTCGCTTTGTGCTTTGAGAATGGCGAGAGTTGCAAACGGTGTGTCACAGCTTCACGGCGTAGTTTCCAGAGAAATGTGGAACAAATATCCGGGCATCTGCGAAATAAAATCGATTACAAATGCTCAGGAATTCAAATATTGGGCAGACAAAGCGCTTTACCAATACAAAGAGGAAGGCGATAATGAGGAATTTGATATCAGAAAGGCATATTTAAAAAAGAGAGCATTCAGAATCGTTGCAGACCAGACCGGAAATATGTTTGACCCAAAAGTTTTAACCATTGTTTGGGCAAGACGTTTTGCGGGCTACAAAAGAGCAGATCTACTTTTGGCTGACAAAGAGCGTTTCAGAAAAATGCTTTCCAACAAAGAACATCCGGTGCAGATCATTTGGGCAGGAAAACCTTATCCGATGGATTACGGCTCAATTTCTACCTTTAATAACCTGGTTGAGGAAAGCAAAAATCATAAAAATATGGCAGTTCTTACCGGCTACGAATTGTCTTTAAGTAAATCCTTGAAACAAGGTTCCGACATTTGGCTGAACAATCCAAGAGTTCCAAGAGAAGCTTCCGGAACCAGTGGAATGACTGCAGCAATGAACGGTTCTGTCAATCTTTCAACAGATGACGGCTGGATCCCGGAATTTGCGAAACACGGCGAAAACTCTTTCGTAGTGCCTAAAGCAGATTATGATAACTGGCCAACAATCGAGCAAGATAGTTTTGACCTTAATAATCTTTATGATGTTTTAGAAAACGAAATCATTCCGGCTTATTACGAGAAACCAGATCAATGGAGAAAAATCGTTCACACCTCAATGGATGACGTGAAAACGCAATTCAACAGTGATAGAATGGCAGATGAATATTACAAATTGATGTATTAATTATTAATGGTAAATTATTAATTATATAAATCTTATAATTTCTAATCCCTTCAGAATTTAAAACTCTGAGGGGATTTTTGTTTGAATTAAATTCTTAATTTTAAGTTTCAAAAACACAAACAATGATTCTCGATTTTCTTTTCCCAAACCGCTGTCTGGATTGCAATCAGTTGATTGACAAAAGAGAAATCGTGTGCGAGATCTGCAAAGACAAGATCCATTTTTCCCATCATCAGTTCTCAGAAAACAATGGTTTGAAGGAAAAGGCTTCTCTCCTATTTCCGGTTGAAAATGTTTTTTCATTAATGCTTTATGAAAAGGAAAGTCTGGCGCAAAAGATCATTCAACAACTGAAATACAATCACAGAGAAAAGATCGGAAAAAACCTGGCAGAATGGACCATTGAGAAACTAAACTTCGAAGATAAAAGGCCAGACCTCATCGCCACCGTTCCGCTCCATCCCAAAAAGCTAAAACAAAGAGGCTACAACCAACTCCATATTTTTGGAAATGAGTTGTCAAAGCATTTTCAGATTCCGATCAGTCATTCTCTTCTTCAGCGAACAAAACATTCCAAGGCACAAGCGAAGAAAGACCAGTTCGAACGTCTGAAAACAAAAAATGCCTACCAACTGACCGAGAAGATCTGTGATAAGCATCTATTATTGATCGATGACGTTTACACCACCGGAAACACAAGTTCAAATATTGCTTGGGAAATCCTACACAATTCCGACAATGCTAAGATCAGTTTGCTTGTGATGGCAATGGACGTATAATAATAAGTGATGAATGATAATTGATATTTGATCGACTATCATCTATTAATTATCGTTTATAACTTTTACCGCTGTAATTTTTCACCGTAAGATAAGTCTCCTGCATCGCCCAAACCTGGTGTAATGTAACCTTTTGAAGTCAGACTTTCATCTAATGCTCCAATCCAAATCTTTGCATCAGGATAAGCTTTTTGAATGGTTTCTACACCTTGTCGGCTTGCAATCGCTGCAACGATATGAATGGACGTTGGTTTTCCGTTGGTCAAAAGATCTTTAATAGCTTCTATAAGCGATGCGCCGGTTGCCAACATTGGATCAGCAACTATTAAGGGACGATTATCTAGGTTCGGGCAAGTCAAATAATCCTGTTTGATGGAAAAATAATCATTCGCATCGTGTTTTCTGTAAGCGGCTACGAAACCGCAATCTGCTTTATCGAAATAGTTAAGAATCCCTTGGAAAAGCGGAACTCCAGCTCTAAGAATTGTTGTGATGACAGGCTGCGTTGCTATTTCTTTTACTGAGATTTTATCAAGAGGCGTTGTAATCTCTATATCTTTAAATTCTAAAGTTTTGCTGATCTCGAAAGCGGCAATTTCGCCGATGCGTTCCATATTTCTACGGAATTTTAAGCGGTCATTTTGTACCTCAACATTTCGAAGGTCATTGATCCATGAGTTCACCAATGAGAATTCTTCTGATAAAACTTTTAGCATTTCGTTTATTTTGTGGGTAAATATCGTAAAAATTTATTTTGAACGCAAAGAGCGCAAAGATTTTAAGTCAATTCATATTTGTAAAGTCGCAATTGACATCCATCATCATTTCCAGGAATATTCAGTCGCAATATTTTTACAGGTCGCTCCGATGGAGCTTTGGCAATGATATGATGGCTTTTCTATTAACAGGTCGCCACGCTGTGGCTTTTTCCAGTTAGCTTTTCAATAAATCTAATTTTAAAAACTTGAAAGATGATGGAAAACCTCAACCTAGCCACGATAGTAGCGGCATCCTTTTTCTTTTTTGGTGTTGAAACTTCGATTTGGATTGCAAACGTGGTGAAAAAAGAAAAAGATATAGCGGATAGCGGGTTGGAATGGTGAAAAGAAATAGATACGTGATGCTCCTAAAACTAAAAAACCCTCTCGAAGTTTGCACTTAGATAGGGTTTAGGATTTTTTATTTTTGTCTGAAATAGATCTCGATCGGCACTCCGGTGAAACCAAAGTTTTTACGAAGTTGATTTTCGGTAAATCGCTTGTACGGCTCCTTCACATATTGCGGAAGGTTGCAGAAGAATACGAACTGTGGCGATGGCGTCGGCAACTGCACACAATATTTGATCTTGATATATTTTCCTTTGTTGGATGGCGGTGGCATTGCTTCGAAGATCGGCAACATCACTTCATTCAGTTTGGACGTTTTGATTTTTTTCTTACGGTCTTCGTAAACGACCATTGCCATTTCTACTGCTTTCAGGATCCTTTGTTTCGTCAAAGCGGAAACGAAAAGAATGGGAATATCGTTGAACTGACCGATCTTGTCTCTGATGGATTGCTCGAAATCACGAATCGTATTCGTGTGTTTGTCCTCGATGAGATCCCATTTATTGACAAGGATCACGATTCCCTTTCTGTTTTTCTGAGCTAGTCCGAAGATGTTCATATCCTGAGATTCCCAACCTTGTGTGGCATCCACCATCAAGATCACGACATCGGAATATTCGATAGAACGGATGGATCTCATTACGGAATAGAATTCCAAGTCCTCGGAAACCTTCGCTTTACGACGCATTCCTGCAGTGTCTACCAACACAAACTCGTGTCCGAATTTGTTGTATAACGTTTGGATACTGTCTCTTGTGGTTCCGGCAACATCGGTTACGATATTTCTTTCAACATCGAGGAGCGCGTTCGTCATTGTAGATTTTCCTACGTTTGGACGACCTGCGATGGTGATCTTTGGCAAACCTTCGAATGGATCTTTGTAATCTGTAGTCGGGAAATCTCTCACAACAGCATCTAGCAATTCTCCTGTTCCGGAGCCTGTTGCGGAAGACAATGTGAAATATTTTTCAACGCCCAATTGGTAAAACTCAGTTGCAGGAAGTTCTTCTTTGGAAGAATCCACTTTGTTGACTACCAAATATAAAGGCTTGTTTGATTTTCTTAATAATTCGAAGATCTCTTGATCGGTGTCTGTAAGTCCATCGTCCACGCTTACCATAAAGATAATAGAAGTTGCCTCGTCCACAGCCAATTGAACCTGCTTGCGGATCTCCACTTCGAAAACGTCGTCTGTTCCTACGTCATAACCACCTGTGTCGATCACGGTAAAATCAACGCCGTTCCAGTCAGATTTTCCGTAATGACGGTCTCTGGTAACGCCGGCAGTGGAATCTACTATGGCTTCTCTTCTTTCTAATAATCGATTAAATAATGTAGATTTTCCTACGTTGGGACGCCCAACGATTGCGACAATATTTGACATAAATTTGTTTCTTTTCTTTAAAAATTAAGAGATAAAGAATTTTGAGATTTAGAAACTATTGTAGTATTACAAATTTCTTAATCTCTCAATCTCCGAATTTTTAAATTCTAGTTAAGAATGGGTTACTCCGACTTTCGAAGCCCAAAATTTTTGCAAAGATAAGCCTTTATTTTTTAGAATAAAAAACCACCGTTTCCAGTGGTTTGATTTATCTTAATATCTATTGAGAATTACCCATTCTGTGCCTGTACTTTGGACGGTAATTCCACGCCCGTTGTCGGTTGAGTTGAGACCATAATTTGTAAAATTACCACCATTGATCCTAAATGTGCCTGCGATTGTAGGTGTACCGTTCGAGTCATTAATAAAATTATAAATGTGCCCAAGATTAGCTGCATCTGCGACAGGAAGCGAAACATTTCCACGAACGAGGATTGTATAGTCATCCGCAGCGACTGTTCCCGCACTTAGTGTCCTGATTTTCATATTGATAGCAGATACGTCTTTCCAAGACAGGAGTGCTCCTGCGGCATTGCCATCTGTGGTCAAAACCTGATTCGGATTACCGTTGTTACGTGGAAAGTTATAACTACCATCAACAGTGAGTGGTGTATTAGTCAAAAAGCTAAAATTGACACCTTTGTTATCTACTGAAACATTGGTTTCCTTGCCTGCCTGATCATGAAACTGTAAAGCGACCTTTTTCTCAGTGCTCTTACTGTAAGTCCAGATGGAGGACGTAACAGATAGATCAGTATTATTGGCTGAGATACCGGCTGTCCCGCCAGCTGCATCTGAAAAGACTGCAATACTACCGTTTGCGGAATCATTAATTGACTGGAAAGCACCTTGCCCTGGACTTGTATACAGGAACGTACTTTGGCTCGCTGTGGCCAGGCTTTTACCGTTGGCAATAAAAAAAGCATTCATTGGAACTCCCAAATCTGTCTCGTTGGTTTCGATTCCGTAAAAGTTGGTACCGTCTGTGTGCAGGGTTTTGAAATCCCCAATAACATCCAGCTGCTTTGCGGAAACAGCATCAGAAGCTGTAGTACCGATGGCCACTTTGCCTTGCTGGTAAATATTTTGCGTATTGACTGTCGCAGGATTTGAAGTAGCCTGTACGTTCCAGGGTTCTAAAGTATTACCGGACTGGACTTTGATCCATTTATTAACAAGGATATTGCCGTCATAATAATAGTAACCGGTTGTATTGACATCTATGGTCTGTCCGGACGGTACGGTATCGGGAGAGATAACATAAACAAGGGCACCTGTCTGCTCTGAAGTGTAGATCTTTGACCTAAGATCATCGCCGGAAACTCTGGGTGCAATAATGCCGTCAAACGCAGTTTTATCAAGAGGTTTTCCCACAACGTCCAAGGTTGCTTTTGGGTCTGGAGTGTTAATCCCAACTTGGCCAGAGGCAAACACTGCAGAAAATGCAGCTGCGCAAAAATATATTTTTTTCATCAATGTGTGTATTTATCTTGACAAAATTAATTTATTTTTGGCAAATCAACTATAGTTTCGCAAATAAAAGTACATTTTTACAAAAAATCGCACCACAAAATATACAAATACTTGAAATTCAACACCTTAAATATATAAGACATTGGAGAGCTTTTTGCAATCTAATAAACACAACTACAAACTATGAAAAAAATATTGATTATCCTGCTAGTGGCATTTATCTTCATTCAGTTCTTTCCGATTGATAAAACCAATCCTGAAACTAATGACGGAATGGATTTTATTAAAATCAAAAATACGCCGGAACCAATTGCCAGTATCATCAGAAATTCCTGCTACGATTGTCATTCCAACGAGACCAAATATCCGGCATACAGCTACATCCAGCCAGCGGGTTGGCTTTTGAAAAGTCATATCGATGAGGCAAGACTGGAACTTAATTTCTCCACATTTTCAACCTATGATTCGAAGCGACAAGTCCATAAACTGGAGGAAGCTTCCGAATATGTGGAGCAAAAGAAAATGCCTATGGAAAGTTACACGCTAGGACATCCCGATGCGAAACTGACCGACGACCAAAGAAAACAATTGGTCGATTATTTCCGAATGGTCCAAAAACAAATCCAACAAGCAAACGCCTTATGACAACAGACATCTCAGTAAGTTTCAAAGACAAGAACATCGTTTTCTATGACGGCGAATGTGGATTCTGCAACCATTGGGTACAATGGATCTTGGAGAAGGATAAAAAAGATAAGTTCTTATTCTCCTCATTACAATCGGAATTTGGACAGAAGTTTTTGAATGAACGAAATCTGCCCAACCAGGTTTTTGATACGCTTTACCTTTGGAAACCAGACAGTTTTTATTTAACTAAATATCAGGCGATTTTGGAAATTGCTTCCGAAATCGGTGGTATTTTTTCTTTAGCTTCAATTGGGAAGATACTTCCTGACGCGATCGGAAATCAATTATACAATCTCGTTTCCAGAAATCGCAAAAAGCTGGCTGCAAACCAATGTTTCTTACCGAGCGCGGAACAGCGGAAAAAATTTATTGATTAATTGGTTTAAGTGCAAATTGAAGTTTTAGCTGCGTGAGTGATTGCAGCGGCATCCTTTTTTTGGTGTTGGAAAATGCGGCTGCGGAAAAAAGATATAGCGGAAAGCACGGCCCGCTTGTTTTGCGGTGGGATTTTGCAGCTGGAAAACAAAGGGAGACGCCCAAATAATTATTAGTTTTTTCTAAAATTTCAAAATTGAATTTTTTCTGATTTTATATTTTTATATTTGCACATTATGGATTATAATACCGACAGAACACCACTATTACTGCCCGAATATGGGCGCAACATACAGCAGCTGGTGGAGCATTGCAAAACCCTGCAAACCAAAGAGGAAAGAAATGAAATGGCGCTCGCCATTATCGAATTTATGGGACAGAGAAACCCACACCTTCGAGATGAGGAGAACTACAAACACAAGCTTTGGGACCATTTGTTTATTTTGGCAGACCACAACCTTGATGTAGATTCTCCGTATCCGGTACTTTCTGCGGATGACCTGATTACGAAACCTAGAAAAATGGACTATCCTTCTTTGGATAATGCTTATAAATTCTACGGGAAAAGCATCCTGCAATTGATAGAAAAAGCGATTGCACTGGAAGAAGGCGATGAGAAAGAAGCGTTGACCCACGTGATCGCAAACAATATGAAAAAGTCATACAATGTTTACAACAAGGAACACGTGCAGGATGACGTGATCTTCCGCCACCTGAAGGAACTCTCCAATGACAAATTGGACCTCACCACTTTGGAATCGTTGGAAAGAAGCAAGATCTACTACGCTGCCAACAGAAACAATAACAACAGGAACCCCAATAGTAACAACAGGAATCCAAATCAAAACAATAACAACAATAACAGAAGGAATAACTTCCAAAACCATAAAAACAAAAGAAAATAATGAGTAATGCGTTCGAAATACGAGGAGGAAAAAAACTAAGCGGAGAGATCACACCACAAGGTGCGAAAAATGAAGCTTTACAAATCCTTTGTGCTGTTTTGCTGACGAAAGATGAAGTGCGAATCAGTAATATTCCGGATATTAAGGATGTCAACAAGCTGATTGATATTTTACAGGACTTTAATGTAAAAGTTACCAAAAACGGAAAGGGAGACTACACTTTCAAAGCAGATGAGGTTAATTTCGATTATATAAAATCCAAAGAATTCAAAAAAGACGGCGCAAAACTGAGAGGTTCTGTGATGATTTTGGGACCAATGTTGGCGAGATTTGGTGAAGCTTATTTACCGACTCCGGGTGGTGACAAGATCGGAAGAAGACGTTTGGACACGCACTTCCAAGGTTTTGTGGAATTGGGCGCAGAATTCACTTATGATGAAGAAGAAGCTTATTATTCTCTAAGAGCTAAAGAACTGAAAGGAAAATTCATCCTTCTCGAAGAAGCTTCTGTAACCGGAACTGCGAATATCGTAATGGCTGCCGTTTTGGCAAAAGGAAAAACAAGTATTTACAACGCGGCTTGCGAACCATATCTTCAGCAACTATGCAAGATGCTGAACAGAATGGGCGCAAATATTTCCGGAATTGGTTCCAATCTTCTAATTGTAGAAGGTGTTGACAAATTGAACGGAACAGACCACAGAATGTTACCAGATATGGTAGAGATCGGGTCTTGGATAGGTTTGGCTGCGATGACCAAATCGGAGATCACCATCAAGGATGTAAACTGGAACGAGTTGGGCGTGATTCCGAATACATTCAGAAAATTAGGAATCCAGCTTGAGCAAAGAGGCGACGATATATATATTCCTTCTCAGGACAATTACAGAATTCAGAAATTCATAGACGGATCTATCCTGACAGTTTCAGATGCACCTTGGCCAGGATTTACGCCGGATCTATTATCAATCATCTTGGTGGTGGCAACACAGGCCAAAGGCTCTGTTTTGATCCACCAAAAAATGTTCGAGAGCCGATTGTTCTTCGTCGATAAATTGATCGATATGGGCGCGCAGATCATTCTTTGTGATCCACACAGAGCAACCGTCATTGGAATGAATCAGGAGACGCCATTGAGAGGAACATCTATGGTTTCGCCAGACATCAGAGCTGGGAATGCTTTGTTGATCGCAGCGCTTTCTGCAGAAGGAAAATCCATCATTCAAAACATCGAACAAATCGATCGTGGTTATGAGAATATAGACGAAAGATTGAGAGCGATCGGCGCAGACATCAGAAGAATCGAACAATAATTAGTAATTTTTAGTTGTCAGTCAACAGCTTGATTATTTTATTTATAAAAAATTAAAGGAAGCTCATTATGAAGCTTCCTTTGTTTGTTGTAGGACTGGTATTTTGCAACTCATCAATTTATATTCACCAAGGTAATTTTCGATTTTATCAATTTCGTCATCCGTGATCTTCAGAAGAAGTTTTACGTTGCCGAAGTTATTGCCATTCAGATATTCGATATGTGCGTTCACGATCTTGTAGCTGATCTTGTAATGATTGTAGATCGTGTAAAGCAGGATATCAAATCTTATTTTACCATTCAGTTCTATTTCCAGGATTATTTCCTTTGCGGGCTTTTGAAAGAAGCCTCCTTTCTGCGTTTCTTGTGGATAGATCATAATTGAATATTTTTTTGGTGAGTTGATTTGTTATTTAAATTTATTTTGAATGGGAATCACAATGAATTGGTAGAGATAGCAGCCGACGCAAATCTTGAAAAAGCTTTCCAGACTGGCTAAGATGATAAGCAGAAACCCGACTGCGAAAGCCGAATCATACATTCCGTTAAGCATCAATAAAAAAACCAATAAAGTAAAAACAGAACCCAAAGTTGCAGCAAATCTCTTTGGCGCTGCAAAGATTGGTTTCCTTTTCAATCCCAATATTTTTAAAATTGATTTTGAAAAAAGGGCTAAAGGAGAAAGTGATAAACCTAAAGCCCTCATAATAAAATCAAAAACTAAGAGTAATAATAAAAACGGCCACTTAAAAAAAAGCGAAACAGAAATCACGACAATCACAAAGAATGCAGTCAATCTGACTGTATTTTCGTCCGTATAAAATTTATTTGTTTGCTTCATTGTTCCCAAAATTTTAAATAAAAAAGCTCTACCGGAAAGGTAAAGCTTATGACATATTCTCCCCTATCCAATGATCTAATTGGAGTTACACATTATGATTTGAGAGAAGATGCCTTTCATTTAATTCTAATTCTGTTGCAAATATATAAATTATTTAATTCCCACCAAATAAGTATGAATTAAATTTAAAAAATTTTATTTCAGTTCCCCAACTTTACTCAATTTTTCAGAAGCCGCCAAACCGTTTGGATTACAGCCTGGCTCACCTTCCGGAACTTTCAGGTTTCTATCTTGATAGAATTTTTCCCAAAACGCATTGGTTGTTTTCGTTTTCGGGTCAATGAAAGTCATTGGTTCCAATGTGAAGATTTGATTTTCCCGAAAAGCTCTTTCCACAAAATCCGAGCAGTAATAGGAATTTTCGTCGAGGATATAATTGAAATTGTAAGGTTTTCCAACCAAAGTTTCTGCTTTAGAAACCGAATTTGGGATTGCAGATTTGTATTCGGATTTCAAACGGTAAACATCAATTTTCTGTCCGAGTTTGGTTTGTTCTTTCAGGAAATGATGTAGTTTCTGTTTCTGAGAACCGCCTTTTGGAGCAGCGTGCAGCACGTACAAATGCTCAGATTCCTTCTTCACGATTCCGATATGGTCGTACGAAGTTTTCTTTTCCGTTTGCGTCACATTGTTGATGGCGCCGGACAATCCCGTTTCCACAGCAGGCACAAAAAGCAGGTCACCGTTTTCCAAAATTGAGGTATTATAAGTTTTACAACTTAATGTCAAAAAGAACAAAAAAAGTAAAACCAATTTTTTCATAGCTGCAAAGATAATTGAAGATTCAAATTACAGAAAGCATTTAATTGTTAATTTTTGGGCAGCTATTTCCGTCCTCCGTTCCCAATCTTTTTTGCAGACAGTTTCCAGTTCAACAGAATGTTAGTACAAGCAAAAAAGGATTTCCACTCAGGCCGGGCTGCAGCTTCGCAAATGTTCACGATTTGTCATCAAATCACATTCTCTCGAATTTTGAAAACTATCAACTGACAACCATCAACCGACAACCAAAAAATCACTATTTTTGTATCCCAAAGTCAATAAAACAATGCCGAAAATATCTCAGCGTGCTCAACATATGCCCGCGTCTCCAGTTAGAAAATTAGTTCCGTTTGCAACTGCAGCAAAACAGAAAGGAATTAAAGTTTACCACCTCAACATCGGTCAACCCGACATCGAAACGCCTGAAACTGCACTCGAAGCCATCAAAAACAACCACCTCAAAATCTACGAATACGCCCTTTCCGAAGGTAATCTGGAATACAGAACTGCGCTTAGAGATTATTACCATTCTTTAGGATTCACAGATCTGACCACAGATAATTTCATCGTAACCAACGGTGGTTCCGAAGCTTTGAACTTCGCCATTTCCACACTTTGTGATGATGGCGACGAGATCATTATTCCTGAACCTTACTACGCAAATTATAACGGTTTTGCAGGAACTTTCAACATCAATATCGTCGCGGTTCCATCTACAATCGATACGGGATTTGCTTTGCCAGCAATCGAGGAATTTGAAAAGAGAATTACAGATAAAACTAGAGCGATTGTCATCTGTAATCCGGGAAATCCAACAGGCTATCTGTATTCAAGAGAAGAACTTCAGCAATTGGCAGAGATCGCAAAGAAACAAGATATCGTCATTATTTCCGACGAAGTTTACAGAGAATATGTTTACGATGGAGAACAACAGATCTCTATGTTCGAGTTTCCAGAAGTTGCAGACAACGTCATCATCATTGACTCAGAATCGAAAAGATATTCGATGTGTGGTGCAAGGATCGGCTGTCTGATCACGCGTTCCAAAAAAATCCACGACGCGGCAATTCTTTTTGCTCAGGCCAGATTGAGTCCAGTTCTATTGGGTCAAATTGCTGCAACCGCTGCGCATAAAAACGATGCAGAATATATTGCAAAAGTTAGAGAGGAATACAAACAGCGCCGTGACCTTTTGGTCGGATTATTGAATGAAATCCCAGGTGTCATCTGTCCAAAACCAAAAGGCGCATTTTACTGTGGTGTAGAATTGCCAGTGGATGACACAGAGAAGTTTGCACAATGGCTTTTGGAAAGCTATTCCAACAACGGTGAAACCGTAATGGTCGCACCAATGGGTGGCT